>SDBU01007878.1_pt1 | contig 12205 bp, 13 predicted proteins | sample 2277071 | NCBI WGS metagenome assembly SDBU01 (sample SAMN10397929, study PRJNA504765) | marine sediment metagenome | isolation source: marine sediment core GS08_GC12, 126 cmbsf | place: Arctic Ocean: Gakkel Ridge, Loki's castle | collected 2008
GAACCCCACCGCACCCAGACCCTCCACCATGACCATCATGCCGCCGATAAAGACAATTGTCTGCCAGTTTATGCCACGAGATTCTATATGCTGCTCACCCGGATACCAGAACTTAAATTCCCCGAGCTGCCCCAGGCTCAGAACGTTACTGACTGCTTCCGTGCTTTGCATGGTGATAAGAAAGACAACCAGTATGGTAAGAGCCGCACCGATTACGGCCGGAATAAAGCGGTGCACCTTGCCAATGACAATGGCAATAAACATTATCACGAATATGACGATGGCAAGGATTTGACTGAGTTCTAACATTTATTCAAACCCGAACAGAATAAAAGTTGGCAAAAACTACGTTATTATACCAGAGCTTCCCCTTTTATTTCAATGAATATTGAGGTGGGCTTGAGAGGCACTTTGCCTCGGACTCTGGTGAGTTTTTGGCCAAGTTGCCGAAAGGTTTGTAATCTTGCTCTAGCGGGACGTTTCAGGGTAGAATCTAAGCTGGGAGAGGTGTCCGAGTGGTTCATGGTGCCGCTCTCGAAAAGCGTCAGGGTGAGTGCCACTTAGTTCTCCCAGATACGATTTAGTGCTATCTTGTCAAGGCGGGAAACGACTTTTGTATCTAGGAGTGCCATCCAATACCGGGTAGTGCTAAACAGTTTGTCGGCAAAATGTCGGCAGAATTATGCCTACTGGACACTTTGCTACAGAGCAGGTTCAGGCATCGTCTCACTCACCATAGTAGCCACACAGACAGAGGTTCATAAGGTAACAAAAAGATGTAAAGTGACGTGGAATGGCCGGGCCTATTCATAGACGACTAGCGCTGGTGGCTATGGCGAGGGCACTGCTGCTTGGCACTGGGCTTCGCTTGAAATTCCCCAGCAAACTGGTGCTGTTCTCTGGGCCTGTGTTTTACTACCTTCCAGTTTCCTTTTGAGTGTAGAATTAGATAGTTGTTCCTTGAGAAGTGGCGAAAAAAAGTATGGAACTAGAACATTGCAAATTCCGTGGAAAACTGGTCAGCCGGGCAATTCTTGTTAGAATATGGGAAGAAATAAGATTAGAGCTTACTAGTAAATACCCTATTGACAATATTGAAATGCCCAATATTCAAGCTCTAGTTCTAAATTACAAAAACTTCACGAAAGCGCTTAATAAACTTCTATTATCATCGCATATTGAGGATACTAGCGAGATAGAGTGGGCAACCAAATGTACAACTCCCTCGGCACTTACATTCTTTGCTGATGCAGACCAAACTTGGATAATTCTTAAATGTGTCGGGTATGGCTACTCATTAGAAGTTGACCTGAGACACGAACTTCTTCATCTCTGGGAGGCTAAGTTAGGCTTGAAATGGGGCATACTAACCAAAATGGGAAAGAAAGCCAGAAATGAAGGTGGCAGTGTGCCATAGAGAGCGGCCTGAACTTTCTGGCTATTCGTTTGATTTCGTAACGAGTATGCTGATAATATCTTACACATTTTACAGACATCTAAGCTCAGATAATGCCCGTCTTTCTTAGATGGCGAAGTAAGGATTCACTTTGTCTCGCCCTTTGCTCCATTTGCTCTCTCAGTACAAAACCCTCATTCTTAATACTATGCCACCAGACTTGACATTTGGCGATATTAAGGATATAATTATGGACAACGGGCAATGTATGGGAGGAGTGGCAAAGCATTGGCTATGCTGAATCCACAGTGCGTTAAGATGAACTCCTATGTGTGGCTTTGCTACCACACCCCTTTCGCCCCCATGTCTAGTGGGGTAATAAATGGACTATTGGCTATTTGGCTGGCGCCGTGGTTTGGGCAAGGTCACACATCCGTCATGCTAATCATAGGAAAAAGAGGGTAAAATGAGTCGCGATCGTGTTCTCATTGTAGATGATGACCCGGGGATAATAAAACTCCTCCGAGCTACCTTTCAAGATGAGGATTACGAGCTGCTGGAGGCTATGAATGGTGCTGAAGCCCTCCGAACCATCCAAAGGGAACTGCCCGAACTCATTATCCTCGATGTAAAGATGCCCGAGATAGACGGCCTTGAAGTCTGCAGGCAGCTCCGTGAGTGGTCGCAAATCCCGGTTATCATGCTCAGCGTTGACGGCGCTACTGAACAAAAAGTTAAGTGCCTAGAGCTTGGTGCCGATGACTATGTAATTAAGCCATTCAGTATAGATGAACTAATGGCTCGAGTCAAAGCAGTGCTTCGCCGTACTCAGGCAGTCCTCTCTACACCCATCCAGCCTGTCTTTACCGCCGATAACCTACAGATAAACTTTGTCGAAAGACGGGTAACCCTGGCCGGCAATGGGATCACATGTACTCCAAAGGAATATGGTCTCTTGCAAGAACTCGTGCTTAATGTAGGAAAGGTTCTCACCCACGTCCAACTCTTGAAGGGGGTCTGGGGGCAAGACTACAGCGGGGAGACAGAGTATTTACGTGTCTTTGTAAATCGTCTCCGGGCTAAGATAGAACCTGATCCGACAAAGCCAAGGTATATTATCACTGTGCCCGGCGTAGGCTACACGTTTGACAGAAGGGAGCCTAAACAAACCCGGATACTGAGTACCACTGCTGTCAATAAGTGACACAAATGACGCTTACACATTTCCACTCATAAGCAAATGTATGCCTTGTCCTGAGCTTATGGGTTCCTCACTGAAGTGGCCTTATTCAATTTTTTGATACTGGTCACGGCCATGTGATGCTTCCCTCAATTATTTCAATCCTGCAGCTTATAGTGCAGAACCGCGTTTTCAGGCTAGCAGATGCTAGCCTGATCCACATCTCTGGGTGCGAGGGTAACTACCGGCAAAGCGGCGAGCTGATGGCACAACATCAAAAACACTTATAGACCAAGTTTGAGAGCTGGAAGTGGCTAGCCGACTTAAGTCCGACTGTCATAGCCAGTATGTGCCGTGGGATGCTCGGAAATGTTTACGAAATATTAATGCCTTTAGGGTGAATATTTATGCTTTATTTATGCGTCAAATGTAACAATTGTTTACATTGTTAATTCTGTATCAAACATATAGGCCTTCGCCCAGACAGCAGACTTAATATGCTGTTGATACGTGAACTTGGGGATTAGTCCAATTGTTCGGGTATCGTGATTTATATGATGGAGGACAAATTTGGAAGAAAGCATAAATCGGAACGGTTTGGAATATCTCACCACAGGTATTGCTGCCCAGTATTGCGGGGTAAGTTACGTGACGGTATTACGGTGGATTCATAAAGGCTACCTGCCGGCCTTTAGGCTTCCGGGTGGTCATTATCGGGTAGTTAGGGCCGATTTTGATGCATTTCTAACAAGGCATAATATACCGGTCCGGGAGTTGCAGAAGTCCGCAGTTTAGAACGAAAGAGGAGATAAGAGGGTAATTTAAGGATAAGTAATCGAGTAAAGGATGACGAATTTTGGATGATAAGGCACGGACAGTACGTAAGGGACTTGATCTGGAGAGGAAACTATAAAATAGCCAATATTATGAACTATTGAGGTGTGTCGGATGGTCGGAACAAACAGAAGTACCTCTTCCGTCGGCTTAAGGAAGGTATCCTCAGGGAAGTTAGAGGCAAGGATGAGAGAGGGAATAAGAAAAACAGGAATCGATATCATAGGTGATGCTCCCTGGGGCACACACCTCTGTCAATTTTACCAGACCAAAGAGGATTTGATTGATATTTTGGTGCCCTATTTCAAAGCAGGCCTAGAAAATAACGAATTCTGCATGTGGGTCACTTCAGAACCTCTCAATAAAAAGGAAGCCGAAATAGTAATGAGAAAGGCTGTGCCTAATTTTGACCAATATCTGGAAAGAGGACAAATAGAGATTACTCCGTATAACGAGTGGTATATCAAAGACGGTGCTTTCAATCCGCTCAATCCGCAAAGAGTTCTCAATGCCTGGATTGATAAGCTTAATGAAGCCTTGACCAAGGGTTATGGTGGCATGAGGGTAACCGGTAATACAGCCTGGCTTGAAAAAAGAGATTGGGGAGATTTCACCGATTATGAAGAAGAGATAAACAATGCCATCGGCAAATATCGGATGATGGCCATCTGCACCTATTCCCTTGATAAATGTGTAGCATCGGAGGTCATAGATGTGGTGCACAACCACCAATTCGCTCTCATTAGGCGGGCAGGCAATTGGGTGACAATGGAGAGCTACGAGCGCAAGCGGACGGAGGAACAACTACTCCTAGTAGAAAGTGCGGTTAAGGCATCAGTTAGCGGCGTTAGCATCACGGATTTGAGTGGCAAATTAACCTACGTAAACCCCGCCCTCGTAGATATGTTCGGATATAATTCCCTCCTGAAAGAAAACGTCACCAAAATAGACATCGTAAAGCGGAACTTTATCACCTATATCCATGCAGGTTTTTAGACCCTCCGCGATTTGACCCACATAGTGTTTGAACTCGGCCCTCTCATTATCGTTTAGGTGGCCATAAGCATCAGTAGCGGTAAGCTTTGTTGGCAACATTAGAAGCTCCAAATTTTCCCAGTTACTGAGCACTTTTAGTGCCTCAGGGTGGATTCCTTTTTCAACTTCGGGGTCTATGGAAAATATCCTGCTTTCGTATGCCATTATTGATGCCACCTAACGAAACTCTGGGTGGAGTGTCTTCAGCGGATCCGCCCAACCCTCCTCCTCAGCCTTACCCTTAGCCGTCAGTCGGTAGAATTGCCTCGGCTTCAGGAAATCGTATATGGCTGGTTCCTGTTTATTGGCTTGCTCGATTAAATCAAGCAGTTTGAACCAGTGAAAGTAACGTGCAAAACTTGAATAGTTTGGTCGCTTGAAAGGATCTTCACCTATCGCAATTCGTTCCTTGTTCAGGCGCTCAATCTCCTGGCTCAAGGCATAGTAGACATCGGCGCAGCATCCTTCCCCATGCTCGACGAAATACTGTTTTGTAAATAGCCCAGGACGATACTCTGACGCGCCCCTTCCCCAGGGCACGGACATATTGGGGGGTTCCCGGCGACCTCTATCATTACTTGGGCCTTTCTGCGTCTGTGGCTTGTTAGTCCGTGGACTCTTTTTCTTCACTTTCGCTTTCCCAAAGTCTCTCGTATTCAGAAGAAAGTTGTTCAAAGCTAGAATCAACATATTCCATCGTAGTGGCTATACTTGCATGACCAAGCAGCAACTGGAGTTTTTTGGTATCCAGCCCTTTGCTGACCCACGTCGTAGCTAGAAATCGGCGCAGACTATGAGGATGAAGCCCCCTTATTCCTATACGCTTGCCGAGCCTCCGAACCAGTTGCCAGCCCCGCTGACGGGTAAACGGAAACACCAACGAACCACGATATGGGAATTTGCGGCGCCACTCAAGATATTCCTTTATCGAGCCTAGGGTAACACGGTCGACAGGGATTATTCGCTGTCGCCGTTGCTCAACCTTTTCTCGTATAGCTTTGTCTACCTTGTTCCCACAACTTGGGCAGAAGACATGCCTTTTGCCCAGGCTCTCCCCACAGTGTGGGCACTTCAGTCTGGACTTCTCCTTGAGGTGCACAATTGTCAGTATTCCTCTCCGGAAGTCAATATCACTTGTCTTAAGTTCGATAGCTTCAGAAATACGGATGCCGGTTCTTGCTAGAAGAGCAATAAAAGCCTTGTCCCTGGGATTGGTGGCAACGGCAATGACCCTCTCCACCTGCTCGGGCTTAAGGTATGCTTTTAGGTCTCTTATGGGTGTTACTTGTGTCATTTTTGAAGCCTTATCTTTCCTCTTTCATTGCAAATCTCAACCGCTCTTTCCTCAGTTAGCACAGTCATCCATCTCAGCTCCTCTACCTTCCCAAAGCCTCAGGTCGAAACTGTGGCTTCTTCGTTTTTCAGCTTTCTGAGTGAGCTTAGTTAACAGCTTGCCCCTGCTCAAGAAGTTTTTCTAAGGCCCGCCGGGGCACTAATAGCCTCCGGCCAATTTTGATAACTGGGATTTCCCCAGTTTTCACCCTGTCGTAGGCAAGCTGCCGTCCAATACCCAAGAGCTTAGCCGTCTCCTCTACTGTGAACGTGACTCGTTCTTCCTGCATTCCTTGTCTCCTTTGTCATCGTTAGTGTAGACTTATCGTGGCACCCGTGGTATAATATGTCAATGGTGTCAATATTTGGGCATTCTTAGTGTCCCAAAGGGCATAAACGTATGGGAAAGCGTAGATATGAAGTCAGTGATGCGACTGCCTATCGCTGGTGTGAAAGGCACCGGCGAGGCAACAGCTTCAGAAAGATTGGACTTGACGAAGGATATGACCGTAGGTTTGTAGCCAGGATAGTAAGGCAATATGACAGGCAGCTGCATCTGCAGGAAAGTGATGCCACGCTGCGGGATGTGCGCGTGGGGTTCCTGCGGGAGCACTTGAGTGCCCTAGAAAGAGCTGCAGAGCATATACTTGAAGTTACTGCTGCCCCATCACTATGGGGGCAACTGTGCCTCTCTCTAGGAAGTATTGAGTCGGCACTACTTGAGATAACCGAAAGAGAATGGACTCCTGAACACTACATCAGGCATAATGCCCCCAGCGTCGTTAAGGTACGCACTGCCTCCGGTGACGTCATGGAATACCCTGCCGACCAGCTTGCACCAATTCTGCTGCAGGTTATGGAGCGATTGGATAAACGAAGAGGAAGGCGGGAAGCCAAAGCCATTATAGAGGCCTTAAAGCAGCACCTGCCTGACCTATGGAAACATGTAGAGAGGTTGGAGCAGGTAGCACTAAAATATGAGACAACTTGGAGGACGCTGGGAGGTCAGGCTAGGGATATGGGTATAGCAGAAGGCTTGTTAGAATCTGGCCTCGCAGAAGGCCTAGATTTTATATCTAGGTCTCAGGAAGAGGATAACCTTCCACCAGGTCCCACAAAATTTGAGACGGCTGCAGATGTGGGATTGTGGCTGTTTCAAAACCCGGCAACAAGAGATCCCTTGGAGTTATTTCGTCAGTGCCAAGAGGAGTGGGAGGCTGCGTATGCTCAGCTTGAGGATATACTGAGTCCGTGGGAACTGCGCAAAGCTTTACTGGCAAGGCAGTGCAAATACTGCCCTTTGCCATAGGGTGAAGGAATAACCTAAAGAAAGGAGAACAAAATGAAAGGGAGCATTAGACAAAGAAGTAAGGGTTCTTGGGAAATTACAATTGATACCGGTAGAGACGGGGCAACGGGCAAGCGCCTGAGACACTTTGGAGAGTATCCAGGGCACCAAAAAGGACGCACAAAGACGGCTGTACGAGTTATTACACACCCTTGAGCAAGGCGCCTATATCAGACCCAGCCGGCTCACGGTCGCCCAGTTCCTTGGGGAGTGGCTGCGGGATTATGCCAGGCCAAATACCGCGCCTAGAACATGTGAACGGTATGAGGAAATCGTGAGGGTTCACCTTATCCCAGCCTTTGGCTCATTTCCGCTCTTAGCCTTACAACCACACCATATTCAAAAATACTATGCCCAAGCCCTAGAGACAGGTCGCCGAGATGGCAAGGGGGGCTTATCGGCATTGACGGTCCATAAGCATCACAGGATCCTTTATGAAAGCCTGAGGTATGGGGTAAGGCAAGGTATCCTAGTCCGCAATCCGGCCGAGGCTGTTACCCCACCCCATGGACAGAGCAAGAAACCAGCTATGGTGGGGGCAAACCATGTGCAGCTAATCCTGGAGGCTGCTAAAGAAACGCCATACTATGCTCTCTTCTTTACTAATGTCTACACCGGGCTGCGTCGAGGTGAGCTGCTCGGGTTAAGGTGGGGCGACGTTGATCTGGAGAAGTCAACGCTGTCGGTGGTACAGACACTACAACAGCTTCGCAATGGAGAATATATCTTCAGAGAGCCGAAGAGCAAGCGCGGCCGGCGCCAGATAGCATTATCACCTTCACTGGCGGTTCTGCTCTGGGAGCACCAGCTGAAACAGGAACATACCCGGAAATTGCTTGGGAAGCCACTGGCACCCACGGACTTGGTATTCTCCCGGCCTGATGGCAAGCCACTCAGGCCCAATACTGTTAGCAGGGCTTTACAGGAAATCGCTCGATCCATCGGACTATGGGGGGTGCGGCTTCATGACCTGCGCCATGCTCACGCCACAATCCTGCTACAGCAAGGGGTTCATCCCAAGATTGTCCAGGAGCGCCTGGGTCACAGCACTGTAGCCACAACCCTGGATATCTATTCGCATGTCCTGCCTGGCTTACAGGAGGCAGCGGCGCGACGGTTTGATGAAGGTTTGGAGAGTGCTCTAACTGAGGCCCAGGTTGCCGAGGTTCTTGGGCAAAATGTCGGCAAATTTGCCTTTGGGGGAGGTTTTAGCGTAGAATTTGAAGCTAGGAGAGGTGTCCGAGTGGTTTATGGTGCCGCTCTCGAAAAGCGGTCTCGCTTTGGCGAGCGTGGGTTCGAATCCCACCCTCTCCGCCATAAACGTGGAGATAATATTTGTAATATTTACTGTCCGAGCTTAAGAGTTGCCTTAACTGGAATGTGGAGAGGTGCTGGAGTGGTCTATCAGGCGCGCCTGGAGAGCGCGTGTAGCCTTTGGCTACCGTGGGTTCGAATCCCACCCTCTCCGCCATATTATCCCTTTTGATAGTTAGACACACTGTATTGGAAGGAAACCTACCATCAAAAAATCCAGTTTTCGCTCGTTTTTTTCAGGATTGTTACCTCTCTTTGTGCTGGCACACTTTAGTCATCACCTGCTGGCCGCACTGCTAATACCACTTTTACCATTCATCCGTGACGACTTTGCCCTTGATTACACTCAGGCAGGATGGGTGGTCTCAGCATTCACTCTGTCATATGGCATCAGCCAGCTACCGGCGGGGTGGCTAGCCGACCGCATTGGACCCTGCGTAGTAATCACCATAGGCATCTCCGGTGTGGCACTGTCTGGATTTCTAGTTGGTCTTTCCTCAACCTATATTATGATGGTCATCTTCTTAGTGCTGCTGGGAGTAACGGGTGGTGGCTACCACCCAGCCTCCGCCCCACTGATTTCAGCATCAGTTGAGCCGAAGAACCAAGGCCGGGTACTGGGTCTTCACCAAATAGGCGGCAGTGCCAGTTTCTTCCTGACCCCGCTAATCGTCGGCGCCATTGCTACCGCCTTAGGCTGGCGTGGCTCATTCATCGCCATAGCTATCCCAACTTTCGTATTCGGAATCGCATTTTATGTGCTCCTAGGCCAGCTGAGACACACTAAGAAAGCCGAGCCGGGGATACCCAACAGTTATACCCAAACACCATCCACTCCAAGCCGTTTGCGCTGGCTGGTAGCGTTTCTCATTTTAAGCATAGCCGGCGTGGCTTTGATCTTATCCATAATATCGTTCATCCCACTATTCCTTGTCGACCACTTCGGCGTCAGCGAGGAAGCAGCTGCCGCCTTGTTAGCTCTTGTCTACTCTGCGGGGTTGTGGGCCGGCCCTTTGGGCGGGTATCTCTCCGACCGCTTAGGAAGGGTGCTGGTGATACTGGCGGTGAGCCTCATTGCCGGTCCTATCATTTATCTACTGAATCTGGTACCCCTCGGCTGGAGTATTTCTGCTGTACTACTTGCCCTCGGCATGTCTTTGCATATCGGTATGCCAGTGTCGGAAGCGTACATCATTAGTCACACCTCGGAGCGTAACCGTTCGACGATACTTGGTATCTACTACGTCGGAAGCAGGGGAGGCCCTGGCGTAATAATGCCGGTATTAGGCTATCTCATTGACCAGTTCGGCTTCTATACCAGTTTTACTATTGTGGGTGCTACTCTGGTCACGGTGACCCTCGGCTGTTCTATATTTTTATGGAGAAGTCGGGACTGACCCGCCTCAAATAGAGGTTTCACTAGCGTTTCTATAGGTTCCAGGTTAGACCTCAATTCACAATTGTCTTCAATCTACCTCTGTGCTAGAATGGCATTACCTTGGAAGTGAGTAATAAAGACATTAAATACTGGGTAGGCTTTAGCCTTATACCTGGCATCGGTCGTGTCAAATTGACCCAGCTTGAGAACTATTTTGGTAATCTGGAGAATGCCTGGCAGGCTGTCCCAGTTGAGTTAAAGCACTCAGGCTTGGATAATGGCTCAATACGCGCTATTACCGCTTGGCGACCTAAGGTTTCTCTGGAAGCAGAGATGGAAAAGCTAGACCGCTATGGGGTAAAGGTATTTACCTGGCATGACCCTGATTATCCATCTCGTCTTAAAGAAATATATGATTATCCACCAATACTTTATGTCAGGGGTTCCCTTCTCCCTGAGGATGAATGGTGCTTGGCAGTAGTAGGCACCCGCCGGGCTACTGTTTACGGGAGACAGGTAACCGAGGAAATAGTAGCTGACCTGGCTCGGAGTAAAATCACTATTGTCAGTGGTCTGGCTAAAGGGGTTGATTCAGTAGCCCATCATAGCGCTTTAGAAGCAGGTGGCAGGAGCATTGCTGTATTTGCCTGTGGGCTTGATATTGTTTACCCCGCTGAGAACGCTAATCTGGCTCGCAGTATTATTCAGCAAGGAGCATTGATAAGTGAGTATCCTCTAGGCACTAGACCTAAGGCGGATAACTTCCCCCGTCGAAACCGAATCATGAGTGGAATGAGTCTAGGGGTTCTAATTGTTGAAGCTGGAGAGACTAGCGGGGCTATGATTACCGCCCATCTGGCATTGGAGCAAAATAGAGAGGTCTTTGCTATTCCAGGTAGTATCCTGTCGCCAGCCAGTAGAGGAGCCAATCACCTTATTCAGGAAGGAGCCAAGCTAGTTCGTGACTATACTGATATTTTAGAGGAATTGAACCTGACGGCTGTAGCTCATCAGATAGAAATGAAAGAGGTCATACCATCTTCTGATACTGAGTCCTTGTTACTAAAGCAATTATGTGCTGAGCCCACCCATATTGATGAGGTCTGCCGCAATAGCGGTCTGCCAATATCAACAGTCAGCAGTACTCTGGCGATGATGGAGCTCAAGGGGTTGGTAAAGCAGGTGGGAACCATGAATTATGTCCTGGCTAGAGAAGCAAGAGAAGAATATAGGGTAAAAGTAGAATAGGTACTATATTAAAAAAATAGGGAAACAATTCCTATCTGATTAGCTTTGATTTGTTTTTAGAGTTATGTCAATCATGAAGAAAAGTCTGGTTATAGTTGAGTCGCCAGCTAAGGCTAGAACGCTAAGCAAGATTCTGGGTAAAGGCTATAGCCTTAAAGCTTCGATGGGTCATATAAGAGACCTACCCAAGAGTCAATTGGGAGTGGATGTAGAAAATGGCTTTATGCCTAAATATGTCGTGCCCAGAGCAAAAAGTAAGATTGTACAAGAGCTTAGACAGGCGACTAAAACTGCATCCACCGTATATCTAGCCACAGACCCAGACCGTGAGGGAGAAGCCATCTCCTGGCATCTAGCTGAGGTGACAAAAGCGAACCGGATACCCTACCGCCGTGTCATCTTTCATGAAATAACCAAAGAAGCCATTGAGCGCGCTTTTAAACATCCCCGGTCTATAGATATGCAGTTAGTCAATGCCCAGCAGGCACGGCGTGTACTGGATAGATTGGTAGGCTATAAGATTAGCCCCCTGCTTTGGCAGAAGGTAAGGAGAGGTCTCTCGGCAGGTAGAGTTCAGTCGGTGGCACTGAGAATTATTGTTGACCGGGAGCGGGAAATTGAGAAATTTGTCCCGGTAGAATACTGGACTATTGAGGCTGAACTAACCAAGAGAATACCGGCTGCTGAGGTAGCCGCCTTCCGGGCTATGCTAATTGGTCTCGTTGACGGCACCAAGCTAGATATTCATAGCCAAGAAGAAGCTGATGAGATTAATGATGAGCTTAAACAAGCTAACTACAGTGTTATCAGGTTAAAGACCAAAAAGGTAACCCGCCAGCCAGCACCACCGTTTATAACCAGCACCTTACAGCAGGAAGCATGGCGCAAGCTTCGCTTCACCGCCAAGCAGACTATGGCTGTTGCCCAACAGCTTTATGAAGGTCTGCCCATAGGCAATGAGGGGAGCGTAGGGCTTATTACCTATATGCGCACTGACTCTACCCGGGTAGCTCACTCCGCCATAGTTGAAGTTAGAGAATTTATTAGCAGTAAGTATGGCTCTCAGTTTATTCCACCTCACGCTCGCTCCTTCATCAAGAGCGTGAAGGGGGCGCAGGAGGCACATGAGGCTATCCGGCC
>SDBU01007879.1_pt1 | contig 12203 bp, 14 predicted proteins | sample 2277071 | NCBI WGS metagenome assembly SDBU01 (sample SAMN10397929, study PRJNA504765) | marine sediment metagenome | isolation source: marine sediment core GS08_GC12, 126 cmbsf | place: Arctic Ocean: Gakkel Ridge, Loki's castle | collected 2008
CTACCTTGGCCCCAATCCAGCAGCTGATAGCCATCTCAAGATTGGTCGCCACAATCTTAAGGCGGGACTCGTCCGTTGCCAGCAGCACGTTATTCGTTATGGGCAGGGTAGTTCTGGTGGCTACCGCCCTCCCCACCACACTAAGCCCACGATTTAAGTTCTCCTGAAGACATGATAGCTTCATAATGCACCCCCCAGATGATAAGTTAACTGGTAGGGAGTAGTATACACCAATAACCAATACTACTCAAGAATAATTGTCCCGCTCTTACCACCGCTTTTCCTGACCAGCCGCACCCGGTCAATCTGGATACCCCGGTCAACTGCTTTGCACATATCATAGATGGTTAAGGCGGTAATCGTGACCGCGGTAAGTGCCTCCATCTCCACCCCCGTCTTGCCCACACTCTTTACCGTGGCCGTAATCTCCACCGTGCTATCCGCTTCATTCAAGTTAAATTCAATCTTTACCTCCCCGATAAGGACGGGGTGGCACAGGGGTATAAGCTGCGGTGTTTGCTTGGCGGCCATGATGCCCGCCATCTGGGCTACCGCCAGCACATCTCCCTTGGGCAGAGCCCCTTTTTTTAACAGGTCAAAGGTAGAAGCCTCCATCCTGACCAGGCATTTAGCAACTGCCTCACGCCCGGTATCAGGCTTCCCGGTAACATCCACCATCCGGGCTCGACCCGATTCATCGATATGTGTTAGTTTCTCCATCATCAACCCCCCACCTGAGAAAACGGACGGCCTTTAGGCACATAGCCCTCAGCCAGGTGATGGTGTTCCGGCTTGAGAGCCGCCGCCTCTTCAATCAGCTTCTTCAGCCCCGCTGAAGATATACCGGTGCGCAGGGGATGCTTCAGGTCTATTTCACTTTCCGACAGCAAACACGGGCGGAGCTTGCCGTCAGCCGTCAGCCGCAGCCGATTACACTGAATACAAAAATGCTCGCTGACGGGGGTAATAAAGCCGATTGTCCCCTTCGCCCGGGGAAAACAGAAGTACTTGGCCGGCCCATTACCCACACTGGGCAGGCAGGGCTCCAGTTCCCCCAGCACCTCAAGTCGCTGTCTCATTTCACCGACTGAGATAAACTGGGAAGAAGAGGTAGCGTTCTCCCCCGCCACGGGCATCAGCTCGATAAAGCGAACATGCCACTCATCGGTAATGGTTTTGGCGGCAAACTCAACCATCTCGTCATCGTTGATACCGGACATAACCACCGTGTTAATCTTGACCGGATTAAGCCCAACCGACCGGGCAACCTCAATGCCTTCCAGCACATCATCCAGCCTACCGCCACCACCGGTAATATACTGAAAGCGCTCCGGCTTAAGGGTATCCAGACTGACATTAACCCGACGCAGGCCGGCCGATTTCAGTTCAGCCGCATAGCTACCAAGCAAGATACCATTTGTGGTCAGAGCAATGTCATCAATACTCTCTATCTGAGACAGCATTCTTATCAACCCGGGCAACCCAAGCCTCACCAGAGGCTCACCACCGGTAATCCTAACCTTTTTGATACCCAATTCAGCCGCCGCTTGAACGATGCTGTGGATTTCCTCATAGCTAAGAATATCGCCGTGGGACATCAGCTTAACGCCATCATGCGGCATACAGTAGATACAACGCAGGTTACAGCGGTCCGTTACCGAGATACGCATGTAGTTTATCGGGCGCTGGAAAGAGTCAGAAAGTCCGGTCATAAATAATATCCCCTACTCGCGCTACCTACTATTTTACCCGTTATCACTGGTAATTCACAAGCACCTTAACGCTTAGCTGGTATATCGGCTATACCTTAAATTTCTCCAGCACCGGGTATACCCTTCTGGCGGCCTGCCCCCGGTGACTCACCCCGTTTTTCTCAGCCAAAGGCAACTCAGCCATAGTCTTACCGAGCTCAGGCAGGTAGAATACCGGGTCGTACCCGAAACCATGCGTACCCCTTGGTTCAAAGGCGATAACCCCCGGACATTCACCGGAGCAAAGCTCTACCTCACCGTCAGGGGTAGCTACCGCAATAACACACCGGAAACGCGCCGTCCGCCTCTCCCACGGCACTCCATTAAGCTTAGCTAATAAATAGCTTATCCTCTCCTTATCTGAAGCACCTTCCCCGGCATAACGAGCCGAAAGGGGGCCGGGTTCACCCCCCAGGGCATCAACCTCCAGTCCGGAATCATCAGCCAGGGTCAATAGCTGGCTCTGCGCTGACAAGAGAGTTGCCTTTAACCGGGCATTCTCCTCCAGACTCTCCCCCGTCTCATCAACCTCGGTGGTAATGCCCATCTCAGCCAGGGTAACTACATCATAGGGAATGTCACGGAGCAGGCTCCGGTACTCACGCACCTTAGCCTTATTATTTGTCCCCAGGAGAAGTTTGGGCATACTCTCAATCCGCCGGAATGTCGGTAAATCTTCCTCGCACCTTCTCCATTACCTGAGGCATAGTGGTGTATTCCATTTCGTCCAGCGGCAAACGGTGCGGCTCAAAGGGACCGTGGCGACGCATCAGGTCGGCCATCTCATTTGCCTCTTGGCGGGCCAGGTCAAACGACTTGTCAGCTAACAGGTCTCGAGGTCCCACCAGCCTGCCAGAAGAAAGCTGGAAGCCAAGCGCTATCACCCGGGGCGGTCCGTCAAAGCGGGTGGGCGTGCTATCCTCAACCGATACCGGCATCAGCGGACCCTGGTGGGAACCCCGCATCCACCCCTCCACCAGGATGGGTGCGGAAAATGGCTCCACTACCTCCCCTACCGCGGGAAACTCCCCCTGGGAGCGCACAATACACACCGGGTCATCCTTGCCCACATACCGCCCGGCAATCAACGCCAGACGCTGGGTGGATGATGCCGCCGCTATGTTTCCCGTCTCCCGGTGATAGACATTTTTGACCATAAAACGGGACGGTGCTCCAATAAAGACCAGGAGGTCGTAAATCTCCTCAGGAGCATTAAAGGTTACTCTCTTATGTTCCTTAATATCGTGCACCTCAAAAGCAAAACCGCCGTGCATATTGGCGGCAATAACCAGCCCGACAGTATTAAATGGGTCGGCAAACATCTTGTACAGCGGCATGTTCCAGGCCCCGGATGAAGTCTTATCAGCCATGAAGATGATAACCGTCTCCGCCCCACGCTCCTCAAACTCCATCTCGGCTACCCCCGGCCCCATACCCCTGACATTGCCCGAAAAGGCGTCAGCCAGCAAGTCCTGTCCGGCACCATGAAGCTTTAGCTTTTTAGCTATCTCCGTGCAGTCAACGAAGGTATCCCAGGCAAGCTTATGGATTTTCTCGCTGCTTTCACCCTGCTGGTGAGTCATAATGAGCTGCAGGTCATCTCCGCACTTGGTTACATGATAGTCAATCAGCAACCCGCTTCCCTTGGCCTGACCCAGTAACTCACGGGCACGGGCTAAAATATCAGGATGAGAGTCAGAATGCCCCACATAGCCGCCGATGTCAGCCTTAATAGTGCTCAGTGTTACCTTCACTTTTGCCTCCTTCAAGTAAACTTAGGGATAAGACCATTCTAAGACACGGCATTATATCGTATTCAAAGCGGGGTATTCTGCCCCCTACTTTAGCGGAGTAATTTACCGGAGATAATCGCCTTCTGTATAGTTGGCGTACCCTCCTCAAAGAAGAGCGACCGGCAGTCACGGTATATCCGCTCTACGGGCAAGCCCTGGAAGTAGCCCAAGCCACCATGCACTTCTATTGCCTGGTCCGATACCCGCTTTACCATGTCAGCGGCAAACAGCTTGCACATTGCCGCCTCTTTCTCGAAATTTTCCCCCCGGTCGCTCAGGCGGATAGCATCATAAATCATTGTCCTGGCCGCGTAGATGCTGGTAGCCATATCCGCCAGTATCCCCTGGACTGCCTGCCTCTGCGCAATAACCTTGCCAAAGCTAACCTTTTTCTTAGCGTAATCAACGGAAAGCTCCAGAAGTCTCTCCGCCGGGCCCAGGCAGAGGATGCTAATTGAGAGACGACTGTGCGGCAGCACTCCCATGGCTATATCCAGACCCTGGCCTACCTCACCCAGCACGTTCTCAGCAGGCACCACACAGTCCCTGAATTTCAGCAAGCCATGAGGTGAGCCATGAAGTCCCATAGCCTCCATATAAGCAATCTCAAACCCCGGCCGGTCCCGCTCTACAATAAAACCGGTCATTCCCCTGGTGCCCAGGGACTTATCCGTATAGGTAAATACGGTAAAGCAGTTAGCGATATCAGCGTAGGATATCATGTGCTTGGTGCCGTTCAGGACAAAGTTATCACCATCTCTGGTTGCCGCAGTCTTTATATCCGCCCCGGTGCCGGTGCCAGGCTCGGTCAGGGCATAGGAACTCATCCACTCTCCCCGCGCCATCATTGGCAGGTACTTGTCTTTCTGTTCCTCTCTCCCGCCGTGCCAGATACAGTGCAAGGCGATGCCATTCCAGCCGTGAACCAGCAAGCGTATCCCGCCATGAGATTTACCTATCTCCTCCAGTATGGGGAAGTATTCAGAATCGTTAAATCCCAGGCCACCGTATTTCTGGGGAATGGTTAACCGGAAAATATCCCTTTCCCTGAGCTTATCCCAGAGGGCCGGCGGATATTTACCCGTCTCTTCCATCTCCTCGGCCAGTGCTTCCAGCTCTCCGTAGACGAATTCCCTTATTGAATCGAGGTACTCCTGGTGATTACCCTGAAATCCGTAACCCACTTTTCCTCCTCCAGACACGATACAAATTACACCCCGCGTGAAGCTCGCCCCTGTTTCCGGCGGGGGCTTTACCGCTAGCAGTTTAGCAACTTACCCCCAGCCGTGTCAAGAGACTTGCCGCCAGGACTATTTATCATGAGAATAATAATGTTATAATACACCCGACATAAAACGGAGGTAAGGCAAAAATAGAGATAATCCCGGCGGTAGATATAAGAGGGGGCAAATGTGTTCGCTTGTATAAGGGTGACTTTGCCCGGGAAACGGTATTCTCTGACGACCCGGTAGAGGTTGCCCTGCGGTGGCAATCGCTGGGGGCAACAAAACTGCACATAGTTGACCTGGATGGCGCCGCCACCGGTGAGCTCGGCAACCTGGATATCATTACCGAGATAGCCAACGCCGTATTAGTCCCTACCCAGATGGGTGGTGGCATCCGCAACCTGAAAACGATAACGGCGGTGCTCAAAGCCGGCGTAGAGCGGGTCATTCTGGGCACGGCGGCGGTGGAAGATAGCAACCTGGTGGAAGAGGCGTGCCGTAAATTCAGCGACTCGATTATTGTCGGTATTGATGCTAGAGAGGGATACATTGCCATCCGTGGTTGGCGGCTGGAAACAACATTAAGAGCCACCGAACTGGTTAAGTCCATGGCCAAACTCGGGGTAAAGCGGTTTGTTTACACTGATATTAGTCGTGACGGCACGCTTACCGAACCAAATTTTACCGGAGTCTTTGAACTGTTAAATACCATCAAGTTACCCATCATCGCCGCTGGCGGCATTTCGTCGCTCGACCACCTTAAAATGCTGAAACAGCTCGGCGTGGAGGGGGCCATAGTGGGCAAGGCCCTTTATACCGGAGATATTAATCTAAAACAGGCTCTGGCCACCATTGATTGACAACAGAGAGGTTATTTGTCAGGGGGGTGAGGTAGATAAACAACCGGCTACAGTTTAATGAAAAGGGGCTCATCCCGGCGATAGCTCAAGACGCTGATACCGGAGAGGTACTGATGCTGGGCTATATGAACGAGGAAGCACTGCGCCGGACCCTGTCCAGCGGGGAGGTATGGTTTTATAGCCGCAGTCACCAGGAGCTGTGGCACAAGGGGGAGACCTCGGGCAATCGCATCAAGGTGCGCTCAGTATGGAAGGACTGTGACAGCGATACCATCCTGGTCAAGGGAGAGCCAACCGGCCCGATATGCCATACCGGCAATAAGACCTGCTTCTTTCAGCCGCTAACCGAAGAGGAATAGAGGCAAGCCATCAGGCGGCAGCTTCAGCCGCTTCTCCAAGCTGGTCCATTTCCACCACCCTACCCAGTGCCGTTACCGCCACCTCCAGCTGACTATCATCAGGCTCCCGGGTAGTCAGCGTTTGCAGCCACATCCCTGGAGCCATTATTGCGCGGACAAAGCCATTCTGGGTATGTCTGCCGGCAAAATAGGTAACTTCATAACCAAGAGCGGCAATAACGGGAATAAGGACAATGCGCGACAGCACCATGAACAACAGCGACGGTAAACCAACCAGGGCAAAAACAATAATGGCTATCATCAATACGACAAACAAAAAGCTGGTGCCGCAGCGCACGTGGGCGGTATCATATTTCTTTACTGCCTCCACCTCCAGTGAAACGCCATTTTCATAGGCATTCACTGTCTTGTGCTCAGCACCATGATAGGCAAAAACCCGCCTGATATCAGGAAGCAGTCCGATTAATTTAAGGTAAGCCACAAAAATGCTGAGCCTGATTCCCCCCTCTATCAGGTTAAATACGATGGCCGAATTGATATAAGGGTCAAACAGCTTGGTAAGAAACAGAGGGGACAGAAAGAACAGGGCAACAGCAAAGACCAGAGCCCCCAGCGCCGAGAGCCAGAACAGACCCCCGGAAACCTCCCCATCTTCCTCTTCCTCCATAGCGACATTGGCCGAGTACATCAATGCGCTAATACCCAGAGCCATGGCCTCAATCAGGACAACGATTCCCCGCAGTAACGGAGTCCTCCTTATCCGGCCGGTATATAGAGCCGAAAGCGACCGGGTATTCATCACCAGACTGCCACCGGGGTGACGCACCACCGTGACCATAGCCTTCTTTCCCCGCATCATCACCCCTTCAATAACCGCCTGCCCCCCGTAGTAAGTTTTTTCCGTCACCAGACCTCCTGATAAACAAAAAGGGAGCGGTTCGGTAACCCGCTCCCGCCACCACGGTTATAACCGTTTAGTCTACTATCTTGTAGCGTCGCTTAAACTTCTCCACCCGCCCACCGGTATCTAACATCCGGCGCTCACCGGTGTAAAATGGGTGACACTTACTGCACACCTCAATCTTCAGCTCTTTCCTGGTGGAACCAATGGTAAACCTGTTGCCGCAGGCACAGATTACCTCGGCATCACTATAATACTGTGGATGAATTTTATCCTTCATACTGCTCTTAGCTCGCGTAAACGCTGACCTTCCTGCGGTACTTGCTCGCTGGCTCGTACTTAACGATGCCATCAATAAGCGCAAACAGGGTAAAGTCCCGCCCCACCCCAACATTGTTGCCGGGATGAATGCGAGTGCCCCGCTGGCGAACCAGAATAGTGCCCGCATTCACCACCTGACCAGCATAGCGCTTTACCCCCAGCCGCTTGGACTGGCTATCACGTCCGTTGCGGGTGCTGCCGCCACCCTTCTTATGTGCCATCTGCCGTCACCTCTTCCTTCTTACGCCGACGAACCCTCTTCTTCGGCTGACCCGGCGCCTCCTGACCTACTATCTGGTCGATAAGCAGCCGGGTATAAAGCTGACGGTGTCCCGTCTTTTTGCAATAACGCACCTTCGGCTTATACTTAAGGACAATAATCTTCTTAGCCTTACCTTCTCCCTGCGAGGTAGCCACCACCTTCGCTCCCTCAACCGTGGGTGTGCCCACGGTGACCTTGTCACCATCAGCGATGAGCAAGACCCGCTCCAGGTCAATGCTGTCACCCTCAACCACTACCAGCCGGTCCACATCTATCGTCTGGCCCGGGCTTACCCGGTACTGCTTGCCACCGGTTTCAATAATAGCGTAAATCTTTAGCCTCCCAAACCTAGTTATTCTACCAGTTGACATATCCGAGTGTCAAGCGTCACGCTTCAGCCTCCGCCATAGCCCCTCTATCTTCGTCTTTAACTCATGAAGGCTACCATCATTACTAATAATTACATCGGCGTGCTTTACCCGCTCCTCCGCGGATATTTGAGAGTGAATGCGGGCTAAAGTTTCCGACTCCGATAGCCCACTGCGCTCCCGAAGCCGCTTGAGCACCGTGGGCTCAGGAGCCGCCGTAACCCACACCTCGTCAACTATTGAAGTCGCACCCGCTTCCACCAGGAGAGGAGCTTCAAGTACCACCACCGCCACTCCCCGCTCTCGGCAATCCTCAAGCTGAGCTTTAATCACATCATGAATCCGGGGTTGTATTATTCGGTTCAACCGCTCCAGCGCTTCAGCATCATCAAAAACTATCCCACCCAGACGAGTGCGGTCAATATCCCCAGCCGGGGTAAGAACCCGCTCGCCAAAGGCAGCAATTATCTCCTGCCGTATTGCAGCATCCTTGAGAGCGTCATGCCCCACTTTATCAGCGTCAATAATAACCGCCCCCAGCTCCGCCAGAAACCGGGATACCGTGCTCTTGCCACTGCCAATGCCGCCAGTAAGACCGATGATTTTCATTGTTAGCGTACCTAAATCAGTCTATCTGCTCATAAATAGGTAGTCAAATGTGGGAGGCAAAACCCCTCCACCCATACTTTCCCGTTCCTTTCATAAACGGACAGGGTTGCTCACGATAATGTTGCGTTTCTTGTCCTAACTTTTCACAGGTGCTGCAGGTTCCATGGTGGGGACGAGAACTGCTATTCATACGAACTTTGTCTTGCAGTTCTTTTGGAAGTGGGCATCCTCTCTGAAAACCCCTGGCCATTCTAAACTCCTAGTTGAACTCTAGCATTGGCGCTTCCACAGTAGCCAGCTATTCATCTTCTCCATCCAACGCAATATATACTCGCCACTCAACCTTTTACCATGCAGGGTCACTTCGATCTTTGTATTACTCCAGACCTTCGTTTCATACGTTCCACGGTCCCAAATCCTGACCCTCCCAGCACCGTACTGGCCTTTCGGTATCTTACCTTCAAATTTCCCGTAACTCAGCGCGTGGTCTTCAACTGGCGTCGCCACCCTACGAACCCCAGGCTCTTCTGGCACACCTCTCGGCACCGCCCAACTTTTCAACACACCGTTTCGTTCCAGCCTCAAATCATGGTGCCAGCCAGCTTTTAGGGCCTCATGTTCATGGATTACAAACTTGCTCATGAATCACAAATCGCACTTATTAGTATTAATCAGCAAATGTGCCCTGTCAACCGTAGCCAAAAGACTTTTTCAAAATCTCTGAAGGGCGAAGCCCCTTTCTAAAAACTCCCCCTCTCCCTCAAGGGAGAGGGGGAATCGGTTATGTAAGAGAGGCTTCGCCTCTCTTTAACTCTCACTTATCACTTATACCTCTTCACCTCAAAGCGGTAGAGCTTCACTGGTTCATCGGGCATTATACCCGCCTTCTGGCGGCAGATGTCAATCTGGTAGTCCACGGTGTCCACACCCTCAAGGTCAGGCAGGAGCAGGCCCCGTCGGAACCCGGCTTCCACGATAACCCCGTATTTTTTTGCGTCTAACTGGTCTTGGCTAGCGACTGGCTCGGGCTTAGACAGCACGTCCACGCTGTAGTCGAGGTCGTCAAGCTCACCGGGGGTGATGGGGGGGAAGCGGGGGTCCCGGGTGGCGGAGCTGATGGCGTTGGTAATGATTTCCTCAGCCACGTTCTTCTGGGTAGGCTCAAAGGTGCCGATGCAGCCCCGTAACCCGCCAGGCTTGTGGATGGAAACAAAGACCCCGGCCTGCTCCTTCATTTCCGGGGTTAGCTCCCGGGGCTTATAAACCTTGTGCTCTCTGGCATAGGTCTCTACCGTTTCCCTGGCGAGCTTTGCCAGCGGGTGTATTGCCGCCTTCTTGATTATTATGCCGGCATAGCCGACGACGCTGGAGTAGTCACCGGTGGTGTCACCGCTGGTTTGATACCGGACCAGCTCTGCCTCCCTTGCCCCCAGCTCTTTCGCCGCCGAGATGAGGCTGACCGTGGGCGCGTAGCCACACATGGTAATATCCAGCTCCTCAATCCGCGCCAACAGTTTGTCCTCGTTCAACTCCAGTATGGCCTCGATAGCCTGGTTGTCTTTTCTCTGGGCCGATTCCTGTGGCTCGTAGTGAGTCATATCGCTTGAGGCGATGATTACCACCTCTCTCTTTAAGTCCTTTATCACCCGGGCAATGTCCCTGCCGATTTGCCTGTAGACGCTGCCCGTGGCAAAGCTGAATACAATGGGGACTATCTTAATATCGCTCTTGAAGTACTGCAAAAACGGAACCTGTACTTCAAGTGAGTGCTCAAACTGGTGGGCGGCGCTGTCCTCCTGCAGGTAGCTGGATCTGGCTAAGAGCCTCCCGCCCAGTTCTGAGTCGATTTTTACCTCGCCCAGGGGGGTGCTCCAGGCTCCTTCGGTCATGATGCTGAGCGGTTTTCCCCGCCCGGTGTGGTTCGGCCCCATGATGATAGCGGTGTCTTTAAGCTGGATTCTTGACATAACTGCTGCGGCAACCGGACCGGAGTACACATAGCCGGCATGGGGAGAGACCACCCCGATTACCTCTTCTTTGACTGCCTTCCCGCCGACTAACTCTTCAATCATAGTCTTTAGCTGGGACGCTGACGCCGGATAGAATTGTCCGGCTACTGCCGGGTTCCTGATCATGATGACCTCCTCGCGGTGCCAGATGTCCGGAAATTGAGTTCGGTGTCACAGAACTTACACTTTGAACCGTCCAGCCCCACTACCCTGGCTTGATAGCCGAACCTTTCCACAATGGTTTTCCCGCAGGAGTAGCAGACGGTGCTCTCGCTCTGATGTCCCGGAAAATTACCGGCATAGATGAACTTGAGGCCAACCTTTTGCCCGATTTCATAAGCCCGCTCAATGGTGGAGACGGGGGTGGGGGGCAAGTCTGGCATCTGATATTGAGGGTAGAATCGGGTTACATGCCAGGGAGTGAGCTCACCCAGCTCGTCTTTTATCCAGCGGGCGATGCCCTTCAGTTGCTGGTCATCGTCGTTCATGGTCGGTATGATATTGGTAACCACCTCAACGTGCATGTTCCATTTAATCTTGGCTCGCCGGGCAACCTCCAGTATTCCCCGCCAGTTGCTTATCTTGGCCAGTCGGCGGTAGAGGGTATCAGAGAAACCCTTAACGTCAACCCGCCAGGCATCTAAATAGGGTCCAATGGCATCCAGTGCTTCCGGGGTGGCGTAGCCGTTGGTCACATAGACGGTATACAGGCCGTTTTTCTTGGCCAGTTCGGCTGAGTCCAGGGTATATTCAAACCACATGGTTGGCTCGTTGTATGTCCAGGCAATGCCCTGGCAGTGGTACTGCTTGGCCATGTCTATTGCCTGTTGAGGCGGAATAAGCCGGGAGCTGTACTCCGGCTGTACCATTTCCACGCAGGAGATTCCCCAGTTCTGGCAGTCCTGGCAGTGGAAGTTGCAGCCCCAGCCGCCCAGGGAGAAAGCCAGCGTGCCCGGGTAAAAATGAAACAGTGGTTTCTTTTCAATCGGGTCGGCGGCCACCGATGACGCCTGGGCGTAGTTCATGGTATGGATGACACCGTCTGTGTTCTGGCGCATGCGGCAAACACCCAGCTTGTCCCGGTTTATCACGCAGCGCCACTGGCAGACGTGGCACCGTGCCCGGGAGCCGGGCAGTTTTTCGTAGAGCATTGCTTCACGAGTAGCTACCACCATATCACGCCTCTTATCCCTAATTATATCACTGAGCCGTTGTCAATTATAGACTTAATATTGATGTTTATAGCACCCTCACCCCCTTTATCCCCCTCTCCCTTGGCCGAGAGGTATGAAAGGTATAACTTTTGAGAAGACTTTTGCCTTTGTCCATTAGGTGGTCTGAAAAATAGTGCTGTTTCATTAGTATTGCCGGGGTGGATATGGCACAAGGAGATTGGCGCTCCCGCAAGCGGGATTGTTGAGCCCTTAAGGCTATGTCCTGACGCCCAGGCTTTTTCAATCTCTAACCTAGTATTTGGGCCCGTGCTCCACCACCCCGGGAGGAGTTATTATATCTGAGCTCAAGGTAGACGTCATTACCACATGTATGTAGTCAGCGAAAGTGGGACTAAGGCTTAACTCTCCTTTGATGGTACGGTGATATCTCTCTATCTTGCCGTTAGTCTGAGGATGAAAGGGTGAGGCTAAGATGTGCCTGATTCCTATCAGCCTTAAGTAATCTCCGAACTGCCGGGAGATGTACCCCGGTCCATTATCTGAGAGAAGCATTGTCCGGTCTTCCACCG
>SDBU01007880.1_pt1 | contig 12199 bp, 7 predicted proteins | sample 2277071 | NCBI WGS metagenome assembly SDBU01 (sample SAMN10397929, study PRJNA504765) | marine sediment metagenome | isolation source: marine sediment core GS08_GC12, 126 cmbsf | place: Arctic Ocean: Gakkel Ridge, Loki's castle | collected 2008
GTGCTGGCTTGCCCGTCACTGACAACGTGGAGAGAGAACTGGAAGGGGATTGCCTGGTAAGGGCGGGTTCCGTCAAACAATGGTACCGCCGGGCCGATAGTCTCGAAGTCAAGGTAGTAGAGAGGGTATTTCAACTTTTCCAGGAACTGTTGGATTACGTCCTTCTCGATGTGGGTTATTCCAGTAATCACGCATTCTTTCTGAATCTGCTGCTGCCGGGATAGAGAAACGTCGTCTGGGATGTCTTTGATACACATGATTCCCTGGTGATAAAGGGAAAATTGCTTTGTTTTTCCACCTCGTAGGTCGAATATACTGTTTTCGGGTAAGAATCCCCAGCATTCACTCTGAAGCGAACACTCATAGGGTGCCAGACAATGCTTGCCTATATCCATTTCAGGGCAAGTTTCTCGATTGATGACCTCCAGTATGTTATCGATCCTGTTCTGTATTCCCATACTGGCTTCTTCCACTTTGTCGGTGATGTCGTTAATATGGAAAAGGCCTTCCGGGTCAATCTCCCCATCCCTGACATACTGATTGTTTATTAAAGCAAGGTAGCATTTTCTGATATTTAACCCGGATTGATTACAACAGTAACGCTGATAAGCCACATCATTAATGTGGACATCTTTCACGCTGGTTGAACTCTTAACCTCAACGATGTCCCACCCTTCTTCACCGGCGGGGGAGAGGATGTCCACCCTCGAATACAGGTTCTCAGCCAGAATACCGGCCTCAAAAAGCGGCTTTCGCTGCTCGAGAAATTGCCTGGTCTGTCGAATATTATCCATGAAATCATCGGTGGTAATATCAATACCTTCAGGGAACAGCTTCTTGGCCAGCTCACCAACAAGATGACCTTGGTCGAAGATGTACTGGGTGACTGGATCAGTCTCGGGTATTTTTTCTGGTTCGTTGATCTGGGTCCAGATCAATCCCGGGCACTGGAGACCATTTAGATATTTGGATTTTGATAATAATTGAGTCATTTGCGTTTCAATTCACCTATCCCTGAAAGAAATCTCTCTATTTCGCCACTATTGCCAAAGAACCCACTTAACATCGGTGGCGCGTTCTTCCAAGGCTTATAGTCTGTCAGCTCAGAGGGTAGTATACTAAGAAGATTTTGTTTATCTGTTCTCAGGTAATCAGTAAATCTATCAATATAAACTTGGAAATGTAAACCTTTGCCAGTGTCACTCTCACTTGGAACGAGGCTAAATATCGTATTTCGGCTACCTTCAATAATGCCAACAAATGCTGCTGTACTTGTTGTCGTACCTGCATAATCAAAGTAATTTTCCAGCCCTTCAAAAAGCTGTCTGTATAGCTCTCCTACACCATTTTTATCTGCTATCTCTTCTAATTGCTCGTAAGTCAGGTAAGGTTTTCTCTTTGAAGCTGCTCTAGTCTGACTTCTATACTCAACCTGACTTGGTTCAATTAGAAACACCTTCGATAAGAATTCATTTCCATCTTCATCACGGAAGTATTCGAACGTAGTTGCATTTATACTTACTCCATAAGTGTCGGATAAGTACTTGATAATCCGTTCAGTACTATCATCAATCTCTGAAGCAACAATCAGCATCTTGTGGTGTTCATTTAGAATCTCAGGTAACTCTACACCAAACTGGTTGCTAAAAGCTTCTTTTAGAGGAGCTCGATCACCAAGATAGTTATTCGCAATATCAGTTATTTTCTCATTGGATAGATCTTTCACCCAAGAAGCGTAATCTAATACCTGGGCAGTGATTTCTCTGGGAGTCTTTTGCCGTTTGAGTTCAAGGATAACGAGATCACCATTGCGTTCCAGGCATAATAGGTCGATAATACCGCCAAAATCTGTCTCAACCTGCCTCCCCACGACAAGCAGACCATCTGAGATTATTGAGATATCCTGTTCTAGCCAATCCTCTATACGCTCTTCCAAATCTAACTTACCTTTTTTAATTTCTTTCAGTTTTTTCCTGTCCAAGATTTTCCAAATTCTGACTTCTTGGGGCATGACTACTACCCTCCTGCTTCTAAAATGGGATAATTTAGTTAGTTATTGTTTTAGATCTATATATCGACTAACAAACGGAACTCGATAATATCTTCCGCTCTTCTTCTTGAATAAGGCTTTTAAGTATTGTTACTGGCTTACGTTGACTCATTAGCTAGTAATTTGTCCGCAACGAGATTATGAGCTGTTATTTCTTCAGCTTTAGGTAAAACCGCGTACACTATGTGGGCAATTTGACGTGCCAGAAGTGGCGGTACAGCATTACCCACCTGCTGATACTGTGAAGTTTGAGGGCCCTCAAAAAAATAATTATCCGGGAAAGTTTGTATTCTGGCTGCCTCTCTTACTGTTAGGCTTCTGCATTGGAGTGGATCCGGGTGTATATAGTAGTGACCGTCCTTTGCTATGTGTGAGGTAATTGTAGTTGCAGGGTGATTTCGCAGTTGTACACGGAACCTATCCGAAAATATACCACTTCCGCTGGCCACTGCATCCTTGGCATTTTCATGCTCGGGGAGTAGTGCTTCCGGGAAATCTCTGAGCAGTGGAGACCTGTTATGTATCAGCGCAAAGCATGAAGCAAAGAAATACCGGTGTATATCTTCCCTGATATGTGATCTTGTGTAATGATTGCATATCCCCTGAAGTCGCATATCTTTATACCACTCCGGCAGATAATCTGGTTTTTTTTCAGTGCGAATATAATGCCCTCCGATAGATCTTGATTTGCGCACGCGCTCAGCATATAGCTTAATTTTGTTTTTCAACTCTGAGCCTATCTTGCTATCATCAATCCACTTGCTGTGAGCTACACATTTTATTGCGTCTCTCCAGGCAGCAGGCGAGTCTTTTTCTTTCGATAGGGAACTCCTCAGTTTTGGCAGATCTCTAATGACGTGTGTAATGGGTATCGTATCTTGGGACTTTGTTAGCAGTTCAGGTCCAATGTTAATATCTCCTCTGATCCCTAGAATGATTATTCTATGTCTGTCCTGAGGGACACCATAATCCTTCATTTTGACAACGAAGGAAGCAGGCCCGCTCAAATTCCATACAGGTTCAGATAATGAATACAGCTTGTAATTGGTACTGTTACTGGTCTGATATTCTACTGGTAAAATATTGGAAATGTGCTTTACCGGGGCCTGAAGGTCAGGTAATATCTTTGAGAATATGTTCTCGCCATCTAACTTAGCACTGAGAAGTCCCTTCACGTTTTCCATAATGAATACAGGAGGCGTGTGAACCGCCAGAATACGCAGATATTCTTTATACAGCCAGTGCCTTGGATCATTTTCGTAATCTTCAGGATTTCTACCGTGTATACGAGACCTGCCTATGATGGAGTATGCTTGACACGGAGGACCTCCTATTAATACCCAGTCTTCGGCATTATTCAATGCGGTTCTTATGCGTTGATCAACCGTTTTAGGCGGGAATTCTTCTGCTCCAAGTTCGGCATGCCATGCCTGCAATGATGCTACCCGCGCTTGCTTGGGATACCCTTCAAACAGCTCTTCCCGCGTTATTTCTCCGCGCAGATAGCTATAGTATTCATCGGGGACCTCATCACCAAATTCCCTGAAGAAGGCTCGAAGTTCTAAAGTCTGGTGCGCATATTTTTCTTTCTCTATGGAAAGCACGATTTTAAAGCAACGGTTCCCCCCTTCATCACGTACTGATGAAAAACCCTCTCCCAGACCTCCCGGACCAGCAAACAGATCTATTACCGGGACATAATTATCTTTCTCCATTATTGCAACCTGCTTTTCCCCTTTTTAGATATCACGAATCGTCTCTCAATTACACGGCACTCTGGCGGTCAAATCCCAGTTGCTCGGCCTCATTCAGAGCTTTCAAGGCCTGTATAGCCTGCCTTCTTGAGGGCTCTTTACCTTTTCCCACATAGTATCTGCCTATTTTGTAAACTAGGCTTCTCTGCCATCCCTCAAGGTTGCCTGTTTGTTTTGCCCAGCCTGATAATGACAGCCATATATTGCTCGAAATGGACATTACTTCATTTACTCTACGTGTATCATCCTCACTAGTCTCTCCCAAGGGTCCCTGAATCTCGGAAGATAACTCATTGTAAAATTCGTCTTCCAGATCGATTTTAACTTTTCTGAAGCTATTCCAGCATTCCTCTTTTTTGCACCATTCCGTAACATTCTGTCCACCAAGTGGACTTGTAATGTGCTCATAAGCGTATTTTGACACGGTAACGATTGCGTTATTGAGTGCCTGTGACAGATCTTGATTTTCCCAGATCAGGTCAAGATCTATTTTCATCCCAGTTTTGTGGGAAAGCCACGCGAGTGTATAGGTTACTATATTCGCCCTGTATCCTCCATACCCCTGCTCCTGAACTAGACGCTCTGCCCTTTTGAACAGTATTGCTTTAGCTGCAAGATGTCTGAAATACTCTTGGTCTGGCACAAACTGGTCAATCTGCTGAAGTCGCAGTGTGAATTCCTGAAAATTCTTCTGTGCACCCCGGCTCACATAATGCGGCAGCTGGTTCCAAGTGTTTTCGAACTTTGCCAGATCTGTTTTGGTGAATACCTGACGGCTGGGGTGAATCTTTTCAAATATCTTTCTGCGGTCAGCATCCCGTTCTCTACCTTTTTCGTCAAGATATTGACCCCGTGCTCTTTCATAAAACCATCGTGTTTGTCGCTGGGACCCATCGATTGCTGGAGCCCAGATAGTTCTGGATAGTTCTTCGACGGCACGGTGAAAAGGATGATTCGACGAGAAATCCGCCATGCTTATCCTGTTCTGGCTGTTCGAGTATTCAGATATCTTTGGAACTAATTCCTCCATCTTTTCATGGGACTCGACAACTGTTATTTTGGCAGGAACCAGTATCCCTTCCAAGCTTGCTTTGTTTTCATGCCTTGCACGATGGAGAGATGCCACGGTTTGAGCTCCATTTACTATTTGAAAGTCTCTTATAAGAGAAATCCTTACACCTTCATCTGAGGAGGGTTCAATGGAAACAGCCTCAGCTGTAATACAAATTCCATTATTGTAGGCGAGGAACATGTGAGGTTCATTTAAAATTGTGCTGTAAATACCCTTATTAACCTTACCTCTGATTTGAAGAAAAGTCCTGACATTCCTTTCAAGGAGTTTTGGCCCATGTTGATCGTATATCTTGACAAGAAGCTCAGCAGGCAGGATGGTCATATAAGTAAGGTAGTCAGTATTCTGAAGTGGCATGGGCAAGCACGGAATAGATTCACCCGTCAGGGTCTGGAAGTCAATGTCAATAGACTCTCTTTCCTTCTTGGAACTGCACAGCCGGAAAAGTCGTCCGATGTCCCAGATGTCATATATTACTTTGATACCTTTTACTTCATCTGGACCATCATATTCCAGATCAGCTATACCGTCTGTCAGAATGTAGAACCTGACAGTCGAAAGTAATTTATTCTCATAAAGCAGATGAATCTGCTGGGCTGAATCAAAAACTTGAGATGCCTCCTCAAGTTTCAGATGGTAACCATCCACTGCTCTCTCGAAATATTTTATTAATCTCTTAAATGCATTCTCTACTTCACTCATCTGAAGAATTGCTGGAGGCAGCTCCCATTTGCATACTGAAATAAACAGATACAGGCAATCCTGCTCACTGTTGACACCATACCCATTCAACTGAAGTCCCGGTGCGCTGTGATAACACGTTGTTCCGTCTTCAACCTCGCCTGCTTCAAGAAGATAGTCAATAAAATCTTCCGTGAACCGGTCTTCGCGAAATGCTTCTTCTTCCTCAACATCGCACCCCGCAATGATCTGTTGTTGAAAGTTCTCTGTAAAGAAAATCAGCTCTTCTCTTTCATTCTGCTTCATGTCCCCCCACCTCTTTTTGGAGATCACTCATTTTGACCTCGAAATGTTTGCACTCTGCCACAAGGATTGAATAGCTTATATCACCTACCCCATTTGGAACATCACCTTCTGTAATTCTGGGAAAACCCTCGGCAACTTTGAAAGCATTTACATCTCGTTTTGCATACCCAACTCCGGAATATACTGATTCATGCCCAGCAAGATATCCTACCTCGAACAGTTTATCCTCGAATAGACTATTTGCAAATTCGCTCGGGCGAATGCTCTCTCTTATGCTGTTAACTATTGCCGGTAGAGTCTCGCCGAGATGTTGCAGAGTATCAAGTGACAGGTGCACAATGTACAGAGCCTGGATGTTGGAATCATCCAGTTGTCTTTCGTTTGCAATCCAGAGTTTCTGGTGCTGCTTTGATGTCGTGGTCTTGATTTCAACACAGCATGTGTTGAACTGGAAATCGTGACGATCGTATTCAGGCCCGGTCCAAGACCGAATAGCATCCTCATGAGGAAGTCCCTTCAATGCTACCTCGCGAAGAAACCACAATTCTCCGTATAGGCCCCGCTGAGCTTCAGGCCCGAGTACATCCGGCCTGTGTTTCTCAAGAAAACGCTGCCACCTGAAAATTCTGTCCAAGAATGCTTGGATACAAGAACTCTCACTCTCGATGTGTGCTGCATGGTCGATAACGTCGGACACAATCAGTGAAAACATGTCTTTATAGGCGGCATCGATCAGACTCAATGCTAAAAGAATTTCTTCTGGTCCTACATCGGGGAATCGTTCCAGATCTAACGCAAAGCCTCTAACAGCAGGTATTGTATGGCCTTCCAGTACAGTGTCACTGCTTACCTTCATTAAAAATAGACGCCTGTTTTTAATTTTCTGAAAGGCTACAAACAGGTCGCGAGGGCATTCAGGTATTACTCGTCTGCGGATAATACCTTCTCTGGCAGTCACCCGCGCTTCGTTTTCCAGTTCCTGCCATACCTCTTCTATCATCAAACATCACCAAATTCTTCCTGCCAGTATATATTATTTACTTTGTATCCTATTGGACTTGCCGTATCACTGGCAGGGAAGCTGAAAAATAAACCCATAAAAGGGGTGGTCATATCAACCTCGCTCGGATTCAGAGGGTATATAAGCATCAACCCCTTTTCTTTGGGTCGAACCTGTCTTATAGCACCGGGCTGAGGTCTTTCAAGCCGCTCACCTGTTTTGCTGTATGGAGCCAGTTCCAGTGCCTGTTCTATTTCTTCCTCAGTCAAATCGAGTAACTCATCTGGAGGGCTTAACAATCTTCCTTTATTCAGGCAATAACGGCTTCCCTCCTTTGTTGTTGGACTTCGGTGGGTCAATCCAATCTTGTGGCCACCAAGTTCATACTGTGTTCCATCGTGTCGTGAAATAAGCCCAACTGTCCAGTCTGTAAGTTCTTTTTGCCTGACCTGGGTCTCAATATATTCGCTTACAAGCCCAAATTTTCTGTTATCCGGGTGGTATGAGATGGCTTTAATTAGAGTAATGATGGCCTGTGGGTCTACATGCTCCCATATAGTGTTTCCTGAACGATGGGATACAGGAGTTTCCCTTTCACGTATGAAGGTTTCAACCACGCGTAATTTTCTTTCAATGATAACAGGATTCTTATCAAAGATGGTAATTTCAGCTGACTCCCCCGCATAAGACATTTCCATATACGTTCCGGACCTCATTTTATTTACTGCTGTTATCAATAGCCCACTTGGGTGGGTTCTGACTCTCAGTCCGTAGTCCTCAGGAGTTCGTCCCACGTCAGCCATATAATCGAATTCTTTTCTTAGCTCCTCGCTGGCCAAAGTTATATGCCTGTACCATTCGACAAGTTCCGATGTTGTGAAAACACGGCACAGGTCCACATAACCGGGTCGGTATCCAAACCAGCGCCCCATCTGCATTAAGGTGTCATACATTCTGGACGCACGTAAATAGTAGCTTACAGTGAGGCCTTCCAGCGTCAAACCTCTGGATAATTTATCACCTCCAATGGCTATAACGAAAAGGCCATTTACATGATCACGATAATCAAGGATATCTTTTGCTGTTCCATTAATTTGTTTCACCTGAATCTTTGAAGCGGCATCGTAAAGATGTCTCGATACTTCATCCCAAGAGAGTGGAGTTAGCAGCGGATCCTCTTTTATTACTTCACGAATAGCCTTCATCGTTGGAATGTAATCGTGTTTCCATATAAATCCCATCTCCTCGATAAGCTGTTGTGATGACTTACCATCACCATACTGCAATCTTCTTCTCAGGCGATTCAATTCTTCTGATACAAGTTCTATGATTTTTTGCTGAACCGCTACATATCGTGTGACATGGACAAGCATGGAGTTATGCATATTAACCTGCCCACGTGCCATCCGTGCAGCACAGGACAGTATGAAGCAGCGCATTGCCTGTTTGAGTGACTCAGGTAATGACTCAGGGACATGATCCTTTTTGTGCCCATCCGGTACAAAAGATTCATAATCATCGATAATTCTGACTATCGGAAGTCCCTCATGGCTAGGAAGACCAACGTCTTCATCCAGATCCATACCGAAAATCTCAGCCGGTCCAATATGGTTGGATGGCACAGGAAGATTTATCATAAAACTGCGTGGAAACAGATCCTGCCCATGCGTATCTGTTTCTCCTTGTGGGTAGATGAAAATATTGGCAAATGGAGTTGCCGTATATCCAACATATGCACTCCGTTCAAAGCTATCCAGCAATTGCCTTATCAGGCCGTTAATGGCCGTTACATCGTAATCATCAAGTATATTCCCTGTTTCGTCACGAGGTAGGGAGTTTGTGTTAATAGATGCATTGTCGGCTTCATCATCAATAACGAGGATGGGAATATCTTTTACAATTATTTTACCCGACTGTGGATCTCTCTCACCTCTTACGCTGCGAGCCCACATCATGAGATTCCGCAATACTGATTTATTCTTCTTAACGACAAGAATAACGGGATCTGCCCCTCCAGGGAGTACACCAACCTGTTCTGCAACCCTGCGGTTGAAATCACCACTATCTGCACTGCTGGTAAGGGAATGGACTGTTACGAACTCAGCACCTGGTAAAAGTCCAACACCCATCCGTAGATTTTGCTGGTCAAATGCCCGGCTGAGCTGCGTATCGAAGCCGAGATACCCTGTATCAATCCTTAACTGTGTCTGACTACGCAGATTGTTGTACAGGCCAGCCAGCACTATTATAAGTTTGTATCCAGCATCGGCTGCCTTACAGATCAATCCAATATAATTGGCAGTCTTGCCGGACTGTATCTGACCAACGACCATACCTCTGCGATCCCAAGCGCCTTCTCTTGCTGGATCTTCGATTCTCTCAAGTATTTGGTCCGTCAGTTCATCCATTCGTATTACAGTTTGCTCACCCCGGAACTCCTCTTCTTCCAGATAACGACGATATCGATTCCACAGGTGCCAGTCAATCTGAGACCTTCGATCAGGTAACCAGACAACATGGTCTTCCTGCATCTCCAGTACTGTACCTCTACCTATCCAGACATTACAGCGACTTTCTACTTCTCTAACCAGAGATTCAGCCTCTATTTTGTCTCCAGTGCCTTCAGCTTGAAGCATTTGCAGAACCAGCTGAACCTTATCTCTGATGAGATCAGGTGTTATTTCTGCCCCTTTAAGCATAACAAGCGTAAGTTGCAGTGCTTTTTCATAATCAGTCATCTTTTTCCTCTTTATTGTGCGTTCGATTCAGTGCTTCCAGAAACGCAGCAACATGTTCTGGGTAACGATCAAAGGGGTCGATTGTGCTCAGGCGTTGAATTGTTTCCTGATGGTTGAGCCCTTGGTTGATAAGAGCTTTGTATAACTCCTGAAGCACCTTAAACAAGTTACTAGTTGGCGGCTCTTCAAAAGGCTGAGGTTGACTATCTGGATGCTCTGCATTATCTATTACAATAGTGGGGACAGGAATAGTTTCTTCAAGAAGAACAAGCAGGGCTCTGATTCGATCCTTTTCATCCTGAGAACAGTTCAGGGCTTCTCTAACAAGCGGATGTTTGCGATTAATTCGGTAGAATATTTTCCCATGTTTTACCTTCTTGTCCCATGCGAAAACATACGCTGCAGCAGAGCTTCTTGCTACTACTTTACCACGCTGTCGATATATATCTACTGCCTTTTGTCTGGTCAATCTGGAAATTCTCCTGAGATCTTTCCGGAGCTCAGGAGGTGGGTGTGCTCTAGCCTTTCTGACGTCTATCGCCCACAGATCATCCATTGAATTGGGGATATCCAGCATTATGCGTGCAAGCTTACAGTGTTCTTCTTTCTGGAACCCAAGACCCAGCCAGTCGCCAGGGACAAGTAATCTTCTGTTTCTATAAATATAGAATCCCTGATGGGCATTCCATCCTTGAGGACCAGAAGCCTGCTCATGAGGTTCTTGGTCTATTTTCGAATGATGCGGCAGAACGTAGGGAGTAATACAAATCTCCTGCCCGTGCAATTTAAAACGTTCGTCGGGAAGTCTCTGCGTTGCCTCTTCATTTTCCAGAAATGGATCCCATGGCTCCACAACTCTGTCATTGATCCGTATTACTAGTGGACTGGTATCGGACATGAAACGGTGAAAAACCATGGCCAGATGTTCTTTTACCTCGTCTATTCTGGCAAAGAAAGTGTCTTTTGCTATTTTATCATCTACATCCTCATCACCTACTATTCGATCCATAGATTCCCAGATAACAGCAGTGCCACTCTTCAATTCAGATAGGCGCTTGGAATGGTTGTTAGCAATACTGCTTATATTCTTAAGAACCCTCCATTCTCCGCATTTATTAACGTAATCCAGATCCCAGCACAGGGATTCGATGGTTTTGTTATCCGTTGTTTTTGACCTTACAGTCAGGCATCTGCACTGTGAAAAAGATGCGGTTTTCATCCCAAGACCAAATCTCCCTAGATCTTCATACTCCCTTTCCTCAAGAGGACTCTGGCTACCAACACGCATAGCTTCCAGTAATTTTTTAGCAGACATTCCTCTTCCATCATCAGTAACAGATATGCCTGAATCAGGCCCGTTCCAGTGGAAATCTATCCATATATTCTTGGCGCCAGCAGTTATACTGTTATCTATCAGGTCTGCTATGGCAGTCTTCAAATCATAACCAAAGGCGCGAAGGGATTCGATCAACGTTCCTGCATGAGGTGGTATATTTACCGAGTCTACCGTATCAGCCAATTGTTGCCCCCATTTTTCCCTGAAAGTGCCCTTATAATTATAATTCTATCACTATGTTAAGTTGAGTCAAATATATAAAATAACGGCTAAAATATTTCCTCCTCTGAGTGGAGTGCCAAGTTATGTGGCTAGCTAGAGAGATGAAGCTTGTAGTAACTACAGTGTCGATTAATGCGACATTCTTGGTGCAACGGTGTGGTACTTTTGCATATGAGTGCCGCGAAATCAATCAGAGCAAAGTTGAATTCACGGGGGTGTTCCTTATCCATTAGTCTATCCAAAACTTCCCTGAATAGCTTGCTCCTTCGAGATGAGTCCGTTACTGGCAATCCCAAGAGCCTCCCAGACACTCTAACAATATTTGTATCCAGTATGACATCCGGATGACTGAAGGCAAAACAACGTACAGCCGATGCTATGTAGTGACTTATACCAGGCAGTGAGATAAGGGTTTTAAAATTATCCGGTATTTGTCCTTGAAACCTTGTGTCCAGTTCAACTGCCATATCATGGAGTAATTTCCATCGCCACTGCAACCCTCCAGAGTGAAATAATTCTGTCAACTCCTCGGGAGAACTCCGTGCCAGAGTCTTAACGTCTGGAAAGTGCTCCAAGAACAGTTCATACAGTGGTACTACCTGATTGGCTCTGGTTCTGTGGAGCAATATTTCTGCCACAAGCAACTTATAAGGATCAAGTGTTTCTCTCCAAGGAAAGTGTCGTTTTCCATGGTGCCACCATTGCAAGAGGTCACCTCTAATGTTACAGACAGAGACCTTAGCCAAGATATGGTCTACATCGTGAGTACTATTCATAATCGTGTTCCAAGAGGTGGTGAATATATTATAGCACCATTCTTGGATCACCTAAAGTAGAGAATAAATCTGATTGGGAGTCATGTGCTCATTTGGTTCGCACTAGATAGATTGTGTATATCATGATACTTGAACGATATACCTTACCTCACCTACAAATAAATAACACCTTGAACCAAAGCCAAGGTTACTAGTCGTCTTGTTTATGTAGTTTGCGCAGTTCAAATCCCTTCGGGGTTGTGATCGTTACCCGAACAAAAAGCC
>SDBU01007881.1_pt1 | contig 12197 bp, 9 predicted proteins | sample 2277071 | NCBI WGS metagenome assembly SDBU01 (sample SAMN10397929, study PRJNA504765) | marine sediment metagenome | isolation source: marine sediment core GS08_GC12, 126 cmbsf | place: Arctic Ocean: Gakkel Ridge, Loki's castle | collected 2008
CGTTACTACTTTCAGGTAACTGATGTGGGAATTTAACAAAGTACTTATAATGCGATAAAGGAGTAAACAATGCCAAAACCAGATAGCCAACAAAAAGGACTAGCGGGGGAGTACTATGTTGCATCTATACTATCTCGCCTTGGTTATGACATCGGTATTACGATAGGCAGAGCTAAAGCATATGACATGATTGCAATTGGGCCTTCAGGTAAAACTGTCAATATCCAAGTTAAATCAACCTATACATATTATGATTGGTTGGTTAAGGAATTTCCTCCAAATCCTAATTCTGTAGTGGCATTTGTACGTCTTGGTAAAGATATTACTAAACTACCTGAACTGTATTTTATTCCTGCATCTGAGGCGAATGACATCATTAATTATGAATATCCAACTCATTCTCCACAAATAGATCGGAGAGTAGTAATAGCTAAATACAAGGACCACGACTTTAGCTTGATTGAACAGTTGTTGAATTAATACCAACAATCAGCAATGATATATCCAGCAGTAGAATCATGAATAGATTAATCGCGTACAACTTTTAGTATAATTAAATATGCGTAGTTTGCTCTATGAAAAAGGTAATTTAAGATGTTCGAATTGTTAATACATGCCACTCACCTGCTAACATACCAAAATAGATAATATGAAATTACAGGAACTGGGATTAAATGAGTGGTTTATACAAAAGCTAAACGAATATGGAAAAACTGACTATCAACTGGCACGTGTCACTCTTGTAAACAGAAGCAGTTATTATATTAGAAGAAACGGTGGCGAGGTCCTGGCTGAACTCGCTGGCGAATTCACTTTTTCTACAAAGTCGAGACTCCAGTATCCAGTAGTTGGGGATTGGGTATTCGTCCAATATTTCGACGATAACAACTTTGCCATAATTTATGACGTACTCCCAAGAAAAACATTTTTAAGACGGAAGACAACCGGGAAGGAAGTCGATTACCAGATGATGACCTCTAACATCGATGTTGCTTTCATCGTTCAATCATGTGACTTCAATTTCAATCTCAACAGGTTGAAGCGATACCTGGTAATGGTAAATGATGGCCAGGTCCAACCCATGATTCTATTGAGTAAGAGCGACCTGATAAGCCAGGAAGACCTGGATAGTAAAATTTCAGAAATAAGAAATACCGGTATTAAATACGACGTCATCGCGTATAGTACTAAAACAAGCGCAGGATTATCCCAAATTCAGCAACTGTTGCAACCTGCTATGACCTATTGCCTCCTTGGTTCATCCGGCGTGGGTAAAACCTCTCTCCTGAATCATCTAATCGGCGAGGAACTATTCGAAATAACCCCGGTTCGAGAGAAAGATGGCAAGGGAAGACACACAACATCAGGTAGACAATTAGTAGTTCTTGACCAGGGCGCGATGGTAATAGACACTCCAGGAATGAGAGAACTCGGAAATATTGATATCGAGTCAGGTAGTGAGGAAGTATTTTCTGATATTCTTGAGTTAACTCAAAGCTGTCGTTTCAACGACTGTACGCATACTCATGAAGCCGGCTGCGCAGTCCTGAAAGCTGTGAAAAGTGGTGAATTAAGCGAAGCACACTATCAAGACTACCTGAAGTTAACAAAAGAATCGGAATACAATAAAATGACTTACCTTGAGAAACGAAGGAAGGATAAAAACTTCGGACAGTTCATAAAATCCGTAATGAAACAGAAAAAGAAGAAATAACTGGTTATCAGTACTCACTTTCAATTCTGCTATCACCTAACAATCACTTCCACTGCTCATATATAATGAAAAAGGCCATTTGAGATGTTCGAATCATTATTTCTGATTATAGGCCTGCTGAACAATATCCTGCTGACAACCGTATTTATTCTTCGGAAGAAAAGTATGGCTATCCTTGAGCGTTTCGGATGGTTATACCTTCTCTTATCTATTCCAACACTCTATGCAACTATCCTTGTAGTACAGGAACAAAAACCCACAGCATACCTGGTATTCCTCGGTATCTTCATGGCATTTTTAGCTGTAGAAGGGGTCTTTGACCACGTGCTGAAAATCCCTTTCCGCCAGAACTGGAGATACCTGGTCCCGTACCTGATGTTGTACTATGCAGCGGGTTATGGCTTCGTGGTAATGGTCTGGAAGGATTCCCAAACATGGGGGATCGTCATGCTCACACTCACAATAGTGCAGATAGTTACCAATATACTGACTCATCGCAAGTAATCTTAAGGGCTCTGCCAAAGGACCAGCAGGAAGAACCGTACAGGTTGAGATTATCATTCCTCGTTGGGCAAAAGCCCCGGACGGGGAATCTCCTTGAAGGGCAGTTGCATACCTTTGAGCATCGAAACGGCATTTCTGGGCGCATATCCCTGCCAGTGATTATTGAAAAAGGCGAATGTCTGGCTGACTTTTCCTGCCGCTTCCTTCACCTTACCAACCAGTTCTTCCATTTCCTCGGGAGAATACAAATACTGGTATTTGGTCTCACTGTTTCCCCTCCACCACGTTTCACTGTTCCTGCCATGAAAACGGAAATATGCCATACCGGAGGTTAATGGCAGGTTTGGCGCTATGGAAGTAGGAAACTTCGGCTCATCAATCTGCACCCAGGAAACATTATTCTGCCTGAACAGCTCAGCAGCATATTCAGTATCGCTCCAGCTTTTATGCCTGAGCTCTATCGCCAGGTTATAGCTGCCGAATATCTTGACAACGCCGTTTAATACACGCCGTCCGAAACCGTTGTTTTTGAAACTGGGAGGAAATTGCGCCAGCAAAGCACCAAGCTTTCCACTTTGTACAAGTGGCTTGAGACTTTCATCAAATAAGTCTACATCCTCAGGATATATCGCCGCTTCCTCATTTGAAGCCTCTTCATACATCACCGGATGAGTAAACTTCTGCCACAACTTAACCGTAAAAAGAAAATCATCAGGGACACTATGAATCCATTTTTCCACGTAGCTCGGGGCCGGCGGTCTGTAAAACGAGCTGTTTATCTCTACTGTATTGAAGAACTGGCTATAATACTCAAGCTCGTTGATCTTTTGCGTGGGATAGAAATACCCGGTCCACCTGCCTTCCCCCCTGGGATAAGACCATCCGGATGTTCCTATATATATCTTCCCTGAATCAGCCATTTATCCACCTCCCTGCCCGATATTTATATAATAGTCATAAATTATTAGAAAGTAAACCTTAAAGATATACATAGTTCGGTCCCTCCTTTATTAAAGCTGTCAAAGTCGAGTTGACAAATAAAGCATCTATATATTACACTTGTAATATATTACAAGTGTAATAGTAAAGAGGGTAATGATGGATAATTTATCAGACAAGCAACGGAATATACTGGATTTTATCGACAATTTTATCGAGAGACATGGCTACTCCCCATCGGTAAGGGAGGTAGCCGACGGCTGTGATATCAACTCCTCAACCGTTGCCCAGTATCACCTGAACATTCTGAAGCGCGAGGGACACATCAACCGCAGTAGTAAGGTGTTCAGAAGTATTGCCCTGCGCAAACCGCAGACCAGCATTACCGCAATTCCAGTGATGGGAACCATAGCTGCCGGTGTTCCAATCCCTGTCCCTGGTGACGACACCTGGACCGCCGTGCCGGAGGAAATGCTGGAGTTGCCACAAAAGCTAACCCGTGGACTGGACAATGTCTACGCCCTCAGGGTCAAAGGTAGTTCCATGATTGATGCCTTGATTGACGATGGAGACATCGTACTTCTTCAGCAGGTCAGTACAGTCGAGGACGGCAGCACGGTGGCTGTATGGCTGAAAGACAGGAATGAAGTGACGCTGAAGAAGATGTACCGTGAAGAGAACAGGATTTGCTTCAAACCGGCAAACAAACTGATGAAGCCGATATACTGCCAGCCGGAGGATGTGGAAATCCAGGGGAAGGTCATAGGGGTTATCAGGACACTGTAAACAGGTTGCGGGTGGGCACGGGCCTGTACCTCTTTCCATTTTATTTTTGCCCGTTCTTCCCGCCCCGTTTAGCTGCCGTGTGTTCCATTTTTAAAGGTATTTGTTATGTCTAAGCTCATTAATGACCGGATAGAGGTATACAGAAACAGGAATTCCCGCCTGAGCGCCTTCATATGGAGGAAGCGACTGTACAGGATTCTTGGAGTTATTGGCTGGTGGAGAGAACCTTCCAGGTGGTGGGACGGAGAACGGGTCAGGCTATTCATACGCGTAAACGCAGAGAATTACAGCCCGGGCATCTACGAAATTTGCAAGGATAAGAAAGACTGGTTTCTTTCCAGGGTTCTTGATTAGGCTACGGCTATGGGCTTCATTCATCTCCACGTACATTCCCAGTACAGTTTCATGGACGGCGCCGCATCACTGGACAAGCTTCTGGATAGAGCGGTGACACTGGATATGCCTGCCCTGGCCCTCACCGATCATGACAGGCTGACAGGTGCCATCAGGTTTTATGTAAAAGCCAGGGCACGGGGAATAAAACCGATAATCGGGGCGGAAATAAGCCTCGAAGGAGAATATCATCTAACCCTTCTCTGCAAAAACCACGAAGGCTATTCAAACCTGTGCCGCCTGTTAACCCAGGCCCATCTGTCAAACAGGAACAGGAAACCCCGGGTAAGCAGGGAGATGCTGCGACAGCATAGCTATGGACTTATAGCCCTGAGCGGCTGCATCAGGGGGGAGATACCCACACTGTTCGGCAAAGCCAAATTCGAGGAGTGTCGTAAGTCAATCCAGTTCTACAGAGAAGTCTTTGGACAGGATTTTTTCGTGGAGCTTAGTCGCTACCCTGCACGGGAAGGGATGAGCGACAGCTACAAACTCGCCTCCTTTGCCAGGGAGGAGGGACTGTCAGTCGTGGCGACCAACAACGTCCATTACGCAGAGATGCAGGACTACCGGATCAAAGAACTGCTCAATGCCATTGGCCGGAACATACCTGTTTTCCAGTTACAGGACTATCGCACTGTAGAGCAGTACCTGAAATCACAGCAGGAGATGTCCCTACTCTTCAAGGATTTCCCTGAGGCCATAGCCATGACGGAAGAAATTGCCGCAAGCTGTAACCTGGAACTGGAGCTGGGCAAGCCCCACTTCCCCGGTTTTAATGTCCCCGCCGGCGAATCTGATTACAGTTATTTATCACGGCTGGCCCTGGCAGGCGCCTCCAGCAGGTATGGCTCGCTGGCGGACAGTACCAGTAAGCGACTGGAACATGAATTGAATACAATCAGGGAACTCGGCTTTTGCAGTTACTTCCTGGTATGCTGGGACATAGTTCAACGGGCAAAGGAGAGAAATATCCGCTGCCTGGCAAGAGGCAGTGCAGTGAACAGCCTGGTGGTGTATTCGCTGGGCATCAGCAATGTTGACCCTGTTGAGTACAACCTGCTCTTCGAGCGTTTTATGCACTCCCTGAGGCGCGAGCCCCCTGATATCGACCTCGATATCGACCGAAGACATCGGGACGAATTAAAAGATTATGTCTACCAGAAGTACGGCAAGGATAACGTTGCCTGCGTTGGTACCATCAATACCTACATGGCAAGGGGTGCCATCCGTGACGTGGGCAAGGCACTACAGATACCACGTCACCTCGTCGAGGAGGCCTGCAACGGTATCCATTACCTGTCAGCCACGCAACTCCTGGAATATGCCGATTCCCGTCCCGAGTTAAAGGGAAGTGACATATACAGGAGAACCGACCTTGCCGAGTTTTTCAAGCTCTGTACCGCCATAGACGGCTTCCCCAAGCACATGTCGGTTCACCTGGGAGGACTGCTGATTGGAAACGGTAACCTCAGTGACCTCGTTCCGCTGGAATGGTCCAGCGGTGGCGACATCATCAGCCAGTACGACAAGGATGATATCGAGAAGCTTGGTATTGTTAAAATGGATTTACTGGCACTGCCCACTCTCACTGTCATCGAGGACACGCTCAGCAACATCAAGAATGGCCGTGGCATCGACATCGATTTAAGTAAGATAGACAGAAACGACCCCCGGGCCTTTGCCATGCTGCAGGCTGGCAACTCAATCGGTACTTTTCAACTTGAATCGCCTGCTCAGCGGGAAATGGCAGGCAGGCTCCTGCCGGACAGATTCGAGGACATCATCATTTCTATCTCAATGGTCAGGCCCGGCCCCCTAAAATGCAACGTGGATAAGGCATACCTGCCCCGCCGTCATGGCGTGGAGCCTGTAACTTATCCCCATCCCCAGCTTAAAGATGCGCTTGCCGAAACACTGGGAGTGATACTCTACCAGGAACAGGTGTTGAAAGTAGCACACGACCTGGCAGGAATGAGTTATGCCGAAGCTGACGGTTTTCGGCGTGCTATGACACACGACCGCAGCGAGGAGGAGATGGAAAAGATGCGGGGGGCATTCATCTCCATGGCAATCAAGAAGGGAGTTAGCCAGGACATAGCAGAAAAAGTCTTTCAGCAACTGTCTGCCTTCGCGGCTTACGGGTTCTGCAAGGCTCACGCCGCCGCTTATGCCATCCTGTCTTACCAGACCCTCTGGCTGAAGTGTCACTATCCCGCTGAGTTCACCGCCGCATTACTGTCAAACCAGCCCATGGGTTACTACCCACCCCGCGTGCTGGTGGCTGATGCCCGGAGAATGGGAGTGAAAATACTGCCCCCCGATATAAACAGCTCCTCCGATAGCTATACGGTGGAGAATGGAGCGATAAGAATCAGCCTCAGGCAGCTAAAGGGAATATCTGAGAAGGCAATTAAGTCGATACTCTCAGAAAGGGCAAAAGCTAAATTCACATCACTGGAGGATTTCGCCTGGCGGATTGACACAAATCGCCGTCTACTGGAAAATCTGGTCAGTGTTGGCGCCTTTGATTCCTTTGGCGACAGGGACGAGTTACTGGCGCAGGTCAACAGGCTGACAAAGCAAAAGCACGTGGCAGGAAACAGGCTAAACCTACGATTCGAGGATGCCAATGAAGTATCTCCTTCTGCCGCCTCTACTACGTGCAACGACAGCAGAAAAAAGATGCTGGCCGAACGGGAAATCCTGTCCCTGGACCTATCCGCTCATCCGCTGGACTTCCTCTCTTTTGATAAGGAGCTTACCCGGATGAGGGACCTGCCAGCCATAGCAACAGGCAGGATGGTCAATATCGCCGGCTCGGTAATTCGCTACCAAACTCCGCCAACCAGGGGCGGAAAAAGGGTGGTATACGTGATAATGGAAGATGGGACCGGCGTAGCGGATGTAACCGTATTCAGCAATGTCCAGGAAAAGTGCGGACAGGTTCTCTTCAGGGAGGGATGGCTGCTGGTACGAGGCAGGGTGCAGAGAAGAGGCCCCAAAGCACTTTCCATCATCGCAGATGACCTGGTTGCCCTATCTGCCGGGGAGAGTAGTCATGGTAAAAACAACATCACCAATCCCTGAGTTCCACTTCGGTGGCACCCATTCCCCCACTATTACTTTCAGCGGTGCGCTGGGAGGTGACTAAAGCGTGCTTCCTTAAATAATTTTTAACCTCACGTCGTAATATACCTGTCCCCTTGCCATGAATTACCCAAACACGATACAGCCCTGCCCCATATGCAGCATGTAGAAATCCGTCTACCCTGGGGAGAGCCTCATCTACGGTCATACCATGCAGGTCTATTTCCTCTTCTATTGGTCTCATCCGTCAATTTCGCTCATATCCTCTAAATTAACAACCTGGAATCATAGCCATTATAACACCCTCATTGCGACACCTTCATTATGCGTAAAACTGGAACGGAAACACCTCTTTCGCGGGACTGACAAAAGAAAAAACGATCCACTGCGAAGGCTGAGATACATGGGCAACACTCATGGTGTGGTTAGTAATGATAGCCTAGCGTTACATGAAAAAACAGAAGCCTCCCATTAGGGATGCTTCTGTTCCGGATATCTAAATTCTTAGAATGAACTACATGTTTATACCACAGTATTTAAACCGAGTTACGTAGCATCACTCTCACTTATTGTGTTGCTCAACCCAAACATTTCTACCCACATGCAATCGCACTCGGTCCCCCCAATCATAACCTTCAACTTTGAACTTCGAACCTAAGATGACCTTGAATAACTCGAGATTGCCATTCTGTCTACGGATTTTCCAATTATTACCATCACCGCCAGCTCTATCGCAGCTTTCGGAAAACGCAGTTTCAAAATCAGCATCCCCTTTCACGACATCTTGCACTTCCACAGATTCACCAGGCATTTGGTTGTTCCTCAAAATAAGCCACCGCGCTATCTCTCTTTCTAAAGAATGTAGGCCTTCGCGGTCGAGTTTGCCAACGGCTGGTAAAATCCTCCCCGGGAAATCGGCAAATTGATCCTTTTCAATTTCCTTTGCCATCGGGTCAAGTATGATCATGGTTAGCTCTGGATTAAGAGCCAACACATCCGCAAAGAGGCCTACAATATCCATATCTCTAAAAGAATAGCCTACGACTGTGACAATCTTCTCGGCTTGCAAGAGATCCTTGAGATAGAAAAACATATCACTGTAAGGTTCTCTGTAGATGTATTTCCCGCCTATCGGGAATATCATGGCTTCTCTTTCTGGTTGGTCGCCCAGAAGACTAGACTTCCCTGGGGGCAATACTTCGCCCGAATACCGTATATCGCGGGTGTATTTATCATAGAACCAGGTGACATAGCCATGTAGCCGAAAGATCTTTAGACCATGGTTTGCCCTATCAAACATTTGAGCATTAGTCGCTTTTCGGATTCCTATTTTATTCTGTGGGAGTTCGCCATTCATGAGCGGAGCTTCACGTCGGTTTGCATACACACAGAGTACATTGTCATAATTTGTCGTGAATACCTCATGGTTAAACTGCTTACCTACGGGGTTTTTACCCAGGATTCTTCTCAGATCCGGTCCGCCAGTATGCAAGCTCAGGAGAATGAACAAATCGTCTAAAAGAGGAAATAGTCTCTCTTTCTCAGGCTCCATCTGGCATACCGACTTTATGTATCCAATGATTGCCCTCTTGACTTTTTCCGGGTCTCCTGTTTTGTAGCATCGATTTAGAGCTCCTAGTTGCGCGCTCGACCAGGATTCCTTTGGGTCAATGAAGAATTGTGTCGGTGCGTTATTCAGCACTTCTCTTTGCATCCTCTTTGAGTTCGCCAAATAGTCAAGCACCGTCATTACTGCTTCTATGTCATAATGTGCATAGCTGGATAATCGTTCTTGAATTGATTTCAGGAGGTTTTGCTCGTTGACATCCAGTTTGAGTTGAAGTAAGTCGCTGGTCATTTCTTCCATGGTGGGGATTCCAAATGTTTTTGAGAAACCGGCACCTAAAAACAGTACTGCCATTTCAATCCCCTCCTAACAGACTGGTTCCCCGTCCCACTACCCTGAAATTATGCAGTTGCCGAAAACTATGTTGCATGATACAAAAACAGAAACTTGCCATATTACTCATTGGAGCGTTCATAATATGGGGTAACCCTTAATCTAATTGCGTTTGGATGGCTTGAGAATTTGACGAACGCAGCGAACTTATCGGAAAGCTCATTCTTGACACTCTGCCAGCTTACTTGCCCACCAAGATGCTCTGCTACGCTTTTTGCATATTTAGGGTCGGTTAGCTGCAAAGACAGAATACCACCAATATTGTTGTAAACAAGGTTGGGGAAATCCACCGGGTCCTGTGTGGAGAGAATCAATCCTACGCCATATTTTCGCGCCTCTTTAAGTAACTGCCCGGTGGAAGAACTCTTTTCATATTTAAGCCTGTGCGCTTCATCTACGATGATAAATAGTCTGGGTTCCCTTGATTCGGGAAGACTATACAAGTAGTAACGTAGTTTCCTCAATAGGAATTCACATACCACTGCCTTTGGATTATCATTTGGAAGGATACCGAGGTTGATGACTGTGCAGTTTCTGGCAAGCTCTTTAAAAGGCATCACGGTCTTGGAGGAAAATATGCCATAATCAAAGATAGGGTCAAGACGAGCAAAAATTCCTTTAATGGATCCTTTCTCTGCTCCAACTCCCTCCTTGGCAAGACGTTCTAGGTTCTGCTGGATATCAGCAAAGGTGGGAGGTGCTTGCTTCCAGGTCTCCTCACTACCCTCATGAATACCTCTGTTTTCGTAGCTAAGCTTGATGGCTTCTCTCACATATCCTATTTGCCTCTTCCCAATCGCATAGACCAGATCGATAATGTCTGAGACTTGATACTTTTGGTCGCGAGGAGAGCTACTACCATCTAACTCCAAAGGATTGATAGAAATAGAGCTAAGATCTAGAACCGAACCGAAGTCACACGAAGAAGACTTTGGAGGAACATAATCATTTCTAAAGTCAAAAACAATATACGGGATTTGCTGGTTGCTGAACTCTCTTAGGACAGCTTTCACTGTTTGCGTTTTTCCTGTTCCTGCGCTACCCACTATGACGAAATTCCAACTACGCTCCGCACCAGGATGCCAGAATATTTTTTCTGAACCACATGTACCTAACAAAATACCGAGGCCCTTTCCCGATGAACCAAGTGGACCTTGGGTGTCAGGTGACGTCGGTTGCTCCGACGGCGCTTTAGGCTTTGCTGGCTCTTTGGGCTTATCAACCTCATCTGCCGCAATAAGAGACGGCTGCGGAGAAGCCCCGCTCAATTTTAAAATTGCTTCAAAGATTTTCTCTAGGAGAGGATGCCGTTTCCCTACCAAAAGCTGAAATTCGGCAGATTTCTGTAAATTAGTCAGTAGACCTAAAGACTTCTCCCAGCGGGTCTCTTTTAAGGAAAAGCCCGAAATTCTTTCTAAGGTTTTAAGAAATGATGCCCTCGATTGGCAAGGAATAACAAATAATACATGAGGTTTCTCTTGAAAATTAACGCGGGAGGGCGCCACCATCTGAGTTGAGGTGGTGAGCCATGGTGCCAGATATATGTACAAAGGCGGCGTTGTTGTGAACTTCCAAACTATTTCTCCCTGTCCTGACCAAAGGACTCCTAAATCTGCCTGCGGTTCTATCAACTTCTCAACCGCTACCAGTGCCTTTTCCAAAGTCTGCCTGATAGGCCAGATCCTCTCGTCTTTTGCGAATTCGACATATTGCTTCGCATCATCTCGAACCATCGGGGACAAGGCAACAGTCGTGCCAGATATGCCCATGAAGTTAGGAATATTAACGGGTAGAGGTTCATCTACCTCCGTTACGCATTGATATGAATGGCTGACAATATCTATAAGACGAAGGATATCAACATCTTTTTCCCAGTAAGGTTCAAGTAGCTTTGGCACATCAGGTACAGTGGGCAGTTTTGTACCGAGCTCCTCTAGTTCGGTAATAGAAGGCAGTATAGCCTTCACTAGAGTTGGGCGAGGGCTACTTTTTTTGGCCGTTGGCGAGGGTACCCAATACAATTCGTTGTAGGCACCAGTCACGATAAGCTCCCGTGAAACTTCCAACACTGGTGATAACTCGCCGAAGATAGATTTGTGATAAGCTTGAAATTCCGACTGATAGTTACAGTACTGGGTTGATGGTTCGGTGAAGTTAACGGCCAAAACGGAAGCCCCAATATTTCCTAGGAGATTGAACAAGAGCAGGGCTTTCCTCGTTTCCTCACTAGCCTCCTGGAGTCGCCGTATTACGCCTTGCACCCTCAAGTTCCCATAGTCACCTTGGCATAGAATAGCACTCAATCTCTTTTGAACATGCCCTATTCTATATTTTTTCTCGTCGGGTAATTGCTCGGCTTCGACGATAAGAACACTACACGCCTCTTCTAATGCTTTTAGACGCTTCTCCACTTCTGTGGGAGACAGAGCATAGCGCAACGCAAGGTTTTTCTTTATATAAGAGTAGTTTTCCTCTAATCCGTATCCTGCACTCATGGAAGTTGGATTAGTAGCCCACTGGAAAAAGGCATCAAGCATTACCTCATCATTTTGGTATTGATCGAGGATACTATAGATTTTTTCTTCTATCGTCATTTTAATTCTCCTTTATTCCCTTCTCCTGCACATCCCTCATGCGTCTAAAGTGGGAAATGCTCTCTGCATTCAGAGACCTTATTAAAGCCATCCCATCCACGGCTTGTATTTCAAAAGCCCCTTCTTTAACCGCAGAGTCCTCTTCTACGGCTATTCCTCGTTTGGTACACCTACGAAAATTGTATAACCCGTTTCCTTAAACGCATTTAAACGATCT
>SDBU01007882.1_pt1 | contig 12197 bp, 8 predicted proteins | sample 2277071 | NCBI WGS metagenome assembly SDBU01 (sample SAMN10397929, study PRJNA504765) | marine sediment metagenome | isolation source: marine sediment core GS08_GC12, 126 cmbsf | place: Arctic Ocean: Gakkel Ridge, Loki's castle | collected 2008
AGTTACGAATCCAGCAGAGTTAAATGAAGATGGTGTATTTCCCGAGGACGCCGACCTTGATCAGAACGATGATGAAGTCTGGGGACCTAATCAGCCTGAGAAGCACTATAGGGGTTAGATATGTGACCAGTTTTTGCCGAGTTTAATACGAGATATTGTAACTTGGCTTACATTGTAAACAAGAGCTATGTATTTTTGAAAAATACCTTTTGAGAGCAAGTATTTTATACTTATTACATTATCGTTGGTTAATTTAGTTCGGCCGTTGTTTTCACCTTTGTGGTTACCGCCGCGACCTTTTGAAACCATGTCTTTTATATTGTCAACTTGTGTACCAAGAAAGAGATGGGCAGGATTAACACAGGAAGGATTATCGCAGTTATGACAAACACACATATTATGAGGAATTTCACCAAACATTTCTTCCCACATAAATCTGTGCGTTCTAAGTGTCCTTCCGTAATTTCTAAATATGCCATATCCATCAGCATTTTTATCGCGTGGCCATGGCCAACATTCAGAAGGATCTCCCAGCTTTATATAATCCCAAAACTGACAATGGGCAGAACAATATTTATGGTTTGGCGAATGAGGTTCAAAGAAATTTTTACAAAAGCAGCATTGCTTAGGCTTATAATTCATTTTGTAAGTGTACCAGATAATTAAATAAATAGCAAGGAGAAATAAGGTGGACGGAAAAGATATGACTCGCCGTCTTAAGGAACTTCTTAATATAAAATCTACGGATACTTGGTATGACGAGCGAACAGGGTTTGACTATCTCTATGAGGCAGCAAGGCAATGGGTCATAGAATGTGAATCTTTGACTTCGACACAGACCATTAGTACCACTGGGAGTACCGCCACATATACCCTGAATGGTGACTTTCTCTCCATGTATCTCAAAGAGAATGATCGATATTTTTTGAAATACAATGATGGTTCTGACGACTATTTTATTTATTTTAAACCTTATCAGGAAATTATCTTTGACAACAATACTGACGAGGTTAGCGTTCCCGCTTACTTTACCATTACGGATGATCCTACCCTTGATACTTTGATAAGTGATGATGCTGACAATGCAGGGACGGCTACGGGGGGCAAGAGTACCCTAACCATGGATACTGCTGTTTTCGCCGATGTTACTCCTGGGGATATAATCCACAATACGGATGATGGTTCAGATGGTGTGGTTGTAAAGACAGAATCTACTCTCAAGATTCTTGAAACCTGTCTTTTTGGCGGGACTGCTAATGACTGGACATCTGAGGATTCTTTTCTTATTCAACCACGCAAGAGATTTTTGCTCCAATTCGATCCGCCACTCAGTACCTCAAGTCATACGGCAACTTTTTTCTATCTGCGAAAACCCAGACCAGTCTATTCGAGTTATGACGTGTACGAAATAGCTTATGATAATGTGGATGCCCTTTGTAAGTATGCAGCATGGCTTATGAAATACAGGGATCAGGAACCCAATTTTGGGGATATTTTCTTTAAATACTGGGATATGCAGATAAAGAATTACCGGAGATTGACACGGAAGGGCCTGGCACAAAGAAGCCGGATAATCCCTCATTGGAGTAGGTGATGGCCCTTAAACCACTCACAGATATATCAAAACCTATCCCCTTCCAAGGCGGCATGGTGTCCAAATGCGAAAACGCCCAGTTACCTTTCGGCGGCTTTTCCGATGTCTGCAACATGAGGGCCGTGCATACTACTGGTGGCAAGAAGACCTTCAAACAGAGAAAAGGGCAGCTGGAAAAGAATACTACCGCTATTACTGGTACAACTGTCAAGATTTTATCCCTCTTTCACTTCAGCAAAGGCCAGCGAAGCGAAAACCATTTCTTTGCCCAGACGGATGATGGGGATATTTATGACGCCACACATGAGCCGGAAAATGGTAAGCAAACAACGGCAACCTTCGGCACGGAGGTCTTTTCAGGCAGTGCAAGCCAGATCCCGGGTTCATGGAGTGTGTTGGATGATCTGCTTATCCATTCAAACGGAGTTGACCAGCATAAGATTTACGCGGGTAGTGCCAACTATGTAGAAGCTCTTATCAAGTATGATGGGGCCGCAACGCCTCCAACAATTCCCACAGTTGGAATCGACTATACCAAGGAAGTCACGGATGGGCTTAGTGCTACCTATGCGGTACTTGATGATTTAGATGTTTTTGGCAACCATGAATGTCTTTTCATTTACTCCCCGATACGAATAAACAGACTCTATTGGACAATACCAACTGGTAATACCGACATGGCTACCGGATCAATTTGGTATCGAAAAAAGGATAACACCTGGGTAAATACCGTTACGTCTCTTAATTTCGTTGATATGACAAAGGGAACAGATACGACATTATCAACAAGTGGCGCAATGTATTGGGACTTACCCGGCGATGAAGTCCCTTCCTTTATGTATGGCAGAGTAGGCTTCTGGTATATGTTTCAGACCAGTGCTCAATTCGTTGGAGAGACAGTACATATTACAGATTTGACCTACGGAACCGACCATGACGCTGCCGGTACCAGAACCAGCTTTATTGATCTTGTCAATGTATGGAGTGGGGAAAGCCTTCCGGTCATACAGACGATATTCTATGATGATAGCGCAAATGCTAAGTATACTAGCCTTTTATCTAAAGGTTACAAATTTATTGATCCTTTTAAGGAAGCTGTCTACTTAATTGCTTCCGGTGATCTCACCTCTATCGGGGATATGACAACCTCTGATTATGTCTATTTTTTCACCCTAGATCAGATACAGGGCATCTACATTGACGTGGGGGATACTCCGAATACAGAACCTACCACCAGTTTTGCCACAAATGATATCTCTGTATGGTGCGGAGCGGATTTTCAATCGGTAGGTACCTTGAGTGACCAAACGAGTGGATTAGGCAATTCAGGATGGATAACCTGGGCCCGGGCTCCCTACAATACAACTTATTATCCCCAAAAGACGATGGGGGATACAGGGACAATCGGGACAACACCCTATTACGGATACCTCTATCGATTCAAGGTAAGCACGGCCACAGTATCGGCAGGCGTACAGATAAGCATTGAGACATTGCCTTTCTTTGACCGACTACACCTTACGGACACCACGCCGGATGCAGGGGTAGGGTTCTGCAATTCAAAATGGAAAGACCGGATGTGCTACACTTTCGATAGATATCCCAATCAAATTTATGTATCGGCAAAAGGCAGACCAATGGTACTCAATGGGCCTGATTTTGCCATATTGAAAGCAGGGGACGGCAGGGCCAACAAGGTTGTATGTATGTGGCCTTTTCACAACGAATTGGCAGTTTGGCAGGAAGAGAAAGGGGATGAGGGGGGAACCCTCACGCTTTGGCAAGGTGATAACCCTTCTGAATTTAGCAGAGGTAAACTTGTCTTATCTACCAAACATGGGACTTTCAACGCTAAATCTGCCATTGTGGTTGATGGGATTAAACTCCCGGGCGCCGATACCCTAAAGACAATTATGTTTTGGATTGGCACTGGAGGCGTATTCATGTCAGATGGTACGGCTATTTGGGGAGTATCGGATGATATTGAAGATTTGTTTGATAGCACGGTTACAAATTCACTCAGGAGGGGATACGAAAATGATCATTGGATAGGCTATGATAGAACCTATCATATAATCAGGATAGGGCTTGTTACCGGCACGGGTACTCTACCGAATACTTTCAGGGTTTTAGATTTAAAGGATTTTGCCTGGTATAAGGACAACCCGGCTCAAGAGTTATCCTGCATAGTGGAAGCTGAAGGAAATAGCACGGGTAAGGTTCCTGTTTTGCAATATGGCGGGGGTGTGGACGATGGCAAGGTATATCAGCTCAATTATGGAACCAATGATGTTAGCACACTCATAGACTCTTATATCCAGATGGAATTTTACCATCATGGCTTGGAACTCGAAATGGGTAATATTCTTGTGGGCATGAAGGTTCAAGCAGCGGTATCCCCTGGTACTGGTAGTTGCACCGTTACCCCTTACGCTAATGCTGTCGCTCAAACGGCGTTAAGTTTACTAATGACGCTGGAGAATACCAGTGAGACAGTGAGAAGGCACAAGACAGGGGTAGGCGTGGCAAGTGAGCAGTTGAGCCTTAAACTTCAAAACAATGCGGCTACCGAGGAGATTCACCTTTTCGATGTAGCAGTAGAAATAAATGCAAATGTGGATAAGTAGAAAATGGCAGATCATAAATGCTTACATGAAGTAGACCTTGCTCTTATGGAAAGTGAATTAAAGGAAAACACCGCTGATACCAAGCAAATCCTTAAACTCCTTCAGGGAGATAATAGCAAGGGATTGGTAACTAAAGTGGCTTTACATGGTGCATCTATCAGAAGAGTATGGTGGTGGTTGGGGAGTATTTCCCTGGCTATTATAGGGGCTGCTCTCTTTATAATCAGGGGAGGTCTCTAATGCCCTGGGCGGATTGTGTATATGAGGATTGGGATGACTGTATCTGGCAGGACTGGGAGGACTGCATATGGGATAAGTTTTCCATAACTTACTCGGATTCACTGTCAGGGACAAGGAATATGAGACTGCTTTCCCCAGTAGGTGCAGGTAGTTTCAGACGGCCATATCTTGAGGGCAATCCGAGTTATGCTGAGGATAATCAACGATATCCCGATGTAGCTGTAGAGAATGCCAGAATACAGGCTAAAGGTGAAACCCGTCCCCACATGACAATGAAACAGCCATATCGTTACGAGCAATTCCAAAAGATGAAATACAGGGATGAGGCACCTAACGATAGATTAGTTGAGACACCTGGAGACATAATGGCTGAGGAAGTGCCAAAGGAATATGATTGGCAATGGCTTAGGTATCTTGATGATAACCGATGGACACCCACTACGGGAGAATGGTTTGATAATAGGTGGCTTGAAGGTGGAGTGATCTCATGGACACAACGTTTTGATGATGCTGATTGGGAACCCCAAACAGGTTTTGGGTCAGGTGGCGTATGGGATGATGCTAATCAGGAATGGGACAGTGAATTAGTAGGATCTCAACAAAGAGTTCGGCTTTGGGATATAGGAACCTGGGGAGAGAGTTATAGACCAACAAAATTGAGAGTGACGTGGGTCGGGGGTGGAACGAAGGATATATTTTTACATGATGAGGATGGAAATGCTATTAATCCTGATGCTGCTGATAGCCTTGCACTTTCTTCCGGGCATGAAATTAATTTAAATACTTGGACTGATTATGACATTTGGGGTCTTGCAATACAGGCTATTGGAGACGATATGGGTGTTGCGTTTTCAGTAACCAATATAGAATTTTCAGATGGTTCGACAACTCCAGGAACAGATTTATCTGTTGTACCAGGTAGTTGGTGGGACAATTTAAGACCCAGAAAATTCAGGATGACATTTGATGAGGCAACCGCTGATGTATCCTTGCAAGACAAAAATGGAGTTGAAATCTATGCAAGCGCAACCTACGGTTCCGGGACTGAGGTTTATCTGGACTTTGCCGGAGCTGATATAGCCAGATTGGTTGTAAATGGAAGTGGGGATATTACAGACATTGAAGTTGAACAGCAAGTTGAAAAAGGTTCAATGCTTGGCACTAATAAAAGAACACCACGGACAGGGGGAATAGGGAGACCACAACGATTCCCTGATCCTAATCAGATACAGCCTTCGGAAAGGATACCACGAAGGACAGGACTTAGAACAATAAGATAGGAGGATTTATAAAATGCCATATCAACAATTTGCAGCACCTGCATGGCAAACATCAAGAATATCTGCCCTAAGTCAGCAATTTGCAGCGCCTCAAATCGGAAGATTGAAAAGGAAAATGACTGGAGTGATGGCTGGCATGGGTTATGATCCCCAAAGCGCTTTAGCCAGAAGGTCGGCCATAAGGGGTTATGGTGAAGGTCTGGGCGGCATAACGGCTGGAGCTGGTGAGAGAGCATCAAGCCAGTATGGACAGGAATATGCGAAGAGACTTGCCATATATGGTGGCGGCAGAGGAGGAGGCGGAGGAGGAGGCATAGTACCACCAGGGCAAGGATATAGGACGGGAAGTATTCGGACTCCAGAGCAAGAAGCGGAAGTGACTAAACCAAGGCAATGGATTGGCCAACAAAGAAAGATGGGACGAGCAGCGAATCCATATGGTTTTAGACAGCGCGGAGGCCGAGTAGGTGTAGCGGGGGGGAGACGATTATGGAGACCATCTCTAAAAATGTTAGCAGTAAAACGTGGTAGCGAACTTGAGAAATTACAAGAGCAAGACAGGTGGCATAAATATCTCCGTTTTCAACAACCTTATGGGAGAAGGAGAACCAAAGGCGGAAGAATTCAAGAATCTATCTACATGGTAGGCGAGAAAGGCCCCGAATTAGTAAAGTATGATAGCGGACGGTTTGAACTTGTTGGCACAGAAGGCCCGGAAGTTCGTACATTTGTGGAAAAGGGGACTGTAATCCCCGCAGGAAAGACAAAGAAGATACTGAAAAGGAAACGAGGGGGTAAGGTAGGCCCGAAGACACAATTGACACAGCGAATCAGAGGCTTAACTGAGCAACTGCAAGTTAAGGAATTGGAAAAAGGATTAGAAGGGGGAGGTCCATCAGGGTCTATTATGAAGGGCAACATAATGCGTTATTTAACCTCGACCAGGATGGACCCCGGCGGAGGAGCGGGTCATATGCCATGGTGGCAGTTTATGTTACAAAGACAGCCAAAGAAACTTGCAGGAATGTTGTCTTATATGCAAGGCGGAAAGTTTTCTTTCGGAGTAACTGGAGGCTCGCCAACAACAAGGGAAAGCGGACCACGGCCACCAACGCAATACCCTGGTGGTGGACAAGCACAACCATCTCTTGAATATGAAGCATGGTTAAAACGTAAAAGTGGGAGAAGATAAAATGCCTAACCCAATATTTGACAGAATAAGGGATAGATGGCCTAATTTTTTGGATTTACCTGAAGATAAGATGCAGAGCATTGTTGAAGAGGAGCTGGCCAACTATCAGCGTGATATTGCGGCAGAGAGGGGTATCCCGGGCCAAGACCCCGAAGCGGAATTGAGAGCGGCTTTACCGGAAGAGGGGCCGGAAGGGGAACTTCCTGTTACGGCAGGCCTTGGAGTTCAAGAAGCCGATATGCCAGAGGGGTTAGGAGCATATACACAAGCAGATGTAGGGGCGCCAGTCTCAGATGAACAAGCTCAACAATGGATGGAAGAGCAAGAAATCTACGATGCAAAATACAACCTGCAAACTCTGATAAGAGAAAGCCGTAATTACAGGCAGGATTTGATTGATAAACAGTTTGGTGGTATCGATCCAGGGTTACGAAATATCGAGAAGTTGGGCAAAGAACTTGCCAAGATGGAGGTAAAGACTGCCAGAACTCAACTCATGGAAGTTATTGGCAAGGATGACCCTGATGAAATGACGCCCCAAGAAAGATTAGCCTTGTTAAATGCTGAGGACCAGGCCCGTAGAGGTGCTATGACAACCATCCGGCAACAAAAACAAGATGATGTTGCTACCCTTCAGCAAGCGGTTGGGCAATTTAATAAGGAACAGAAAGCAGAGATGGATTTGATAGAGAGACGTAGGGAAGAGATTTTGGTAAGACAGAAAGTCCAGGCGGAACTTGAAACGGCGGAGGCTGAGGCAAGAGAGGCGGAAGCAAAGGCAAGAGAGCCAAAACCAGTCGATCAACAGCGCCTTTTCAACATGAACAAACACTTTCACAAACTCTTAGAAGAAGGTAAGGAAATCCCTGAAAGTCAATTACGGATCTACAATAAACTGGCTAAAAAGTTGGGAGAGAAACCAATAGTCAAGAAGAAAAAAGGTAAGAAGGGTTGGAAACTTCCCTTGTTGCCTTGGGTTTTTGGCGGAGAAGAAACAGAATATGGCACAGAGACACACAAAGCCCGTGGCAAAATCCGCAAATACAATCCCGCAACCGGACGACTTGAATAATGCAGTACATCCAATTACCAGATGGCACCACAGCCGAATTTCCCGATGATATTTCAGATGAAGAAATCAAGGCAGTTCTTCAGAGAGAATATCCATCTGATATAGAACCTACCCAAAGAATCCCCGTTGCAGAAACCCCAGAGGCCCAGGCATTGAATCGAATGGTTGAACCGGAAGAAGAGGGCTACTGGGAAGGATGGATAAAGCCTTCTCTTGAAGAAATAGGTAGAGCAGGGATAGTGGCCCCCGCCGAAACTGCTATGGCCTTAGCTGGACCTGTTTTGACATGGCCTGCCGGAAAATTAAAAGGTATTGCTACTATAATTGGCAGTTTATTTTCAGGTGGAGACCCGGAAAAAGGGGCGGAAATGGCAAGGGCCGCTGAAGAAGATGTAATGTCTCTGGGCTATCAACCATACACTCCTGAAGCTCAGAAAGCGGTTGAATTAGTGGGTAAGGCTTTCCATTATGGTTTATGGCCTGCAAGAAAAGCAGGGGAAGAGCTCACAAAGATGGGCTATCCAAGATTAGCCTATCTTCTGGAGACCACCGGAGAACTGGCAATGTTTGAGGTGGCCCATGGTGTTAGGGCTAAGGTCAAGGCCAGAGCAGCAGCCAAGAAAGCCCCGGTCCTTAGACCAGAGGAATTTGAACGCTTTATGACCGAGGAGCGGGCAAAGCAGTTAGAACAAGAATTTGCTGAGATAAAGCCACGACCAAGAGAAGAATTACCAGCCAAGTTTATTGAGGAATTACGGAAAGTCGAACCGGTTGAGGTAGCACCCTATGAACTTGCTTCTGAGGTTAAGGTTGAAAAACCGTGGCAGGCTGTTAAACCCAGAGAACGGCCAGAAGTTTTGTATAAACGAAGGGGTAGGATTACAAAAGAAAAGCCTGAAGAGATACTTAGGGCTAAGTTGGAAGAGAAGCCCCCAGTCAAAGGAAAGGTTGAAGAGGTAAAGCCTATAGTTGCTCCACAAGCAAAAGAGGGTAAGGCAGGTAATGTTCTCATTAAAACCAAAGATGGTATTATCTATGAAAGCGAAAAAACTCATCCTTTGATGATTAATGAATTTGATAGGATTAAACCTATAGAAATAGATGGAATAGATAGTCTAGGAGTAAGGGTACAAGGGGGTAGGATTGTATGGAGAAATGTTAATTTAGAAGCACTCAAGGCTCAACTAAGAAATATCAGAAGAGGGGAACCAGAAGTCGCCCTCGAAGTTGTCAAAGTTGAGAAGGTAGTACCCAAAGTCGAACCAAAAGTTAAAGGCAAAACCTATCAGATGTTTGAGACGGGTGGCCTTCAATATGGCTATGAGGCCTTGAAAAGTATCAGAGAAGGCCGCACAGAAAAAGTACGCCAAGCCACAGAGCAAGCCCGCAAAGAGTTTCTCACACCAGTAGAGGGAAACCCTCTTGATAAAGGGGCAATAGCATTTCTTAAATCAGAAAAATTTGGTGATTATGTTAGACAAATGCCAAACATAGGTGAGTTAAAGCCAAGTGAAATATTCAAATATGATCCAACTGCCAAAAAGCTGATAGCCACGATCGAAACTAAAGAAGGCAAACTCAAGCCAGCAATCAGACAATCAGGATATCATGCGTTGAAAGACTTTTCAGATGCCTTTACAGGCGTAAAGGATGTATCCAAATTAAGTGCTACGTGGACAGACCCCACCCGCTTTATCCAGGAATTAGACCAAGGGCGATGGGGAGGCATGGCGCAAAAGCACATACTCTGGCCTATGAGATCAACCACACTTGCTAAACTTAGATGGTCGGATATGCGGAAAGGTTCGCTGGCAAATATTCAAGAGAAGTACAATGCAAAGTCAGGAAAAAAGGCCGATGCAATAGGTGATGTCATTGAGTATATAAGCACAGAACGCTTGAGAGTGCCTTCAGAGCAATTCCTACAAATCCCTGAAGTAGCAAAATTATTAAAAGGCTTTAAGCCGGAAGTCAAAATCGAATTGATAGGTGCTGCCAAGGAAATAAGGACGTTCTTTAATGATCTCCTGAAGGCCCAAAATCTAGCGCGGAAATCCAGAAAGCAGAAATTGATCGACTATCGGCAAGTTTACCGGCCCTGGATAATGCAGCAAAACATCTGGCATAAACTCTTAGGATTAAAGCAAAAGCCGGAAACTATTATGGAAAGACCTGAGATGCCGGACTTTATTTTTCCAGATAAGCCACCAAACCCAAGAGCTTTGGCCCGGGAAGGAGGCCTTGCCGGATACCCGAAAATCCGCAATATCTTCAAATTAGCCGCAGACTATATTGACACGGCAGGCAGAGATATTTTTGATACTAATATAGTTCACCAGAATAAAATACATTCGGCGGTACTAAGGGGAAAAGGGTTAGAGAATGCGGCTGAAGGGATAAATAGATTGACTGCCGAAGTCTACGCAGGGGTAGCTCCAAGAATTACAAGGGCAGCCGTAGAAACCCTACCTAAACCAATCCATAAGGGAATGCTTAAAATCAGACGTATGCTGACAAGGGCAGTATTCCCTTTGAACTGGACATGGAATTTGTTCATCCAGACATCTTCCGCCGGCATTACCTATGCACGGTATGGGAATAGGGCTAATCTGGCCGGACTGAGATATTTCGTAGATCCGAAAACAAAAAATGCTGTTCAAACGACCGCATACAGTTATATTTTGAAAAGCAGATGGGGTGGTAAGGCCCACTATCAGGATATCCAAAATTCCATTACAAGGAATAAGCGTCTTGAGGCCAAGCCGATAGAAAAAGTGGAAGACCTCTTTAACTATCTAACAAGCACGTTTGAGAGCGGACTTACAGGCCATGCGATTACAGCGGCACGTTACCATGGGAGAACAAAATTAGGACTTAAGGGACGGGAATTATGGGAATATGCCTCAGAAGGTGGCGCCAAAACACAATCTATGTATAACTATGGGGACTTACCAGGTCTTTTGAGAGCTAAGGAAGTGGGGGCGGTAGCACCATTCCAAACTTTTAGTTTTGAGGTATTCAACACCGTCAGAGAAATGAACATTCCAGTCCTTAGAAAAGTCATTGGAAAAACAGGATTATACGAAACTATGTCAGCCAATTCAGTTGCAGGTAAGGCTTTAATGTCAAATCGTATGAAGATGCTTGCCCGTTGGATGGTAGCAATAGCGATCACAGACGTTGTAGGGGAAAAAGCCATAGGCAGAAAGCCATGGGTGGTATCATCCTTTATTCCCTTTGTTGGCTATCTTGTAGGTGGTTATGCTGGCCGGGGTCCTGTTCCTCATCAATACATTCAGGATGCCAAGAAAGGCATAAGAGATGTCTTAGTCAATGAAGATTTTGGCAGACTCCGCAAATGGCTCTTGAGATACCACGTCTTAGCTGGTGTTCAAATAAACAGGATGCTTGACGGGATTGAGGTTGTTGCCAAACGTGGGAGAGTAGAAGATATTAGAGGGAGGCTTCTATACAAGGTGTCCCCAGAGGAATATCTTAAAGGTATTCTTATGGGACCATATCGGACTGAGGCAGGAAAGGAATATATAAGGAAAAGAAGAAAAGCAAAATCATTACTTGAACAGTTAAAGAAAAAACCAGGAACATCCATAACCATAGACTAAGAGATAAATAAATGCCATACAAAGGATATTGGGCTTCTGGCCGTATAGGGGGGGCAACCGGAGCAAGTGATAAAATACCTGGTGCAGCCCTTGTTGATAAGGATATGCTTGCCCTCTTGGAGTCCACCGATACTGCTCGGTTCTATTGGTTAGATGACAATGCCTCCGGCAGTGAAGGGGAGACAGTTACTAATCCCGATACAGATCCCGGGACTAAATCTTGGTTATTACTTGGTATTACCGTTCCCAATACTGGCCTTCACATTCTTGATCCTAATGCCTCCTATGATCTTATCATAAAGCCTGGATCTGGTTTATCGGCAGATAGGGAATTTACAATTACGACTGGCGATGCTGCACGTACCTTGGATATGGCTGAAAACCTCAAAGTCTTAGACGGCCAGGATATAGAACTCCATGCAAGTGGTGGGGAAAAGGCCCAGTTAGGCATAGATACGCAGAATGCGGAGCGCACCCTGGATATGACTGGCAATCTAACTGTCGAAAGTAACGCCATTGTAAGTCAGGATTACTCCGCTGACTCTACAACAGTCGCCTTTGCCGGATTA
>SDBU01007883.1_pt1 | contig 12196 bp, 11 predicted proteins | sample 2277071 | NCBI WGS metagenome assembly SDBU01 (sample SAMN10397929, study PRJNA504765) | marine sediment metagenome | isolation source: marine sediment core GS08_GC12, 126 cmbsf | place: Arctic Ocean: Gakkel Ridge, Loki's castle | collected 2008
CTCACCATCGATGATATAGCGGTCGATATCGACATCATTAAATTCATAGTATTGTCGAAGGGACTGCTTCTGGTTATAGGTGTCCTTTAGCGGGCGTGGGTCCCAGAGCCTGATGTTGTTGATGGTCACCTCGTTATCTTCTATGTCCTGGAGGGTTGGTGCCTCCTCGGCCGGAAAGGGCTGCTCCTCAATCCGATTCAGAGCGAAAGCCTCCCTGGTAAACTGGATATTATACTCAATGTAGGGAGTCTCTCGAACCAGCTCGCTGGGCTGCACCTGAAAGCGCTGTACCAGGCTGGGGAAGATGCCACCGACGATGATGGCAGCCACCATCCACCCCACGATGCCATAAATGGACCAGCGAAAGGCACGCCGTAATACGGAGACCAGAACGAGCCCCATGCAGATAAGCACCACTACCAAAAGGATCCATTGTGCTGGCAGCTTGGCATGCATATCAGCATAGCCGGCTCCGAAAACTACCCCCCCCGTAGAGAAGACCAGTTCCCAGATACCAAGCCAGTAACCCCAGGCAGAAAGGGCTAGGATGGCCATTACTAGCCCACCGAGATGGGCTAATACCGGCTTGGCAAGGTCGAATTTAAGCCGCTGCACCGCATAGCTCAGAAGATATATCCCGGCACTGCCCAGAAGGGTGATTATCAGTGCACCCAGGAGCCAGCCGCGCAGTAGGTGAAGGAAAGGTAATGAGAAAACATAGAAGCCAATCTCCCTGAAGAAGACCGGGTCGGTGATGCCAAAGGGCTGCCCATTAAAGAAGCGAAGCACAATCAGCCAGTTGCCCTGAGCCACCAGACCAAATATTAGACTGAGCAGTGCTGTTCCCAGGATAACATTCAACCTGAGTATTGACTGTAGCTGGCGCACTATTGCCCAGGGCCAAAAATGTGCTTCAGTTTTGGGTGCCAATCGCGTAGCCAGCACCAGGTTCCCCAAAAACAAGATACCAAAGATGAAGGCCGCCAAGAAGAAGAGTAGCACCTTGGTCTTCAGAATAGTGGTATAGACACTGCCATAACCCAGGCTATTGAACCAGAGCCACTCAGTATAGACCCCTTTTACTACATTTATAAGAATAAATAGGGCTAAAGCCCCCGCCAGTATCTGGAATATCCTGACGGTCGTCCATCGGCTCCGGTCAGGTGATGCCGACTTCTCGTCTCCACTTTCAGAAAACCAGCGCTGCCATTGTCTGTCAAATGAATCCAATTTACTCACCCTAACCTTTCTAAACCATGACTAGTCGGGTTGCCCTTTCTCGTATCGGGCAATTACCTTAGTATTGAGTCCACCTCTCTCCCTGTAATGTGCCTCTATCATCATTGAGGTAGGTTCTAATAATTGTACTAACTTTTGAAGGATGCGTTTCACCGCGTGCTCCTGCAATATTCCCACATTCCGATAGGAGGTCAGGTAATATTTTAGGGATTTAAGTTCAACTAGAGAGTGACGCGGGACATAGCGTATCACTAATCGGGCAAAATCAGGCAAGCCAGTCCAGGGGCAAACAGTAGTAAACTCCTCAGTCTCGTAAACTACCTCGGTTGCCGAATCAGGATAGTCAAAGGGAATAGCCTCAAGCACAGTAAGGTCAATGACCTCTTCCGACTGAATATCAAATCGTCTTGGAGTATATTTATCCACTGTCACCTTATCTCCCCTCCATGTCCAATATTTTAGCACTCAGTGAGATTGAAAAGCAATGTGGTTTAAGCCAGGTTTGCCTTTACCATTAGCTATAGGCTATAATTATAACTGGTAACCGCTAATTTCGCCTTCTTGTCGGGGTAGGTGATGCCCTGGTTTTATTATGTAGTCAGAGTGATAGTCAGAATGCTGCTGCTCCTCTTTACCAATTGGCAGGTTAGAGGCAGAGAGAATATTCCCGGTGAAGGAGCAGTAATAGTTATAGCTAACCATCTTAATCTGGCTGACCCGCCGGTACTTGGTGCTAGTCTTGGCCGAAAAGCGGTATTTATGGCCAAGGAAGAGCTGTTTCATTCCAGATTCTCAAACTACCTTATCCGCGGCTTGGGTGCATTTCCGGTGCACCGGCGGCAACTGGATAGGGAGGCACTACGCCAGGCAGACCAAGTTCTGGCTAAAGGCACCGCCTTAATTATGTTCCCTGAGGGAGGTCGGAGCAAGAACGCCCAATTGCAGCCGGCTTTTCCTGGCTCAACACTAATTGCATTACGTAATGGTGTTCCTATTCTTCCGGTGGGCATTACTGGCACCGAAAAGATTAAGGGTGCAGTCTGGTTACTGCGTCGCCCTGAGGTAATCGTTAATATCGGTTACCCTTTCTCCCTACCACCAGTTGGGAGTAAATTGACTAAGGCCGAACTTGCTGGGCTTACTAACTCTATGATGGCACGCATCGCTGAACTTCTCCCTCCAGAATATCGGGGATACTATGCGGAACAGAGGAATTAAATGGCACTAAAGATTGAAAAGGCAACTAGAATGGGGTTTTGCTTTGGAGTTAGGCGAGCCCTTGATATCTTGGAGAGGGTAGCTCGTGAGCGTGGCGGTGTGGAAACATTAGGGGCAGTTGTGCACAACCAGCCAGTGTTAGACAGACTGGCTGGCATTGGTGTCAAGGTAGTTAAGAATGTAGATGATATACGGGGTGATACCGTAGTTATTAGCACTCATGGAGTAAGCCCACAACTAGAGGAGAAGATTCGGGCTAAGCATATTAACATAGTTAATACTACCTGTCCCTTTGTTCACCGAGCCCAGGTCGCAGCTCGGAGATTGGCTGAATCTGGCTTTTTTGTTGCTATATATGGTGATGCTGGCCATTCTGAGGTCAAGGGCATTCTTGGTTGGGCTAAGGGTAAGGGAGTAGTTACCCTGGATGACAAGTTTACCTCCGCCTTTAACCATTTACCTCGCCGTTTAGGTATTTTATCTCAGACAACCCAGATACCAGCGCATTTTACTGAATTTGTAAAGAAGCTTATCGACTCCACCTTTACTAAAGATTCTGAGCTACGCATTATTGATACTATATGTCATGATACTAGGCAACGGCAGATACGTGCTCTCGAACTGGCTAACAAAGTGGGCATTATGATTGTTGTCGGTGGTCATAACAGTGCTAACACTAACCAGCTAGCTAAGTTATGCTCGATGGCTACTAAAACCTATCTAGTAGAGGCCGCAGATGAAATCCAGCCCTCCTGGCTTCAAGGTCAAGACCACATAGGTATAACGGCTGGTGCTTCTACTGATAAACAAGCCATAAACGAAGTATTGGCGAAGCTGGAAGCTATAACTCAAATCCGGAGCTAAAAACTCCCTATAACCCCATCTCTTGAGCTACTATTTCGCGGTAGAAGTTAGCATCGCCAAAGGTAACCTCAGCCGCTTTAGCCCGCCTGGTGTAGTAATGTAAATCATAGTCTATGGTAGCGCCAATAGCACCATGAACCTGATGAGCCAGGGCAAGAACGCGCTGAGAGGCTTGTCCTGCCCATGCCTTGGCAACAGCTACCTGTTCAGTGCAAGGTAAACCTTCGCTCACCATCCAGGCAGCTTGGTAAGCGCTAAGCCTGGTGCCCTCGACATCGGTTAACATGTCAGCGCAATAGTGTTGTATGACTTGGAAGCTACCAATGGGACGGCCGAACTGTTTCCTTTCCTTGGCATAGTCAACAGTCATTTCAAGTACCTGCTGCATACCACCAGCCATTTCACAGCACTTAGCTACTGCTGCCCGTTCTATTATTTTTTTCACCTCACTCCAGCCCTGATTTAATTGCCCCAGGATATTTTCTTTGGGCACTTTCACCTGGTTGAAAACTACCTCACATAGTTTATCGTTGGCAATAGTCTTCAAAACGGTAGTGCTTATGCCTAGGCTTTTGGTATCTACGATAAATATGGTAATACCGTCCTCTGGTTTTGCCTGTTTCGAGGTTCTAGCTACCACCAGCATATAGTCAGCAATATCAGCATCGGGAACAAAGAGTTTAGTGCCGTTCAAAGTATACTCATCACCATTAGCGGTAGCCTTAACTGCGATTGCGGCGGCATCATATCTAGCACTAGATTCGGTTAGAGCTAGGGTGAAGATTATCTCCCCACTGGCAATCTTGGGCAGGTATTCCTGTTTTTGCGCCTCGTTTCCAGCGTCCAGAATTGGCAAGCCACCAAGAACTACTGTTGAGAAGAAAGGTCCAGGTAGACAAGCTCGCCCCGCTTCCTCAAGTAAAATGGACAGGTCAAGGAAGCTCATATCAGCACCGCCATACTTTTCAGGGAAGGCTAGCCCCATCCAGCCCAACCCCGCCATTTCCTTCCACAACTGTGGTGAATAACCTGGCTCGCTTTCTTCTATCTCTTTAACCTTTGCCTTGGGAAGTTTGTCGGTTAGAAAATCACGAGTCGATGTTTTTAGCATTTCCTGTTCTTCAGAGAGAGCCAGATTCATTATTTTTCCTCCCGCTAGTTCCGAAATTTATTATCCTACCATTAGCTCCAGAGTTTATGTACTTGGCTAAGCTCTGAGAGAAATTATTATTGACTTGGTAACTCCAGTTTCCTCAGAGCTAAGATGTTCTTTAAGATTTCAGAAGTACCGGCCTGGAGGCTATAGCCTTTGGATGATAAATATGAGTCATATGCCATACCCTGTAGGGGTACCCACTTGGATTCGGGAGAGAGTTGTCCGTAAAGCCCTAGGATCTCTATAGCCGTGCTAGCCAGGTGTTGCTCAAAGGCAGTACAGTATGCCTTACTCATTGCGGATTCCCAATTGGGGGCACGACCTTCATCCATAACCATGGCCACCCTATATATATGTAAGCGTCCCACCTCAAATTCAATCTTAAGCTGCGCCAGTTTATCGCGAATCCGGGGGTCTTGGGATAAGGGTTTCCCATTGTGCTTGCTTTCCTTAGTGAATTGAATAATGGCTTCGAAGAGGGGGTAGTTGGCCATGAGTCGTTCCATTCCGCTTCTCTCGTAGTCAAGCTGGTTAAGGATTTGGTAGAAGCCCTTGTTTTTTTCTCCAATTAGGTATTTTTGGGGAACATGCACGCCATCAAAGAAAACCTCATTAAAGTGTTGGCCACCGGTAATATCTGTTAAAGGGCGAACAGTAACGCCGGGCAAGTTTGTCTCCACGATAAACTCACTGATGCCCCGGTGTTTCGGTGCTTCAGGGTCAGTTCTGGCTACTAGGTAAATATAATTCATATAGTGGGCACCACTGGTCCATACCTTCTGCCCATTAATTACAAAATCGTCACCACCCTCAACGGCTCGCATTTGAAGAGATGCCAGGTCGGAACCAGCCTCAGGTTCACTCATTCCCAGACCAACATAAGCTTCTCCCCTCACAATCTTGGGCAGTATCTCTTTCTTCTGCTCGTCGGTACCATAGTGAAGGATAGCACCACCTATTTGGCGGTCAGCGAACCAGTGGCAAGCGGCTGGTGCTCCGTAGCGCAACATCTCTTCAGTCAAGATAAGCCTGTCTATATAACTACGCCCTTGCCCCCCATGCTCTTTAGGCCAGTTTAGTCCAATCCAGCCTTTAGCGGCTACCTTTTTGGTGAACTCTGGTGAGTATCCTATTATCCAGGCATCACAGCTTGGCTTGAAAGTCCCTTGCCTTACCTCTTCTTCTAAGAAATCACGAACTTCTTGCCTGAATTTATCCTGTTCTTCACTAAACTTAAAATCCATAAACTTACTCCCTCCTTCCCATAGTCGGCCTAGGCTTATTGAGATTTAACGTCTAAATGGTGAGGGGAGCTTGGGCACTAAATTGCCAGGCAGGTTACCGTTCTGGAAATGCCGGCAATGGGATGAATTCTGGCCGTAACTAGGTCACCAATATCAGTCAGGTTTTCCCCCTCCACTACAACAATAACATCATATGGCCCGGTTACGGTATCGACTGACTTCACTCCCTTTAGCTGCCTAATAACATCAACAACCTCTTTACTCTTGCCCACTGCGGTTTCAATTAGAATAAAAGCCTTTGCTGCCACTGAATTTACCTCCTCCCAGCTAAATTGCTAGCCTGTATTTACCTTAACCTAGCTCACTAGCAAGTGTAGCAAACTGACATAGAATTAATGAGGCAGACTTATTATAATCTCCCCCCGTCTCTACTGTCAATACTGTCCTAATAGGAGGGCATATTAGTTATCAGTTTGACGCAGATATGTAGCCCTGTCTATAATAAACTGACTTGGCTGGAAACTTGGTGAGCTTTGGAATGGCCCCTGGGATAGCTACTGGGAAAGTTAATTGTTAAGTTTGGCACAATATATGTCTTTTTGGTTGGTCAATGATAAGCGGTGGACCAACGGAAGGAGAGGGTTAGTTTGGAGTATTTCTTAACTGAGCAACAAAGGACAGTCAAGAGTCTGGCAAGAAGGATTGCTGGGGAGAGAATTCTGCCGGTTAGGGCAGAGCTTGACGAAAAGGAAGAGTTCCCCTGGGCGATAATGAAAGACTTGGCTGACGCTGACATGTTCCGTGTCGTTCTCCCCGAAGAGTATGAAGGATTAGGTGGGGGATGCCTTGACCTATGTCTGGTTGTTGAAGAGCTGAGCCGAGTATGTAGCGCTATAGCGGTAAGCTATGCGGCGAGTGCCCTGGGAAGTTTTACCCTGCTGGAGTACGGAACGGAAGCACAGAAACAGAAGTATCTGCCTGATATTGCCAGCGGGAAGAGACTGGCTGCCTTCGCCCTAACTGAGTCAACGGCGGGTAGTGATGCCAGCGCCATAAAGACAACCGCCGAAAAAGTTGAGGGGGGCTATGTGCTTAATGGGACCAAACAATTCATTACTAATGGCGGTGAAGCTGAGATATACACCGTTATTGCCTTGACTGATAAAACTAGAGGTGTCCGTGGCGCCAGCGCTCTGTTAGTGGAGAAGGACACCCCGGGCTTTGCCTTCGGTAAAAAGGAAAGGAAAATGGGCATTCGCGCTTCTTCCACAAGGGAGCTAATCTTCCGAAACTGCCTGGTCCCTGAAGAGAACATAATTGGCAAGCCAGGCATGGGGTTTATAATGACGATGAAGCTCTTAGACCGCTCGCGCCCGGGAATAGGGGCTCAGGCGGTTGGTCTAGCTCAAGGCGCTTTAGAAGCCGCGGTAGACTACACGCAGCAGCGTATCCAATTTGGGCAGCCCCTGATTTCTCTGCCGGTAGTCCAAGACATTCTAGCCGACATGGCTACTCAGGTTGAAGCCGCCAGGGCATTAGTTTATGCAGCAGCGAGGACAGTTGACAGTGGAGTAAAGAACTTTACTGAAGAATCAGCCATGGCTAAGGTCTTTGCCTCGGATGTTGCCATGAAGGTTACCACTGATGCCGTGCAGATTTGTGGCGGTGCTGGCTATATGAAGGATTATCCGGTTGAGAAAATGATGCGAGATGCGAAAATCACCCAGATATATGAAGGTTCCAATCAGGTCTTGAGAAATGCCATCGCCATTGAACTCAGAAAGAGAAAGGCAAAATCGGAATGAATATTGTAGTTTGCCTGAAGCAGGTTCCGGGCACTACTAAAGTTGAAGTTAACCCCCAAACCAATACCCTCATCAGACAGGGAATCGAGAATGTCATCAACCCATTTGATACCTATGCCCTAGAAGAGGGGGTCAGATTGAAGGAGCGATATGGAGGTAAGGTTACGGCGATTAGTATGGGGCCTCCTCAGGCTGAAGAGATGCTGCGGGAAGCAATTTCAGTGGGTGCTGATGAAGCCGTCCTACTAAGTGATAGTGCCTTTGCCGGTGCTGATACCCTGGCTACCTCATATACTCTCGCCCGAGCAATTGATAGATTAGAGCAATATGAACTCATAATCTGCGGCCGTCAGACAATAGACGGAGATACGGGACAGGTAGGACCAGAACTGGCCGAGATGCTGGAGATACCATTCGTCGCTTATGTCAGCGAGATTGAAGAAGTGAACAATGAGGATATGCGAGTTAAGCGGATGATTGAAGAGGGGCATGAGGTTATTGCGACCCCCTTACCGGTGGTGATTAGCGTGGTAAAAGAAATTAACGTACCTCGTCTGCCCTCCCTTCGCGGACTGAGCAAGGCAAAGAGCGTAGTGATACCGGTTTGGACATCTCAGGAATTAGGTGTTGATAAAAACATGATAGGCTTATCCGGCTCCGCTACCAGGGTAATCAAGGTATTCTTTCCCCAAAGAGTCCGCCACGGTGAGATATTTCAGGGAGATTTGGAAAGCCAGGTGGAAGTCCTGGTTGATAAGCTGAGAGACGCTAAGATAACCTAGACGCGGGCGGTGAGAAATATGGGCATCCAATTTGACCTCGATAAGTGTACTGGCTGTGGCATTTGCATACCAGTCTGTCCTTTTGACCTGCTGGAAATTGTAGATGATAAGGTTCAACTAGAGGAAGGCTGCACACTTTGTGGTGCCTGCCAGGAAGCCTGCGATTACGAAGCTATAAGCATCGAAGAGGTCACCGAAGCAGCGCCGGCAGTAAGCGATAGCCACCGGGGAATCTGGGTATTTGCTGAGCAACGGGATGGCAAGTTGAAAAGCATTGCCTACGAGTTGCTATCAAAGGGTAAGGAACTGGCCGAGACCCTAGAGACAGAGTTGTGTGCGGTATGTTTCGGACATGGCATTGATGAGATTGATGAGCTGATTGCTTATGGCGCCGATAAGGTCTACGTGATGGATGAGCCGGCTTTAGCTGATAATCAGGAGGATTTGTATACCCGGGAGCTAGTTGAGCTAATTCAGGAATATAAGCCGGAGATAGTCCTGGCCGGTGCCACTTCACTGGGGCGTTCGTTTATTCCCAGGGTAGCGGCTATCCTAAAGACCGGGCTTACTGCTGACTGCACCGGGCTTGAAATTGATACCGGGACAAAGCTTCTTTTGCAGACCCGCCCTACCTTTGGTGGTAACATTATGGCGACTATTATTTGCCAGACCAGAAGACCGCAGATGTCAACAGTTCGCCCGCGGGTATTTAAGAAAGGCGTGCCCGATGGGAAAAGAAAAGGGCGGCTAATAAGGGTGGACTTCAATAAGGAACGCACAACCTCAAGAACCAGACTGCTTAGTTTTGTTGAGGATATTACTGAAGCGGTCAAACTTGATGAGGCCGATATTATTGTTTCTGGGGGACGGGGGCTGAGAAAGCCGGAAAACTTCCAGCTGCTGGAAGAGCTGGCGAAAGCTATGGGGGCAGCGCTAGGCTCATCCCGACCACCGGTAGACGAGGGATGGATTCCATATTCTCATCAAGTCGGCCAGACCGGAAAAACGGTTTGCCCCAAGCTCTATATTGCCTGCGGCATCTCCGGGGCAGTTCAGCACCTGGCGGGCATGCAGACCTCGGATACTATTGTGGCTATCAATAATGACCCAAACGCCCCCATCTTTGAAGTAGCTACCTACGGCATTGTCGGCGACCTGTTCCAGGTGGTGCCCATGCTGATAGAAAAGCTGAAGAATCAGTAATCTGGTTCGAGTCTAACCCGGGGAGCAATCTTGTTTCTTCCAAATCTGACCAGAGGCAAGATGAGTCGAACTCAGGCAGTTGGTAGCACAGGGATGATTTCAAGTCCTGGGCGACACCTCATTATTTAGAGGTGTCGCCCAGGTGGTGTTGTCACTTACCCTTACCGCAGCAATCCTTGTATGGCTTGCCACTGCCACAGGGACAGGGGTCATCTGGTTTTGGGGCTGCTTTCACGTTCCATCCACAACATAAGCACATCGGATTCGCTTCCTTGCTATCCTAAAATTCTAGGTGGTATCCTCATCGCTCTGTTTCAAATCTCTCTATTCAATATCTTTTCTTTCAGAGCTTCCCATTCACTGTTCGCCAAGACGCAGACGTTATCCTTCTCTCCTATCTCGACATGCTCATCAGCTATTTTGACTACCGGACAACACGAACTTGGACTACATAAGCTCACAATCTTCATCCTTTTCACCTCCTTTCTCGGCATATTTAAAGTTCCCCACATTATCTAGTGCCATACTCCAGCCAAGCGCCACCCCAAGCCAGAGTGCCGGTCTCCCCCGGCAGGCATCCCGACCTATTCAACAATCACTACTTCCCCATGCATATAAGGATGGATAGTGCAGATATAAGCAAAGGTTCCCGCAATATTAAAGGTATGACTCCAAGACTGACCCTTAGCTAGATTGCCACTATCAAAGTCGTCGCCGGTGGCAGTGTGAGGCACTGAGTCCAGATTGGTCCAGGTAACAGTGTCCCCCCTAGAGATGGTGATGGTATCAGGGATAAAGGTAAAACCCTTGATATCCGCGCTGCCTTCAGCTTTTCTCTCAGATACTTTTTCCCCTTTAAGTACTTTAACTTCGGGAAAGCCCGAGGTAGCGTAGTCCTGGAACCAAATCATTTCATTGGAGGCAAGCATAGCACCGGCCGTATCGAAGCGGCCGTTGGTTACCGCCCACTGCTCCGCAGATAGGTCGAAGGTTACCTCCGAGGCGAACACTGGGGCTATACCATAAGGTTTACCGGCCATCGGCGGCATAGGCACCGTCGGGTAGCGATAGTATAGTTCACTGGGAAGCTCAGTCTCGTATTTGCCCATCATCATGCCCACCGGAGGTGCCGATAGCTGAAGACCGCTCATGTCCACCACGCTCTCGAAGAAGCCATTGAGCACTTGCTCCACCCTGTCCAGTTCGACGGAGTCACCACCATAGCGCTGCAGTGCGTTCAGTGCTCCTAGGACGTGGGCGACTTGCTCTATGGTATATTTAGTCTGACTGGCAAAGATACCATGAGCGACATCATATTCCTCGCTCAGGGACTCAAAGGCATCGGCAGCACTCTTTAGATATTTGGCATCCTGAGAAAGGCGGTAGGCCTCAATAAGTCCACGGATAGCTTGGGTCTTTTCCGTAATGGTATTTTTATTGGCAGAGACTAGCGCGTCACCAAACTTGGTGATAAGCCCGATGGCCTGTGCCTGCAACTCAGGGTCTTGGGTATTGGCAGCATACCAGATGAGAGCTATAGTTCCCCAAGAGAGGTCTTTAATACTGGTTGGCTGGCGCTCGGAGAGCCCGGCAAATAGCATGTCCGCTGCTTGTCGGAACATGCCTCCGGCTTGCTCATCAAAAAGGAGAGGATAATTTTCCCGGTCGGTCAGTGTGCTGCTGACATCGGATAGAGCTAACAGCATCTGGAACTGGTCTGATAACTTAGTAGAGGTGTCGGTGACCGTGGTTTGACCATCTTGATGCTTGGCGGCAGCTACGAAGAACCCATCAGCGTTCATGAGGTTTTTAAGGGCAAATTGGGTTTGCATCTTGGCTTCCAGGTTAAGCACCATGCCCTTGAAACGCTCGTTAGCGCCAAAGGAGTCAGTAGGTTTACCAAAATGAGGAGTAAAATGGAAGAACTTGGCCCACTCAATCTCCTTGATAATGGTTTGTGCCTGGGCAGCCGGGGTAAGAGTCTGGTCCATCTTCTCTGGGTCCCAACGATACTGCGTGAAATCCGCCGGGTTCTCGAGCATAGGATTAATGTAGTGCGGGTCGCCACCGGCGAAAACAGCGGTGAGCAGGGCTGGATTATCAGGAGGCATGGCATGGTCCCCATCTTCTGGTCCCTGGTCTACCATCTGAATGACCTTCATCATCATCTCCATATCAGGCATGAAGGTAATACCCATACCTGACATCATAACTAAGTTGCCCAGATTGTATCGAGAGTACCAGTATTCTTCCCACAACCTTGCCGCACTGGTGAAATCCTCCAGCCCACCTTTGAGTTTAGTGGGTGGTGGTGCCGGTGTAGGCACAGGTGACGGCGCCGGCGCTGGTGCAGGTGGCGGTGGTGGTGCTGGTGCAGGCACAGGTGCCAATGGTTTCGCACAAGCGGTGAATATCAGGATACTCACCAGAAAAAGGGGTAGCAGAATAGTTACCAGTTTCCTTGCTGCATTCATAATGTTATCCTTTCTTTTTTACTTTTGAATCTGTGTAGATTTCAGTGCTTTAGTATCGCACGGCTTCACCTCCGTTACGAACCAAATGCCTTTCGCGATTGTAGAACTCAGCTAAACTCCTCAGTTCATGCGCATAGCCGCACTGAAGACAGTGCTCATACCACTTATCCCCGCCTTCAAGAAACATATCACCACCACATCTGGGACAACT
>SDBU01007884.1_pt1 | contig 12192 bp, 14 predicted proteins | sample 2277071 | NCBI WGS metagenome assembly SDBU01 (sample SAMN10397929, study PRJNA504765) | marine sediment metagenome | isolation source: marine sediment core GS08_GC12, 126 cmbsf | place: Arctic Ocean: Gakkel Ridge, Loki's castle | collected 2008
GCTTTGTGGAAGATGGTAAGCTGTACATCGCTTACACCTATCCCGGGGGAATCCACAGCAGCGTGGTCCATCCCCTGCCAGATTTTTCTCAGCCTTTCCTTCTGCCGCGAGGCAGCAGGTCTGGACTCAGGATCGAGCAGGATACGGCTATCTTTGGCCAGAAACAGAGCAGTCTTGGGCTGGTCCTCACCGCAGAGCTGACGCGCCAGCCCCGGCTTCGTCTGGCTTTTGACGTCAATGTCAACCGCTATACTGGCGCGGCGTTTCCCGTGTTGACTCTGGGCGGAAAGACACGACAAGGGTCAGTTGTAAGAGCAATATACAGCGAGGCAGAGAGTTCAGACGTGTTCCAGGTGAGAGCTGGCAGCAGGTGGGTTGACGTGGCAACCTTTGGGATGAAGGACTGGAATTACGCGTGCATCCAACTCTGGTTCCGGAAGATCATATCCTCAACGAGGTTGGGATCATCATAGAACATATAGAGTATGTTTTCGCTCCCTACCCATTCTCGTAAGCTGCCATAAAAGCCACCCACGTGCAGTGATAGTGGCTCACTTTTAGCATTCATTGTCTTAACATAGGTATTCCAATCGGAGGGCCAGCGCTCAGGAGCATCAGGATTAAGCCGCTTCTTATACTCATTCCAGGTAGCCCTATCTTTAACTGGCCAGTCGAGGAATATAGGCATCCTACTGGAGTATTCCTTAAATGTCCTGACCGTTTGGCCTCGGCCATTTTTATAGGTGACAGTGCGTTCATCCTCTGAGATGAGCCTGGGTTCATAAGCGGGAATGATTAGTCCGCTTCCGAAGTCTTGTATGGTGATACCGTTGCCGAGGTCAGTATCTACGAAAATGTTATCATCAAACGCCTGCCCAGCCAGCCAACGTATATGCTCAAATTGAAAATACTCCCTCATAAAGCGAGGGTCTATTATCTCCTCAGGAGCACCCTGCTTGATCCATTCCTCCAGTGTTTGCGGCCAGAAGATATTACCTTGGGCATAGCCGGTTAACATACACAGGTCACCTGGTCTTTTGAAATGGCAGATATCCAAGAACCGTTCTTTAGGTGAGATATTCATCTGAAATCCTCCTTTACTATAGTGCCACAATGCCAGTGGCTTCATCTAGGGCCAACGTCGTGATGATTGATAGAATCATCTGTCTTCTCACAATCACCACCTTCTTCCTTCGCAATATAAATTGGTGACCATTACGAAATGGCTTTAGCCAGTTCTTTGCCTAAAGCCTTGCACCTCTCCAAAACTTGCTGATCTGGTCTGCCTCTGGAGCCAACTGGCTCACCAATCAGTGTTCCCACACGTCTGAAAACGCGCTCCATTGCATCCTTCACTTTACCACCACCACCGTGTGAGTAGAAGAGCACATAGGGTTTTTCTTTAAGTCCCTTCAATCCCTTACGTACATCATGGACATAATGGTCATCCATGAAGGTCTTGAGTCCACCAGCGATATAGCTGTAGTAGTCCGGCGAACCAAAAGCCACGCAATCATACTGCGGGAACTGAGTCACGTCATATCTTCCCTCGTTCGTGTTAAACAGGTCAACCTCACATCCAGCATCTCGCAAACCCTCGACAACTGCTTCAGCCATGGCCGCCGTGTTGCCGAATTCCTGTGAATGATACAGCACCAGTGCTTTTGTCATTTCACCCTCCTTCTTGTCTATTATACCTCCCCTTATAGTGAAGTTGTTTTACATAGGAGAACTTGAGTTTAGTCCTCAAATAGAGTGATTGTCAATGCGCTAATAAAGGCAGAAAGCTATTCAACAGATTTATGTGGAATGCTCTGCCTAACACCCCTTTAGGTGGATGTTGAGCACTCCTCTAGTCTGGCACGCTTGGCTTACAACGCTTCCTAACCTGTATATAAATAAATATGCCAAGGTCAAACTCTCTCATTCTACAATCTCCCAACGCGCTTGATATCTATCAAGTTGTTCAAGGGTATAATCATCAAAGGGATGTTCTCTTTCTGGAATTTCAAGATGTTTTTCGACACCACATAATAGACAAACCGCCAGTATTTCCCTCTGGCAGGGCTGGATGCTATAATTAACCATATGAAAAAGGAATTGATGGACATTCTTGTCTGCCCGGTATGCAAAGGAGAGCTGGAGCTTAGTGTAGATAAGGAGAGCGAGCAGGAGATAGTCACTGGCTCTCTAAACTGCCGAAAGTGCAATGTACGCTACCCTATTGTGGATACCATCCCCAACCTGTTGCCGCCAGAACAGCGCCACTAATCAGGGCTATAGGCTACCCCGCTCTGCGGAGATTCCCATACTTCTATACATGAGATGGAGACAGGCGCTCCAGCCAGTTTCGGCTTGAGTTCTTCGTAAACAGTGGCGGCGATATTCTCTGAAGAGGGGTTTATTTCATCAAATGGCGCCACCTCATTGAGACAAGTATGGTCAAACCTAGATATAATATCACCCAGGTGCCGCTTTAGCGCTGTGAAATCATAGGCCATCCCTATATCATCGAGTCGGGAAGATTCTACCTTTGCTACCACTCGAAATCGATGCCCATGCAGCGCCTCGCATTTACCCTGATAGCCTCTCAGGAAGTGGGCGGCATCAAAATGTTGCTCTACGGATATCTGGTACATTATCCTCTCTCAATCATTCTCCCACTTAAATATAGCCTGCACACCCTTTTTCAACCCTTCCAGGAGTTCTTTGATAGTCTTGCCGTTTACTGGATGCACCAGCTCAGGGGCAATCTCCGTCAGGGGAATAAGAACAAAGGCTCTTCCTTCTAGCCGGGGATGAGGAATAACCAGCTCGGGGCTTTCAACAATCTGGTCACCGTAAAACAGAATATCTATATCAATTGGGCGGGGAGCATTAGAGCCACCCAATTTCCTGCCCAGTTTAGTCTCAATGCCTTTAGCCAGTGTCAGCAATTCCATCGGGGCCAGTCTGGTGCGAATTTGACACACCAAATTAAGGAAGCGAGGCTGCTCTGTATTCCCTACCGGCTCTGTATCATATGTGGATGAAACCTGCTTCACTTCTACCCTTTGTGATAGAAGCTCTAATGCCTTGTCCAGGTTCTCACGGCGGTTGCCCATATTGGAACCCAATCCTAGATATGCTATTACCTGTTCAGTACTCACTTGACTAACCTTGCAATACTGATAACTACCATAGCTACTGCCCCCTAAATAAGTTTAATCTGAGGGGTATGACATTACCTAATTATACCACAGCCAGGAATTGTCTCCCATATCAGGTAACAACCATGCCAACCTGCTATTGGCACTTCTGGCTTAATACTTGACATCTAAAATACATACTTGACAAGCCCTCTCTCACTCAAGTATTCTACTAAGGGCTTCCCGTTTTTAATGAAATACAGCCCACTTATTCATAGAGAGGTACAATCTTACAGTGTTTAAACCGAAAGTTAATAATGTTAAGAAGGGTGTCATCCTGGCTGCTGGCGATGGCGATCGGCTTGGCTCTCTAACTACCACCTGCCCCAAGGTTTTGCTGCCTGTAAATGACAAGCCACTAATAAGCTATCCCATTGAGGCATTGGCAGCAGCTGGAATCAGGGAAATAGCTATTGTGGTCGGTTACTTAGCTGACAAGGTGAGAGGGACGCTGGGCGATGGCAGCTATTTTGGTGTGAACCTTCAATATATTTTCAACTCAGATTATCTTGGTGGTAACGCCATCTCGGTAAACAAAGCCAGAGATTGGGTTCAAGGAGACCCTTTTGTTCTTTCAATGGGAGACCACTTAATCGAGCGGAAGCCGGTTAAACGTTTGCTGAATAGAACAACTTCCTCTAACACATTATGTATCGACTATGCTCCAGGAGGGCATTGCCAACTGGACGAGGCGAATAAGGTTGTTCTTGACAGCGCCGATTGTATTAAAGATATTGGCAAGAACCTCGCTCAGTGGGATGCCATAGACACCGGCGTCTTTCTTCTCACCAAGAACTTCTTTCAGGGTCTGGATGAGCTTACCCCCAGGCTTGGCACAGATATTGGAATCAACGATGTTATCCAGTTACTTATCAGCCAAGGCTATCACTTCGAAACCTGCGATGTTAGCGGCAGTTTTTGGGCAGATGTGGATACAGAGGAAGACCTGAACACAGTGCGGGTGTAGGAGACAGAGATGGAGGCTGTGTACGATGGCTATATTTCCAAGTACGTAAATAGGAAAGTCTCAGACCCAATAGCCCGACTACTGGCTAAAACAAGACTAACCCCCAATCAAGTAAGCTGGGGAGCACTTGGCATTGCGCTTCTATCTTTTATCAGCTTCCTTCTTGGGCAAAACATCCTTGGGGGGATTTTGGCTCAATTATCATCCATCATCGATGGCGTAGATGGTAATCTGGCTCGCCTGAAAGGTATGTCCTCAGCATTCGGTGGTTTCCTGGATTCAATACTAGACCGCTACGCTGACATCCTAATACTGCTGGGACTAACCTTGTGGTCCAGAGCCAATGAGATTTACCCCGGCATCTGGATTGCAGGCTTCATGGCCATCGCTGGCACAATTTCGGTTAGTTATACCAGAAGCCGCGTTGATGCTAAGCACCGCCACATCTTTGATAAAGGACTCAAATCTCTCGCCTCACGTGATATAAGGCTTTTTCTGATAATGATTGGGGGTATTTCTGGACAAGCTTATTTCTGTCTTATCACGATTGCCGCTCTAACAAATGGGATAGTCTTCTACAGGCTTATCGCTATCTACCAATACTTTAGACAGGAAAACGACCAATCCAGAGCGATTCCTTCTGGTAGCTGAACAATATTGAGTCGGTTGTGTCTTTGGTATTAACGTAAAAATGATGAGAATCATGGCTTGACAAGAGATTGGAACGTTGATATAATTTGCGAATCTTGAACGTCAAAGCAGTAGCCCGGATAGAAAATGCACTGCCGTGTGGGGAGACAGTTAGTTCTGAGAATCAGTTAATCCTGGGGGAAATGATATGCGGACCTATATAATTAGAAGATTACTGCTCCTGATACCTACCCTGATACTAGCAACTATGCTTGTTTTCCTTGTGGTGCGTCTCTTGCCAGGGGATTTTGTGACAAAGATGATGACGCAGTTCGGGGGTGGCTTGAAGCAAGCCACGAACCTACAGCTAGATACCATCAGAGAAAGACTTGGGCTGACCCGACCCATACACATCCAGTACGTTAGCTGGATAAGCGGTATTGTCCGCGGTGACTTCGGAGAGTCCTTATGGGAAGGGAAAGATGTACTTGAGGATATTCTTGAAAAGATACCGGTAAGCCTTGAGCTTGGCATATTGGCTATGCTAACAGCCAATATATTAGGTCTCAGCGTAGGTGCCTATGCGGCAATTCGACAGGACACCTTTTTGGATTATGCCGGGCGTGGCTTCGCCATAATATTTCTTTCCGCTCCCGCCTTCTGGATAGCAACCCTGATGATTCTCTTCGGCTCCATCTGGTTCGGCTGGGTGCCAGTGCTGGGATATGTTCCTTTGTGGGAGAACCCCATAGAGAACCTTAAGCAGATGATAATTCCAAGCGTACTTCTCGGACTGGGTATGTCAGGGTGGGTGGTGCGTTTTCTGCGGACGACGATGCTGGATGTAATGAGGCAGGACTACGTGAGGACGGCCTGGGCAAAGGGTATGAGGGAGCGGGTGGTAATGGTGAGGCATGTTATGAGAAATGCCATGATCCCGGTAGTTACCATAATAGCGCAGCAGCTTGGCCTTATCGTTGGCGGCACAGTTATTATCGAGCAGATATTCAATTTACCCGGGATGGGACGTCTCTTCATCCTTGCTGCCTTCCAAAGAGACTATCCCTACATTAGCGGCATAAACCTTCTGGCGGGCACCTTTACTCTGTTTGTCATCCTGATTACTGACCTCAGCTATGCTTATCTGGACCCAAGGATTCGTTACAGATAGAACGGGAGAATAAGATGAGTGAATCAATGGATAAGGCAGCAGCGACCACGGAAGTAGCGAAGAAGCATCGCTTCTGGCTAGTTGACATATTCGCCAGACTGTTCAAGGAAAAACGGCTGGGAACAGTAGGTTTCGTTATAGTGGTACTGCTGTTGCTCACCGGCACTTTTGCTAACTTCCTGGCTCCCTATGACTATACCAAAACTGACGCACGGGCCAGGCTACAGGCTCCATCAACGGCGCACTGGCTGGGCACAGACCAGCTAGGCAGAGACGCGTTCAGTCGTATTATTTACGGGGCGCGCGTCGCTATGTTCGTCGGTATAGGCGCTAGCCTTCTTGGATTAGGGGTGGCTACAACGATTGGCATGATTTCAGGCTATATGGGCGGCAAGGTTGATATGATAATACAGAGATTCGTTGACGTTGCTCTTATCTTTCCTATGTTTCTGATGATAATAACCTTGATTAGTATCATCGGGCAAGGACTATGGCAGGTAATTACTGTTATGGGGGTATGGATTGGCATCGGCTGGATAAGGCTAATAAGAAGCGCCGTTCTGAACATAAGAGAGGACATGTACGTGCACGCTGCCAAGGCTATCGGTGGTTCCCACATAAGGATAATGCTGCGGCATATCTTGCCCAACATTATTCCAATCATGGTCGTCATATTTACCGTGGATGTAGGCACTAACATTACTACCGAGGCTTCTCTGAGTTTCCTGGGGCTGGGCGTTCCTCCCCCAGACCCTAGCTGGGGAAGTATGCTTAGTGCTGAGGGGCGCGTATACATGTACAAAGCTATCTGGTTAGCAATATTCCCGGGTCTGGCTCTCAGTATCGTCGTCTTTGGGATACACATCTTGGGGGATGCACTGCGAGACATAATTGACCCGAGGCTAAGGGGTGGTGTCGGACGCTACGAAGTCGCTCAGAAAAAGCTAAGGAAAAAGAAGGCGTGAAGACCAGGCTAATGTCATTGCGAGGCTTGTCCTGAACCAAAGCCCTGAACAAAGTGAACGGGCAGTATGAGAGTTAACTCTCATACTGCCCGTTGCCGTTTTAGTGTGATACAGAAGCTAGATAGTGAATCCCTAAATCCGAATTCTTATTAAAGGGCTTATTTGTAATCCGTGCTCAAAATTTCCGGCACCAGGCGATGGTATTCATGGTCACAGGGAGTACCATTGACGACATGAAGCGCACGGTCATTCAAATCAATGATTATTGAGGAAAGGGTAGCTGACCGAAGCAACTGTTCTACGCTTATATCAGCATGGCGACAGATAGACTGAGGATAGCTAAAGTGGTCCCGGAAAACACGCTTAAAACTATCAACCCCGATTTGACTCCGCTCTGGATGAAGCAGTTGCTTTGCCCTGTGGGAACGTAATAGCGTACCGGGGCCAACTCGCTTGATAGTATCTATCAAGCCCTCTCTATTGGTTAAATCCATAAAGTGGTTGCTATGAACGAGGATACCATCATCGTCATACAGGATGCCAACATCCCGCGGAGTGACCTCCAGGTCAACGGCGACACCATCCCGGTGAGCGAGGAGAAAATTACCTGAAACGGTAGCACTGGTACGGGTAACTGCTAGAATCGCTTTGCTAAGACTGTCAGTATTGAGAATACCCCGTGCCATCACCAGAAAAGGTGTCTTTGGCTCTGTGGTATCCCAGTTACAACGCAGGGCATTGAAGCATAAGCCTATCCCGGCAGAATTCATGCCACGATGACCCACTACGCCAGCTTCAGTCATGGTAACCACGTTAGGTTTATTTTTTTGCTCCACCTCTAATATCACAGTCAGGTCCTGGAAATCAACCCGCAGATCCCAGTTCTGCCCGATGATGGTGTGGCCATTCTTTGTAACCTGAGGTAGTGCAGCTGCCGAGGTGCAGCCAGCTTTGCCATATACTGCTGATATGTCAGCAGGGGTTAGCTCATAGCGGGCATTGATGGTGATTATGTCCCCCAAGGAGAGCTCGGCACCCTTGGCTATTCCCTCCATCTCCTCAAGGATATCAGCTTCATATTCCCCCACGAGCGGGATAAATTCTTCACCCCGCTTAATCATTTCATGGCGCTCGACTCCAATTAGCTGCTGCCAGTTCTCAAAATAAACCCCCACATTCTTCTGTATTTGTTTACGAGCGAGGGTTCCATATTTATACCCACACTCAAAGGGCGTACCCTTTACCTTAATTATGGGAAAATCTATTTTTGCCATCGACTTATTCCTCCTGCTTCAGTAATATTGCCCCTGATGCAAACGGTTCAATCACCAGAGATAGCTTCTCACCCAGTGCATACCTCGTTCTTAGTCGTCGAATACGGTTTGACTGGTTATTTCTGTCTGCAAAGCTCGCAGTGCTTTCTTAGATAGATTGAGCCGCAGTTCTCTCTCCTCCTTATTGGACAATTCAGGATTACCCAGAGGGTATGGAATAGCTACGGCTGGAACGATGCGATTGGCTCCAACCGTCAAAGAGATGGGCACTATCGTAGCCACATGCACCACCGGCAAGCCCACTCTGTCTATCTCTTTAGCTAGCGTTGCACCGCAACGCGTGTCCGTCCCTCAGGTAGAGGTAAGAATTACCCCAGCAACATCGGCTGCTTTCAGCTTTTCTGCAATCTCCTTACCAAATCTCTCAGCGTTAGCCACCGAAGTAGCATTACCTACGGTAACATAGTAAAGATCATGCAATCTTCCAATAGTGCCATCCTTCTCCAAAGCGCGCATGGCATCCAACGGCAAGACTCTATTTGGGTCCTCATTAGCGTAGGTTGGGTCATAGCCACCGTGGCACGTCTGGTAGGCATCTGGAGTTAGGTTATCCACCCCGGAGATACTATATTCGGCAAATTTGGAAGCACTGGCAGCCTCTATTCGGTCGGGGTTACCTAGAGGCACTATCCCTCCTGAGGTCACCAGGGCTACTGTAGCTGATGCCAAATCCCTGATGGCTGGGCCGGGAGGAATGTGCTCGAAGGAGGGCATCGGGTACTCGGTCTCAAATGGCTCTCCCTTTAGCTTGGCAAGGAGCATATCAACTGCCCTCTCTGCCCCGATAGTCTCGACAAACTGGTTGACCCTGACGCCGCGAGGGAAGTATCCCTCCTCATCTGGTGAACCAATAGCCTGCCCAATGCCTAGTTTTTGCGTGAAAGATGCCATTTTAGGAATGGCATCTTTCATACCCCGGACTGAATTGGCAGTGGGAATAACATAGACATCCTTACGGTAGAGGTCCAATGCCGGGTTCTCTTCGTACATCGCTGTGACCACCGGAATGCCCAGGGTTTTCCCTACCGCTGAACACGAGCCTGCACAAGCGATACCATATCTGCCAGCAGTAAACGCCGGGCCAGCTACAAATACATCCGGTTTTAGAGAGGAAACATACTCCACCACTTTGTCTTTTGCAGTCTCTATGTTTTCAGCAAAATAGGTATCACCACAGACTACTGTGGCTATTATTTCCCCTTCTTCTCCCAATGCCTGCTGCAATGGTATGCCAGGACCAACAGCACCTTCCTTGATTAGAGGGGGAATATCAGCTTTTTCCTCACCTCCCATTTGCGCGAAGAATTGATTCAAGTAATGAACTACTCTGTACTTCTTCTTTACCATCTCCCTTTCCTCCTTTACCTCGAAACCTTCCTAATATCCCTTAGACGTCAGTTTACCAAAACCTAACTGACAGGTAGCTCCCATAATGGTCTGTATCTCGACGTTTAAGCCTCCACCGGCAGTCAGTGAGCCCACAAACCCACCGGCAATAATCTCCGCTGATTTCAGGTCTCCAATAACCCGCTTCATGGAGGGTAGAGCTATAACCTCATTGGCATTCCCCACGCTAACAACGGCGTCAGCCTGGGGCACCGAATCTGCCAGGGATTGGGAAGCTCCATCTCTCCCTGCATATTCATCGGTGATAAGTGCCGTCTTTATTCCGTACTCTTCCGTCTTTTTGCACAGCATCATCAGGTCGGTATCGGGGTTGCCAAAACCTTCTTCGGTGATGACTGCTCCCTCAGCACCAATGAGTTTCGCCAGTTTGCCGGCATAGTCCGAAGTCCTCTCTTTGTCTTCTAAGGTGACATTCAAATTGGCGGTAATCACCCCAACGAAATTCAAGTCCTTGCCATGCCTTCGGTAGAGTTCTTTGATTACCGGGTTATTCAGGTGATGATAGGTAGTGTGCTTATCGCAAGCGGAGACACAATTGCCGCTCACTATAGCCCCATCCGCTACTTCATTAGGATGAAGCAAAGTAGGCAGGAGCTTTTTAACATCAGCCCCGTAGAGGTATGTATCATGCAGTAAGCCCTCTGACAACAGCGTGTAAATATAAGCGACCTTGGGAAGTGTTGTATCACTCACTGGACTCAATTCATATACCTCCACCTCATCAGGGGCAGCGTCCTTGCCAGCTTCACCAAGATAAGCCGCAGCCTTCAGTCCAGCGAGGCGCACGGCCTCTTCGTGGGCATATGGGGTTAACCCATCGATAGGCTGTAAAATTAATGCCACGTTGTTGGTCTGAGAAAACGGTGAATACGGAGCCGCAGGGCCAGCCATATCTATTAGCCCTTCCTGAAAGCCTATTATCTGACCTACGGTTGCTACTGCTGCCCCTCTCAGGACGTTGGTCTTACCTGACCCTACCGTTCCCATCTTACCGATAACCCCTGGGAAAAGTTCGCCCGACCCACTTACTTTGACTCTAGGCTCAATTACATCTTTTACCGGGACGAGCCTCACTTCCTCTCCCGGTCTTGCCAACTCGACATCAGCTTTAGATAACCGATTGTCTTCTAAAGCCAGCGCAATCAGCTCATCCTTGTTCACATAAAGAGTGCTGCTTTTAACGATAGTTTTCTCACCAAACTGCACGTCATTGATTTTGACTATTCCCAGTTCTAAGCGCATAATACACCTCCGTATCCTCGAAATTTAGCTTCTATCCCTAATCATTACTTTATTAGGGATAGGAACTTAGCTGCTTGCCTCACGTATTTTCCCAAGCGCCTGACTTATTTTCTCCACATCCAGGGCTATTTCCATAAGCTCCAGATGTTCCTTATAGACCTCAGGGGCAATCTGTGCCTTTATTTCCGGCTCAGTGATATGATATACCGGTAATCCAAGGGATACTCCGGCAAGTGACCCCGCCCAGCTTGGGTCTCCGCTGGTTAAAGTCTCGGCATACAACTCAGTGCTATCAGCATCAGGCGCACCGAGGATTACGATTACTCCCTCTTTACCATTCTGCTCGACAAACTGTTTGATATTCTCTTGACCATCCAGGTCAAATGCACCAGCCGCTGTTCAGACAAAGCACTGAGTTTGCACTATCACTGGTTCCGCACCAGCGCTCCTGATACATGCTTCAATGGCCGGGCCCTGCACTCCATCCCGTTCTCCGATAATGATTACCTTTTTCCCTTTCAAATCCATATCTATGTCCTCCTTTAGTTCTTCAGATTATAACCTGGCTCACAATCCCATCCCAGCCAGTATCACTTCTCTCCCTTATTTCTCTCCAGTAAGAAAGATAAACCATCAGATAACTGGGTCATACGCCCCAGAAACAGACTTCCTTTAGCCAAAAACATGGTATTTTCCATCTCGCCGGCCATCATTTTCCTTATCGAGTGTCCCAGTACAGGCACAGCAGAGGCGATGTGTCCCTGTGTAGGAGAAAACCCAATCATGCCATGAACCTCTACAAAACGGTCAAGTTCATCCCGCTGAATCTCGTTACGTAACACCGCAAAGCTGCCAATGGTACGGTAATTCGCTTTGGGTACATTGCCGCTCCCTTGTGGCACTGTTATCTCAGGGTTGTGCATTTCGGTAGCATACTTGTCTACCTGGGTGAGCTTTAACCCCAGACGGTCTAAAGGCTCTACCACTAGCTTATCAAGGATAGCCTGCTGAGCCGAGCCTGAGCCGATTTCATGCTTGCCTACGGAATCCAGACGGATTATGGGGCTTTTGCCATCGTCTCTGCTTACACAGATAGCTATCGCCGCAAGAACGTCCTCCAGAATCGGCATATCGTTGCGGAGATGCCCTTGGAACTTCATCCCCAATTTGGCAAACGAACCGCCGGCTACTACTACCACGTTATCAAACACGTTTGAGCTGACCAGGCTTGCTGCCATTACTATGGCATGAACCGGCGCGCAGCAGAATGCCTTGATATCTGCCCCCC
>SDBU01007885.1_pt1 | contig 12191 bp, 12 predicted proteins | sample 2277071 | NCBI WGS metagenome assembly SDBU01 (sample SAMN10397929, study PRJNA504765) | marine sediment metagenome | isolation source: marine sediment core GS08_GC12, 126 cmbsf | place: Arctic Ocean: Gakkel Ridge, Loki's castle | collected 2008
CCGTCACATCGCCCTTCTGGCCTACATGGTAAGACCTTTTGCCTATCAGATAAACGGCCTCAAAGTGCCTGAGACACCGCTTCGTCTTGAACTCCGGCTGCCATCTGGAATTTCCTGGAGCCAGGGACCAGCCGATGCCCGGGATTTAATCCGGGGTCAGGCCGGCGAGTTCTGTCGCGTAGCCGTCCGCCGGAGACACTGGAAGGACACCAGTCTCTACATCGAAGGGGACGAGGCAAGACGCTTTATTGAAATCGTCCAGACGTATGCCGGTTCACCAGGCCCGGGTCGGAAGCCCAAAAAACCATAGGACTACCACGGCTCTACAGCTTGAAATGCCATTTACAGGCAATCTCGTCCTGGCTTTCTCTCGGCGGTGCCTTGAGGCAGGTCACTTCAACATCAGGATTGAAGAACGAGGCGTAAGCCTTAAAGATTATGGGCTCAACTATCTTACAGATTTGATTCTCCCTGCCTTTACCCTCTTTTTCTAAAGCATTCAGGGTGGGGCAATTGGTAACCGTAAGTATGGCGGTATTTGGGTCCACAATTTCCATCTGGCTTTTTACCGTGGAGTACCACGGACTAAGCTGTAAAGCTTTCATAAAAGCCGCGGCATCATTCCCCTGAATATTCATCTGCTGGGTAACATTTTTCATCTCATACCGGCCGGCTCTCTCCCAGACCTTTATATCACAGTCCAGCGCCGCATCATTACCGAACTTTTCCATTACGATAAGATACCAAAACCCATCCAGCCCCATGTATAGTTTGGAATACAATCTCAATAACTCGCGGAGAGTTTCACTGGAAAAGTCCTCGAGGCCTAGTTCGGGTAGCAACTCCCCACTGTAATCGCTTAGTTTCTCCACAAGAACCTCCTTTATTGTTCTTCCCTGAGCCGTCCTTCTTAAATGTAGTGGGTAACATCGGTTTCCAGTCTACAACTCTGCCTTAAACTTATCAACCGCTTAGCCCGGTCCAGCTAATCCCCCCTTTTGCTGAGCCATTGTAAAACCTGCTATAATCTCCACAAGAGGCGATAAAGCCGGATGTTACCCGGCCATTCAGGGAATATGACTGTTGACATTGAGTTCCTAACGTCCATCTCATACTTCTCCGGGTTAAGCACTGACGAGCTTGACAAAGTCCGGAAGTCTATCTTCAAAAGAGCCACCGAGCGGGGTGAGATAATCCTGCTTGAGGGCGAGCCGGCGAAGGAGCTATATTTTGTCGCCTCCGGGGCGGTAAAGTTGTTCAAGACATCCGCCGAGGGGAAAGAACAGATTCTGAACATCGTTCGCCCCGGGGAGTCCTTCGGTGATGTGCCCATATTTGACGGTGGCCCTAACCCGGCCAATGCCCAGGCCATGGTACCGGTTGTTCTTTATGGAATAAGGAAGGCTGACCTGGAGGTTGTCCTCCGCGAGCACCCCAAGGTAGCCCTGAATGTCATTAGCGTCCTGACCAGCCAGGTGCGCCAATCCACGTCGCTGGTTGAAGACCTGTCCTTTAAACATGTTATTGACCGGGTAGCCAAAATACTTCTGGAGTATGCCGGTGATGGAACCGGCAGCCAACCGCGGCTCACCCAGCAGGAAATGGCGGCGATGGCCGGCACCGCCCGGGAGATGATTGGCCGCTCACTCAAAGCCCTGGAAGCAGATGGAATGATCCGGCTGGACCGTAACCGTATCGTAATTACCAATAATGAAGCCCTTAAAGAGCTGGCCGGCGTAAGTGTGTGAGACAAAGGTCACAGACAGATAGCCAGGTGTGGCCGTAATATAATAATGTACGGAGGGTGACACCAGTGGTAGAAATGCCGACTATATACCAGGAAAAGTGCAACGCCTGTGGGCTGTGTATTAGCGTATGCCGCTGCGGTGCCCTGGTTCTAATTGACAACACGGTAACTATTATCGAAACGAAAAGGTGCGGCTGGTGCACCGAGTGTGAAATTATCTGCCCCACCGGAGCTATATGCTGCCCCTTTGAGATTATCATCGAGCAGCCATAAAGTCCGCAGGTTCCACCTTCCCCAAATTCCCCCGCTACTCCAAACCAACATCTTCCTTCTGCCTCATCGTGTTCATATTGAGACAAAAGTCACAGACAAGGAACGTCCCGTAAACCTACAATAAGGTGACTTATCGGGGAGGACGGGCATAATGAGGAACAGAATTGAAACTGCGCCCAGAGAACCGGAAGCTGAGGCTCAGGAGACTGAAGGCCAGGCTGAATGCTGCCACTACTGGATAATCGACAGCCCCAACGGCCCAATCAGCCGAGGCGAGTGTAAGTTCTGCGGTGCGGAAAGGGACTTTACTAATTCACCACCTGAATTCGTGTCAAGTAAGCGGGATACCGGTAACACTAAAGTGCCAGAATCGCCGGATAAAGAGTCTAAAGGGAAGAAAAATGGCTCTGATGCCGCGCCGGAATAGCCTTGTGAAACCAGGTTGAAAGGGGGACGATATGGCCAACTGGAAGCTTAAAAGTTGCCCCCATTGCGGAGGTGACATCTTTATTGACCGCGACCACAACGGCTGGTATGAGCAGTGCCTGCAATGTGGTTATATGGGTGAACTTAGGGATATAATCGAGTTTAAGAAACAGCCCGCAGAAAGAGACAAGGAGCCGGTTCATGCCGGCCGTGGCCAGCGGATGCGACGGTATTAATCATTCGGCATAATTATCTACCGAGCTTAGGCCAGCCCACAAGCTCAGGCGTACCGCACCATGAAGACCAGCCAGCTAATCATGCTTTTCTGGCCCTCGTCCGGACAAAGAGCCAACCACTACCTGAAGGGTTACCCCATTGCTTACGTGAGTACAATACAGTGGTACGGCAACTTCCCCCCTCTTGCTTTATAAAAGCTTAATGAAACCTTCATGAATTCTTTATGATTTTTATGCTTATCTTTATGATTAGGTGTTAGATTTAACTAGAGACTCAGGATTACCACTCACTCTCTATGCAAAGGGACGTAAATAACGCACAGGAGTTGGCATGAAAATAGAGGAATTGACAATTAATTTTCCCTGTCCTGAGTGCAAACAAACATTTCAAGTCCGCTTCTACCAGCTACAGCGTGGAGGGGTGGTTATCTGTCCCACATGCCAGGCCACCAACGCGGAAGCTGAGTTAGAAAAACTTCAGCGAGATTTAAATAGCTGGGACCAATCACTGAAGAACCTGAAAAAGTGCTTGAATCAGAATTTCGGTTTAAAAGCCTAGTCTATCCGTTATCTTAGTCCTGCCATAAACTAAGAATTTCCCAAGGCGCAGCTAACCAGGCGGCGTCTTTTTATTTTTTATAAAAGATGATTAGTATAATTGCCATATTTGACGCACCGTCCCGTACCTCGGTACAATGAAATTAAAGTGACCTAAATACTAAATAATGACCGTGCGTGGTGGAAGTGATGCAAAAGACAACGTTGCCAAGCCAAAAGGGCAGAGGGGAGGGGCGGTTTTTTCACGGCGTTAAGAGACAGGCAGGATTCTGGTTCCTGGCGCTAGTCCCAGTCGCCGCCGCGGCAACTGTTCTGTTTCTTGTCGTGGCGACTGGCCAAACCCAGGATGCAGTCAAGGTTAGCCTTGAGAGCAAATCAGGAGTCTCCGCCGTCCAGCAAACCGGCCGCAGTGCCTACAGCCAGACAAGTGCTGACTCGCTGCGGGTGGCCATCTCAGGGGTGCTGTCTCCAAGCAAGACCCTGGAATACTATCAGGAGCTTCTAACCTACATGGAGCAGAAGCTTGGACGGCAGGTAACGCTAACTCTGAAGCCAACCTATGCTGAGGTCAATGATTTAATCCGGGGCAAACGTGTTGATGTGGGCTTCGTTTGCACCCTGGCTTATATCAAAGGCAACGAGGACTTTGGCATGGAGCTCCTGGTAGCGCCACAGATGTACGGAAAAACCGTCTATTACTCTTATCTCATCGTACCTGAGGAAAGCAGTGCCGAGAGGCTAAGAGATCTCAGAGGAACCACCTTTGCCTTCACTGACCCCCTGTCCAACTCCGGTCACCTGGCACCAACCTACGAGCTCTCCTTACTGGGCGACTCTCCTGTTACCTTCTTCAGCAGATATATTTTTACCTACAGCCATGATAACTCGATTGTAGCTATAGCCGACAAACTGGTCGATGGGGCGGCGGTAGATAGTCTGGTTTATGACCAACTGGTCGCGTCCAATGCTGAACTGGCCGCCAAGACCAGGGTCATCGCCCGCTGGGGCCCCTACGGAATACCACCGGTAGTTACCAGTCCAGAGCTGGAGCCCCAGTTGAAACAGCAACTACAGGATTTCTTTCTTGACCTGGATAACTCCTACGAAGGAAAGATGCTACTCAACAAATTGGTCATTGACGAATTCGTGGTTATCCCCGATGACATCTACGATTCAGTAAGGGAAATGAAGACCAAACTGGGGTGGTGATATGGGCAGTAAATTGCTCTCGCCGGTCTTCTGGTCCAGAGTGGGAGCAGTCAGCATCCGGACCAAAATCCTGGGCATTGTAGCCGTCTGCATCCTCACCTCTGCCTTAGCCCTGGTCTGGTATGCGTACCGTGATGTTTCGGTGGCACTGAGAAACGAACTACAGCAGCGCGGCATTGCAATTGGTACCAGCCTGGCCGCGCAGGGCCGCGACCTGATACTCACCAACAACCAGTTCACTCTCTATACCCTGGTCAGAGACACCCGCGAGGCTAACAAGGACCTCGCTTACGTCTTCGTATTGGATGGTGCCGGCAACGTCCTGATTCACACCTTTGACGAAGGGTTCCCCACTGACTTGCTGGAAGCAAACCAACTGAAACCTCTGGAGCCATACCGGGTGCAGGCGCTACAAACCGAGACCGACACCATCCAGGATGTAGCTGTCCCCGTCCTCGGTGGCCGGGCAGGCATAGTGCGCGTCGGTATGTCTGAGGCTACAATCAATATCGTAGTCGCTAAATATATACGCAACATTCTACTCTGGGTTGTCCTGATATTAATGCTGGGGCTTTCCGTAGCTTACGGTCTGGCCTCTATTCTGACCGACCCACTCTCCCGACTAGTCGCCGCCGCCCGAGCCGTAGGTAGAGGTGACTTCAAGTGGCGGTCCCCGGTTTGGGCCAAGGACGAGATCGGCAGTTTGGGTGCCGCCTTTGACGAGATGAGCGTGGAGCTCAAGCACAAAGAGGAGCTGCGAGCACAGCTTCTGGCCAAGGTTATCAGTGCTCAAGAAGAAGAACGCAAGCGCATTGCTCGTGAGCTTCACGACGAGACCAGTCAGGCTTTGACCTCACTGATGGTCGGTCTCAGGTTCATTGAGGACTCAGACGGTAATGCCGAGACTAGAGAAAAGACGGCTGAGCTACGGGCGCTGGCCGCACAGACCCTGGATGAAGTGCATCACCTGGCTACCGAGCTTCGGCCCAGCCTTTTGGATGACCTCGGATTGGACGCCGCCATCCAAAGATATACTAAAGAATACTCCGCCAAGATGAACATCAATGTTGATTCTCATGTCAGCGGTCTCACCGGGCAGCGTTTACCCTCTGAGGTCGAAGTGACTGTCTATCGGATTATTCAGGAGGCGCTAACCAATATTGCCAAATACGCCAAAGCCAACAACGTAAGTGTTGTCATAAGGCATCGAGGCTCATCGCTGGTGGCGGTCATTGAGGACGATGGCCAGGGCTTCGATGTCAGCGCAGTTATGTCTTCAGCGGGTAGGAACAGGCTGGGACTTTTCGGTATGTACGAGCGAGCCTCCCTTATTGGAGGCAATCTTACCATTGAGTCACAACCGGGGAGCGGGACTACCATATTCCTTGAGGTACCGTTAGAGTTGTCACCGGAGATATTAGATGAGCAAAATAAAACTGCTTCTAGCTGATGACCATGCCGTTCTCCGTGCCGGGCTAAAGACATTACTCAATGCTCAACCGGATATGCAGGTGGTGGCGGAGGCGGCTGATGGCGAAGAGACGGTGCACAAAAGCCTTGAATCTGCTCCCGATATTGTGCTCATGGACATCACCATGCCGGGAGTAAGTGGACTGGAGGCAACCAGGGAAATCAAAAAGCACAATCCGGCGATAAAGATTCTGGTGCTAACCATGCACGAGGATGAAAGCTATCTCTACCAGGCGCTTGGTGCCGGGGCTGATGGCTATGTACCCAAGAAAGCCGCCGCTACTGAATTACTGGCGGCAATCCGGGCGACCTACCGGGGAGAACACTTCATTCACTCTTCAATGACCACCGGGCTCCTGGCTGAGGCACGCGGTAAGCAAGGAACCAGCGCCGATGAGAGCCAGAAGAAGAACATACTAAGCCAGCGGGAAAGAGAGGTACTCCAGCTTCTGGCCATGGGCTATACCAATCAACAGATAGCCGACAAGCTGTATCTGAGTATCAGAACCGTCGAAACCTATAAAGCCCGCCTCAAAGAAAAGCTGGGAGTCCAGGGACGGGCAGATTTGGTGCGGTATGCCATCGAGACCGGCCTCCTGGATGTAGAAGCTTGAGCCACACACGGTAACGATCTACGTCTAATTCTACGCATCCCCAGGAGCTGTAAGAGAGATGGAGCGGATTAGTAGGCAATAGGCCGAACACTGCTCCACTTCTCTTTCCGTCCCTATGGTTTCCTATTACCCCTTAAAATTTTTTTCCCCGACTTTACCAGTTCAGGAAATTCTGGTAACAATCCAACTTAGGGCATAGTTAGACTTGGTGTTAAAGCACAGTCATATTGGTATTTTTGACCCTGTTTAAGGTGGTACAAACTGATATGATATTGACAACTTAATGCACCCAAAATTCTAGCACTAACATATTTATACGGGAGATAAGTATTTATTCAGGAAAACCACCCACATCTTCTCGTTTACACTGACACCGTCGGCAAGGAATTAAGTAATTTTGCTGACAACCGAGCCGCCATAATCAGTATTTCCCCTGACTTAAATCTTCTGACATTTCCTCTATACTTTAACGTGGAAGGACTATTAGTAGTAAGCCCGGAGAGGTCAGTCGTCGTTACTTCATCTAACCACTGAAGTGATTAGGAGGGCAAAACTGGTGAAGAGTCTAAAGCTGAACAGGAGACAGTTTATCAAGGCATCTGGGGCTACAGTGGCCACTGTGGCGCTAAGCAAGTATCTTTTCGATTGGACATCACAGTCACTTCTGGCTACCGGTGAAGCCCAGGTGCCTGCGGGCGAGAAATGGCTGCCAACCACCTGCTGGATAGGCAAGCAGGATTGTGGCATGCTCGCCCGGGTCGTGGACGGCAGGATAGTGAAGCTTGAGGGTCACCCGGAGCACCCACGAAACCGCGGGACGCTATGTGTTAAAGGCCAGGCCCAGTTAATGTCTATCTACGACCCCTACCGCGTTAAGGCTCCCCTGCGCCGGATTAACGCCAAAGGTATTCCTGGGGAATGGGCAGAAATATCCTGGGATGAAGCCCTTAGCCTCGTCGGCGGGAAAATAAAAGAGGTGAGGGCGAGAGACAAGCGGCTCCTCATCTGGCAGAAAGGAAGAAGCAAGGCAAAGAAATTTTATGATAGTGCCTTCGTTAAGGCGTCCGGGGCGACCAAGCTGGGGCATGGTGCCTATTGCTCTGATGCCGCTTACCGGGCTGAAGAGTATACCGTTGGGATGCATGGAGGAATACATCTGGACTTCCACCACTGCAATTACCTCATCAATTGGGGTTGGAACCTGACTGGTGCCGGCGGCAACAAGACGTGCTGGCTTACCTGGCCACGACAGTTCGTTGAAGCTAGAGAGCGGGGTATGAAGGTAGTTACTATTGACCCCAGGAAGCGAGGTGCCGGACCTCACACTGACCGGTGGTTGCCCATCCGGCCGGCCACTGACTTGGCGTTCTTCCTGGCGATAGCTAATGTCCTTATTGACCGGGGGTATGTTGACCGTGAGTACCTCACCAAGCATACCAACTCCCCCTTCCTGGTTAAAGACGATGGCTACTTCCTGAAGGTAGAGGGTAAAGAGCAGGTGTGGGATACGAACACCGATTCCGCCAAACCCCATGATGCTGAGGGAGTCAACCCGGCACTGGAGGGAACTTTCACGGTGAATGGGGCCAGGGTCAAGACAGCCTTCCAGGTGTTTAAGGAACACGTGGCAAAATATACTCCAGAATGGGCTTCCCGAATCTGCGACCTGCCCGCGGCTGAAATACGGATGGTCGGCCAGGAGCTGGGGGAAAATGCCAAAATCGGGAGCACCATAGTTCTTGACGGCGTGGAGCTGCCCTACCGACCGGTTGGGATTATGGCTTATCACATCGCCCAGCAAGAGTTGGGCTTCCAGGCTTTCCGTATAGTGACTATGGTGTATATGCTGCTTGGGGCAATTGAGGCCGTGGGCGGATTACGGGTTGACTTTGGCAGAGGGGTGCACAAGAATTTCAAAGGGCTGGACAGCATCAAGATAAAGGACCCTCCCTACAACATTTACCTCAAGGATAGCAAGTACTTCCCCATCAACAGCAGTAACCCGTCCATTGCGGCACAGGTAATGCTCAATCCAGAAAAGTATGGGGTAGATTATACTCCTGAGGTGATGATACTCCACATGTGTAACCCGGTGCTCTCGTTCCCACCGCAGGATGTCTTCTTTGCGGCTTACAAGAAATTTAAATTCATCGCCGCCATTGACCCGTATATGAACGAGACGGCTGACTACTTCGCTGATGTGGTACTTCCTGCCTGTACCATCGAAAAATACGAGGGTCCGATGGGGGTAACCGACCAGTATGACGATGCGGAAACGCTGAGGTTGCCACCGATGCCACCCCTCTATAAGTCCCGGGAGGATATTGATATCTATATCAGCCTGTGTGAGAAGGCAGACATCCTCTATGGTAAAGACGGCTATCTGGCCCAGCTTAATAAAGAACTGAAGCTGAAGGACCCCTATAAGCTTGACCTGAACACCAGGCCCAAGGTAAGGGACATCTTTGACCGCTGGGCCAGGTCAGCGGGCTATAACGAGGGCATAGCCTACTTTGAGAAACACAGCGTCAAGGTGACGCCGATTCCGGTGAAGAAGTTATATGCGCCGGCCTGGGACCCGCCTTACGGTGGCATCAAGCACCGGCTATACGGGGAGTCTCTCAAGCATTACCAGGGTGTGATGAAGGGGAAGGGGGCGGCCGAGGTCTACTGGCGGGACTACACCCCCCTGCCCACCTGGAGGAACCCCACCATGAACCAGTCTCCTTCCCAGTATGACCTCTATTTAATCTCCCAAAAGAAGATTGAGTTCAAGCAGTCGCGGACTACCTTTAATGCCCTGCTCAACGAGCTTGAGCCGGAGCAGCGGGTGGAAATGAACCCCGAGACGGTCAGGGCAAGGGGTATCCGAGATGGCGATTGGGTCTGGGTTGAGTCGCATAATGCCGTCACCGGTGAGACGAGAAAGGTCAAGGCCAAGGCGAAACTGGTAGCGAGCATCAGGCCGGATACGGTGTCTATGGCGCACCACTATGGTTTCTGGGTACACCCCAAGTCCAAGGAAAAAGGTCCAACGCCCAATAGCCTGTTTTTCTCTGGCGAGGGCTATGTGACCAACACCGCCGACCAGAGCTTCCATGTCAAAGTGAAAGTGACCAGGGCGTAGGAGGGTAACGATGGCAAGATACGGGATGGTTATAGACCTGGAGCGGTGCATGGGGTGTAGAGCCTGCGTGGAGGCGTGCAAGGTTGAGAACAATACCGGTCAGGGCGTTTTCTGGATGTATGTGTTCCGACTTGAGATGGGTAAGTACCCCAATGTGAGATGGCTATTTTTGCCCCGGCCGTGTATGCACTGCGATAATGCCCCCTGCGTCAAGGTGTGTCCGGTGGGCGCCAGGTATAAGCGGGAGGACGGTCTGGTTCTCACCGACTTTGACCGGTGCATCGGCTGCCGATATTGCGAGGTAGCCTGTCCTTACGGTGTTAACTCCTTCAACTGGAAAAAGCCGGCGCGCAACCAATACTTTACCTGGGGAGCCGAGGGTGAAAATGTATACGGGATGGGTGATGTGATAGACCACATTGGCGATGCCATACCACCCTACCGGAATCCGGACCACCAAAAGTTATACGGCAAGGATAAGCGTCTTGTCGCCGGGGGAGGACATTACAAAGGAGTAATAGAGAAGTGCACCTTCTGTGTCCACCGGATAGCAAAGGGGCTGTTGCCCGCCTGTGTGGCCAATTGTCCGGTCCAGGTCTTCCATTTCGGTGACCTGGATGACCCCAATAGCGAGGTCTCCAGGATCTTGGGACAAAAGCGGTCGTCCCGGCTGCTGGAATCAAACGGGACGCTGCCGAGAGTTTACTATCTCCAGGGCGTAGAGTCCATGCTTGACCCTAGCCTAGGGGTGCCACGCCCTGCCGAGGTTAAGGAGGTAACAGCATGACCAGTAGAACCAGACAGTTGTCATATACGATAGCACCTTCAAGCAGGGGGTTCTACCTACTGCTGGGATTGCTGCTAGCTCTTGTCGGCTTAGGGGTTTATGCCTATAGCCGCCAGTTCATCGAAGGACTGGTGGTCACCGGGATGAGGGATATCGGCACCATGGGTGGTTCGGCCTGGGGGATATATATCGCCTTTGATATTTACTTCGTCGGGGTTAGCTTCGCCGGTATCACCGTGGCCGCCTTAATCCGGCTTTTCAACCTGAAGCACCTTCGCCCTATCTCCCGGATGGCGGAGTTGCTTACCGTCATCGCCTTAGTGCTGGCCGCCCTCATTGTCCTTGTCGACCTGGGGCAGCCAGGGAGGGGGATTGTGAACCTGTTTCGCTATGCCCGCCCGATGTCTCCCTTCTTTGGCACCTTTACCCTGGTGCTCTCCGCCTATCTCTTTGCCAGCATGGTATACCTCTACCTGGATGGCCGGCGAGACGCCGCCCTGTGCGCTCAGCAGTCAGGGCAATGGCAATGGTTCTATCGGCTGTGGGCAGCCGGATATAGAGATACCGATGAGGAGAGGAATCGGCACCACCAGACCACCTGGTGGCTGGCACTAGCCATCTTGCCTCTCCTGGTGATTGCCCACTCTACCCTGGGCCTCGTCTTCGGCATCCAGGTGGGGCGCCCCGGCTGGTTCAGTGCCCTCCAGGCGCCGGCCTTTGTCATTCTGGCTGGGGTATCAGGAATGGGGCTCATCATCATCATTGCCGCTACCCTTCGCTCCGTCCCTAAGCTAAAGGAGCGGCTTCCCCTCCAGACCTTCGCCTGGCTCGGTAATCTCACCTGGGTGTTGTTAATCGGCTATATCTATTTTGTGGCGGTAGAGATGCTAACGGCAACCTACACCGCTCACCATCATGAGGTTGGGCTGACCCAAGAGCTGTTCACTGGCACCTATGCCTGGATATTCTGGCCCAGCATAGGTCTCATTCTGCTCTCCTTTGGCATCCTCTTCGGCCAGTTCCTGCGACACCGCTATAACCTTTTCCTCATTGTTACCGCCGGAGTGCTGATCAACCTGGCAGCCATTGGCAAGCGCTTTCTCATCGTGGTGCCCTCCCAGACTCACGGTACCTTGCTCCCTTACAGCGCCGGTGCCTACAGCCCGACCTGGGTAGAATATTCTATCATCCTGGGTATGTTCGCCCTGGGAACCCTGGCTTATTTGGCCTTTGTTAAAGTGTTTCCCATCATGGAAGTCCAAGAGGAAGTGAGAAAGGGGATACGCGATGCGTAAAAATATGTTCCTGTTAACTTTGCTGGTTGGGCTTGCCTTAGCCGTAATCGGTCTCCTGCTGGTTGCTCCCATTGGCCCTGCGACCAGCCCAGCCATCAGCAACCCAAGGTTACCTTTCGCCCCCACTCTTTTTGTGTTCGGTGTCATACTACTATTCTCTTCGGCGGTGGTCTACGAACTTTTCCCTGATAAAAGCGGGAGGAAAAAACAATAATAGCCGTGATTAGACAACTGTTCGATGTTCAGGAATTAGCCGAGGCTCGAACTAAGCTGTACCAGCTTTTGAGCTCGGCATACCTGAGACTCCCCGACCCGGACTTCCTCAGGCTCCTGGCGGGGTGGGTCACCGCACAGGCTGATGAGCCCTCCCCGTCGCTGTCGGCGCAGATGAGGCAAGGCCTGTCTCTGCTGGACGGTTTCTTCAAGGGGATAGAGCCGTATTCCTGGGA
>SDBU01007886.1_pt1 | contig 12191 bp, 5 predicted proteins | sample 2277071 | NCBI WGS metagenome assembly SDBU01 (sample SAMN10397929, study PRJNA504765) | marine sediment metagenome | isolation source: marine sediment core GS08_GC12, 126 cmbsf | place: Arctic Ocean: Gakkel Ridge, Loki's castle | collected 2008
GTGCTACGCGCTGGAGGGGTCGGTCTTCATCGCTGGCGCAGCCACTGGACCGCTGCGCCAGCGATGAAGACCGACCCCTCCAGCGCGTAGCACGGCGCCTGCTGCGGCAAGTGGTAGGCCACCGTGGTCAGCAGCCCGTGGCGGCTCTCCACCGGGGTTGGCCCCGTGTTGCGCAGCAGGAACGACCCCGTGCCGTAAGTGTTCTTGCTGTCACCGGGGGCGAAACACGCCTGACCGAAGAGCGCCGCCTGCTGGTCGCCCAGGTCGCCCGCCACCGGCACGCCGGTCGAGGGCCCGCCGAGAAGAGCGCCCAGGTCGAACTCGCCGTAGACCGACGAGCTGGGGCGCACCTCCGGCAGCACCTCCCGCGGCACGCCGAACAGTGCGAGCAGGTCGGCGTCCCAGTCCATGGCGTGCAGGTTGAAGAGCATGGTGCGCGATGCGTTGGTGGCATCCGTGACGTGCGCGCCCGTAAGCTTCCATATCAGCCACGTGTCCACGGTGCCGGCCAGCAGTTCCCCGCGTTCGGCCCGTGCCCGCAATCCTGGCACCTCCCGCAGGAGCCATGCCAGCTTGGTGGCGGAGAAGTAAGGGTCAGGGGTCAGGCCCGTGCGGGCCCGGATGTCCTCGCTCTTCCCTTCGCGTTGGAGTGCGCGCACGTGGTCCGCCGTACGGCGGTCCTGCCAGACGATGGCATTGTGCACTGGCTCGCCGGTGGACGAGTCCCAAACGACTACGGTCTCGCGCTGATTCGTCACCCCGATGGCGCTGATCCGGTCGGGGGCGATATCGGCGGAGCGAAGCGCCTCGGCGATTACGCTGCGCGTGTTCTGCCAGATCTCATCCGCGTCGTGCTCGACCCAGCCGGGACGGGGGAAGAACTGGCGGTGCTCGCGGTAGGCTCCGGCCCGCGCTCGGGCTGCGTGGTCGAAGACCATGAACCGCGTGCCCGTCGTGCCCTGGTCAAGCGCGCCGATGAGCCGTTCGTCGGCCAAGTGCATCTCCGCGTTCGTGCCAGGGCGTTCTCGCACAGGAGCGACCGGCAGTCAAGCGCGGCTGTCGCGTTCAGGCAGCCCTGCCCACCCCACGCTCGACTTACCAGCGGAAGAACCGGTACGGGTCGTCCCACACTTCGGGCACGTCCAGGTAGAGGCCGTCCAGCCAGCGCGTCTCGCCCTCACCGACCGGCCGGGAGACGTGCGCCAGCAGCGGCGTCTCGCCCGACGCGCCCATGTTCGCCAGGAGCCGCGTCGTGCAGTAGGACAGCTTGCGGAATGTCCGCTTGATGTTCATCTTCTCGTCCGAGTAGTCGAGGTGCCAGGGCGCAAGCTGGCAGAACACCACGTTCGCATCCTCCGCCTTGCCCAGCACGCCGTTGCCGACGGCCGTGGCGCCGCCCGAAACGAGCGGCAGCTCGCGCGGGTCGCGGTTGTGCACGTCCGCCGGTGAGACGCCGGCAAGCAGCGAGCCAGCGCCGAAAGGCTCGAAGTAAGCCGCGATGTGTTCCGCCGGGGTCGTGCTAACGCGCGAGGGCAGGAATGCACTTGCCTCTTCGCCCGTCAGGCCGACCGCCAGCACGTGTCCGCCGGCCTGTACCCAGTCGCCAATGGCTGCCGCGTTGCGGGCAAGCTGCTGCCCGCCGCCCGGGCCGACCACGAGAACCTGGTCAGCAGAGAGGCTCCCGGCGTAGGCCACCGGGGAGAGGCCCGCCGCTTCGAGATGCTGCCGTCCGACCTCTTCGCCCGCGTAGACGACCGTGCGGCGCGGCGCCGGCTGCCAGGACGAGACGTAGCGGACGATGTTCCGCGCCAGCGCCTCGGCGGCCGGGTCGCTCTCGGTGCGGCCGGTCACATCGGTCTGGCAGAAGAGCACCATGCCCTTGCCCTCGCGGTACTCCATGAGCGATGCGTACTGGATGGAGTAGCCGCCGTCGAGGATGGGCAGGAAGTCGCCGGTTGCCGGCTTCTCGATGAGCGCTGAGGCGACGTTGCCGCGGTTGCCGGCGCGCCAGCACCGCCGGGCGGGCATGCCGCACCATTCGACCATCGGGGAGTAGTCCAGTTCGTAATCGAGGCTCGGCGGCAGAACCGTCGCCTCGCCGCGCCAGTTGTAGAGGTGCTCATCGGCGATGCCGGCCAGCAGCGGGTGGTCCGGCACGCGTTTATAGACCCAGCGCAGGCCGTATTCCGCTATGCGAAACCCGAACCGCTTCTCGAGCACTTCGCCCGTCTGCTCGAAGATGACGACCTTCAGGCCGTCGCCCACGCGCGCGATGTCCGGGGCCGCCCCATCCAGCGTCAGCGTGCCCTTGCCGATGACGAGGGTATCATACGCGGCGAGGTCCGCATCCGCACTCACCGTCTCGAACGCAACGTCCAGGCTCGTCAGCATGGCAGCCGTCTCGCCCTTCGGGTCGAAGACCGCAATCCGGCCGGCAGCCTGGACGGGTTGCGGCGCCGGCAACACGTCCACGGCGAAGGAGTCGTCCTGCGTCTCGCCGTTGCTGAAGGCGACCGTGGCGGTGAGGGTGTACTGCCCCGGTGCCAGGTTCGCCGGCAGCTCGAACGTGAGTGGGATGCGCTCCTGCTCGCCCGTGGGAACAGCGACTGTATGCTTGCCGCTGACCGGGCGGGGCAGGTCGAGGGACCACTGGCAGTCGGCCGTGACCGTCTCGCGCGAGTTGTTGATGACGATGAGCTGCTTCTCGACCGTCTCCCCGGGCAGGAAGTTGTGGTCCTTGCTCGTGAAGGCCGCCGGCTTGCCGCCGATGTAGGCCAGCAGCGGCATGTTGTTGCGGACGAGGGCCGCCGTCGACAGGGGGCCCCGGTACCCCTCCGGTGCGTTAACCGACAGCCCGTGCGTGCGGAAGGCGCGCCAGTTCTGCGTGAAGTACATCGCCTTGACCGGGTCCTCTTCTGGATGCGCGTAGTTCAGTGTGTAGGGGTAGTCCCAGCGCTGCCAGAGCTCGCCGTTGCGGAACTTCTCGGCTTCCCAGCGCAGGTTTTCCACCTCTCGCTCGCTGATCTTGTACGACTCGGGCCCGATGAACTGCGCGTTCCACTCCGCAATGCAGAACTCCCACGGCACCTCGGCGCTGCCGAACGACCGCGTTCCCTTGTACCATCCGCGGTACATGGTCCAGTCCCAGCCCAGCGGCGCGCCGTACTCGCAGGTGTGCATCGGCTTGCGGCCGTACTGAGCCCAATGTGCGAACCAGTCGTCCATCTCCTGGACGGGCGTGAAGTTCGCGTAGAAGTTGCTGGTGAACATCGGCCCCAGGTTGCCCGACGAGTGGTGGTAGTAGACGCGCGTCGGGTCGAAGCGGTTGACGATCGCCTGCGCCCGCAGGGCCCAGGACGCGTTCCGCGTCTGCCAGCTCTGCCGGGGATTGTTGATCCCGTCGATTGTGTCCGGCCGCATGTCCTCGCTATAGCCCGTGCCGTTGTGGTTGGCCGCGTAGAAGACGACCGACGGATGGTTGCCGGCGACGCGGGTATAGAACCTGGCGTGCCCCGCGTAGCCGTTGGTCTCCTCTGCGTCGGGGCTGCGCCAGTCGTACTGTCGGTAGTGCGGCTGCGTGAGGGCGACGAGCGTGCCTTCATCGTCGGCCGCCCGGAGCACCTCCTCGAAGCTCGTGTGGTCGCCGGGCGCCGCGCCGAAGCCGCCGCAGGCGACGAAGTTGATCCCTACCGTCTTGAGATCGCGCATCTGCTGCCGTGCACGTTCGTAGCCGCCCCTCGGCCCGCCGCGCCTGAAGGACAGGAACACGCGGGAGCCGTTCAGGTGGAGGAACCGTCCCTCGATCCAGAACTCGCGGAACCCGAACCGCTCCGGCAGCGCTTCATCCAGCAGGTTCCCGGAGGCGTCCAGCAACGAGACCGTCACGTCGTACTGGTTCTGGGGCGTGTGCATGTCCCAGAGCTTGTCGGGATGCCAGTTCTTGGTGACGGAGATGCGGCCGTTGGCGACCTCGGCGCCGCTGAAGGGCTCGCTTGTGAACTCCTTGACGGTCTCCTCACCGTCCCGGATCTGTGCGTGCAGGACGTACTTGCCGTCCGGCGCCGCGCCGTCCAGGGCGGTGTTGAAGGTGATCTGCCACTTGCGCACGGATGTCTCGACTCGCATATCGCCCAGCCGGGCCTTCGGGGGCGTGCTCACAAGGAACACGTCTCCGCACAGACCTTTCATCCTGAGCCGGCCTTCCACCTCCCGGGCCGCGTTCGTGTCGTTGAAGGCAAGCATGACGGCGTTGAGCGGCACGGCGAGGGCGAGGACGCTCAGCGTGTGCTTCTGGCCGGGACGGCACAGGGCGGTCAGGTCGACCTCGCCCGCCGGGAACTGCATGTCGCCGGCTTTCTCGCCGTCCACGTAGACGCTGGCAAAGGAGTGCAGGAACTCCGTGGTGAGCGCGATCCGGCGGCCGTCCCACTCAGCGGGGACGGCAACGTCGAGCTGGTACCACGCCGCCTTGACGTCCTGCAGCCGGTCTTCGCCCCAGGCCGGATTCGGGTAGAACGACGACCCGCCACCACTGCGGCTCCCTCCCGGCCATCGGCCCGGGACGCGGAGGTAGCCCCACCCGTCGGCCGGCACGCTTTTCAGGTCGTCCCCGGCTGGCTGCCACTGCCACAGGCCGCTCAAGGAGACCAGCTCGCGCGTGGGCGTTCCCTTGCGATCCGCCTTCCCCAGTTCCCAGATATCCTTCACGGCCTCGGACAATTCCGTTGCTGCACCCTCCTGAGCCGCCACCTCCGGCAGCAGACAACAGGCGAGCACCGCACACACGCACACGATCAGCCCGGACCTACGAGTCGAGATCAACATGACACATCTCCCCCTGGGGGCCTCGATGGCTCGCCCCGCCCAGTCTCAGCGCTGGGCAGAACACAGGCCTCATAGTCAACGCCCACGGTTCCCTGCCACGCGCTCACCGCAGCCGAGCGCGGTTGTCAGAGTCTACTGCCCCTTGCGGGGTCAGTCAATGCCCCGGCCGGAACTGCGCCTACCAGCAGAAGAAGCGGTAGGGGTAGTCCCATTCCTCCGGCACGTCCAGGTAGAGGCCGTCCAGCCAGCGCGTCTCGCCCTCACCAACAGGCTCGGAGACGTGCGCCAGCAGCGGCGTCTCGCCCGCGGCGCCCATGTTGGCCAGGAGCCGCGTCGTGCAGTAGGACAGCTTGCGGAACGTCCGCTTGATGTTCATCTTCTCGTCCGAGTAGTCGAGGTGCCAGGGCGCAAGCTGGCAGAAGACGACGTTCCCGCCATCCGTCTGGCCCAGCACGCCATTGCCTACGGCCGTCGCGCCGCCCGAAACCAGTGGCAGCTCGCGCGCGTCGCGGTTGTGCACGTCCGCCGGCGAAACGCCGGCAAGCGGCGAGCCCACACCGAAAGGCTCGAAGTGCGCCGCGATGTGCTCCGCCGACGTCGTGCTAACGCGCGAGGGCAGGAATGCACTTGCCTCTTCGCCCGTCAGGCCGACCGCCAGCACGTGTCCGCCGTCCTGAACCCAGTTCCTGATGCCCGCCGCGTCGCGGGCAAGCTGCTGCCCGCCGCCCGGGCCGACCACGAGAACCTGGTCAGTAGAGATGCCCCTGCGGCCGTAGGCCGCTGGCGAGAGGCCCATCGCCTCCAGGTGCTGCTTGCCAGCCGCCTCGCCTGCGTAGACGACCGTGCGGCGTGGCGCCGGCTGCCAGGCCGAGACGTAGCGGAGTATGTTGCGGGCCAGGGTCTCGGCGGCCGCGTCGCTCTCGGTGCGGCCGGTTACGTCGGTCTGACAGAACACCACCATGCCCGTGCCTTCGCGGTACTCCATGAGGGCGGCATACTGGAGGGCATAGCCGGCGTCGAGGATGGGCAGGAAGTCGCCCGCGGCCGGCTTCTCGATGAGAGCCGAAGCCACGTTGCCCCGGTTGCCGCAGCGCCAGCGCTGCGTGATGGTGATGTCACACCACTTTCCCATCGGGGAGTGATACGTCATCTCGTAAGTCCCGCGCGGCGGAAGGAGGGTCGCGTCCCCCTGCCAGTTGCGCAAGTGATCCTCGGTGATGCCTGCCAGGAGCGGATGATCCGGCACGCGCTTGAACACCCAGCGCATGCCGCGTTCGGCCACCCGGAACCCGAACCGCTTCTCCAGGACCTCCGTCGTCTGCTCGAAGATGACGACCTTCAGCCCGTCGCGCACGCGGGCGATGTCCGGGGCCGCCCCGTCCAGCGTCAGGGCGCCCTTGCCGATGACGAGGATGGCATACCCGGACAGGTCGGCCCCCGCGTCCACCGGCTCGCACCGGATGCCCATGCCCTTCAGCAACTCGGCGGTCTCGCCCGCCGGGTCGAACAGGGCCACCCGCCCGGCCGCCCGGACCGGCTCCGGCTGCGGCAGCACGTCGACGGCGAAGGAGTCTTCCTGCGTCTCGCCGTTGCTGAACTTGACCGTCGCGTCGATCACGTACTGCCCCGCTGCCAGGTTCGCCGGCAGCTCGAACGCGAGCGGGATGCGCTCCTGCTGGCCCGTGGGAATCGTGACCGTCTTCGTGCCGGTCACGGGGCGGCGCAGCTTGAAGGACCAGGCGCAGTCGGCCGTGACCGTCTCGCGCGAGTTGTTGATGACGATGAGCTGCTTCTGGACTGTGTCGCCGGGCAGGAAGTTGTGGCCCTTGCCCGTGAAGGCCTCCGGCTTGCCGCCGATGTAGGCCAGAAGCCCCATGTTATTGCGGATGAGGGCCTCTGGAGCATGGCTTATGTAGTCCGACGGATCGTTCACCGACAGCCCCCAGGTGCGGAACGCGCGCCAGTTGTCGGTGACGTACATCGAGTAGACTCCCTCACGCTCCGGGAACGGATGGTTGAGGCTGAACGGGTAGTCCCAGCGCTGCCAGAGTTCCCCGTTGCGGAACTTCAGGGCCTCGAAGCGCAGGTTCTTCGCTTCCTCCTCGCTGATCTTGTAAGCGGAGTCCCCGTAGAACTGCGCGTTCCACTCCGCCAGGCAGAACTCCCACGGCACCTCGGCGCTGCCGAACACCCGTGTCCCCTTGTACCATCCCCGGTACATGGCCCAGTCCCAGGGATACGGCACGCCGTACTCGTTCAGATGCAGGGGCTTGACGCCGACCGTGGCCCAATGCCCGAACCAGTCGCTCATTTCCTGGATCGGGGCGAAGTTTGCATAGAAGTTGTTGGTGTGCATCGAGCTCAGGTTGCCCGCTGCATGGTGATAGAGGACACGGCTGTCGTCGAAGCGCTTGACTATGGCCTCTGCCCGCAGGGCGTTGTTCGCGTTGCGTCCGCGCGTCTCCGGCGACCTTTCCCTCAGGCCGTCGATCAGGTCCGGGTTCATGCCACCGACATACCCGCACGCGTTATGGCTGGTCGCGTAGAACACGACCGAGGGATGGTTGCCCGCCACGCGGGTGTAGAACTCCGCATGCTGGGCGTAGCCGTTCGTCTCGTCTGAGTCGGGGGCGTCCCAGTCGTACTGTCTGAAGTGCGGCTGGGTAAGGGCGACAAGCACCCCCATGTCATCTGCGGCTCGGAGGACCCCCTCGAAGCTCACGTGGGCGCCCGGTGGGCAGCCGAAGCCGCCGGCGGCGACGAAGTTGATCCCGACCTCCCGTTTGCGTTCCAGGGTCTCCCGCGCGCCTTCGTAGCTCCAGCCCGGCTGGCTGCGGGTGAAGGACAGGAATATGCGCGTGCCGTTCAGGTAGAAGTCCCGCCCGTCAATCCAGAACTCGCGGAATCCGAATCGCTCGGGCATCGCCTCATCGAGAACCCGCCCGTCGGCGTCCAATAGTGAGAGCGTCATGTCGTACTGGTTCTCGGGCGTATGCAGGTCCCAGAGCTTGTCGGGGTGCCAGTCTTCAGTGACCGCAATGCGGCCGTCCGAGACGTCGGCGCCGCTGAAGGGCCCGCTCGTGAAATCCTTGACCGTCCGCCCCTCGTCCTTGACCTGCGCGCGGAGGGCGTACGTCGCCTGCGGATCGATGCCGTCCAGAGCCGTGTCGAATGTGATCTGCCACTTGCGCACCGACGGCTCCACCCTCAGGTGACTGATGCGGGCGCCCTGGGGCGTCCCCACGAGGAAGACGTCGCCGCACAGGCCGCGCCGGCTCACCGAGCCCCGCACCTCCTTGGCCCCAGCGGTATCGCTGTACGAGAGCACGACGGCCTTGAGTGGCATGGCGACGACGAGCATGCTCAGCACGTGCTTACGGCCGGGACGGCACACCGAGGTGAGGTCCACCTCGCCCCCTGGGAACCGCATGTCGTCGACCTTCCGGCCGTCCACGTAGACGGTGGCGAAGGAGTGCAGGAATTCCGCTGTGAGCGCCACCCGCCGGCCGGCCCACTCCGCGGGAACGGCGATCTCGACCTGATACCAGGCTGCGGTGACGTCCCGCAGTTGGCCTTCTTCCCAGGCTGGGTTCGGGTAGAACGACACACTGCCGCCCCTCCTGCGGCGCCCCCCCGGCCATGGGCTCGGGACCTGGACGTAGCCCCATCCGTCGGCCGGCACGCTGTCCATCGCGTCCCCGGCCGGCTGCCACTGCCACAGCCCGCTCATGGAGATGCGTTCGCGCGTCGGGGTAGCCTCGCGAAGCGCCCCTTCAGGTTTCCACATGGCTTGTCCCTCCGGCAGCACATCTACCTGAGCAGCCGCCTCGCTCATCATGCCGCAGGCAAGAGCTACGAGCACGCACACGGCCAAACCGTACTTCCCTAACTCATGACTCATGACAGCACCTCCCCTTGGGGGCCTCGGCGGCTGCCCCCGCCCAGTCTCAGCGCTGGGCAGAACACAGACCTCATAGTCAACGCCCACGGTTTCCCTGCCACGCGCTCACCGCAGCCGAGCGCGGTTGTCAAAGTCTACTGCCCCTCGCGGGCTCAGTCAACGTCTCGAGTTGGCCAGCAGGCGCGGCGGTGGGTGCGCTTCACGTTGCGCAGATGAGGGGCCCCGCTTCGTTCCCCTGATCCGCCGGACGGCGGACGCTGCGCAAGACCTCTCGGTCACTGAGCGCCGTATTCCTTCGCCAGGCCCATCGCGATCCGGGTCCACTCGGTCAGCCTGTGCGGCTCGTTACGCACCGTGTGGAGGTCTTGCAGGTTGACCTCAACGACGTTGTCTCGTGTCTTCTCGAACGCGTCGCGCAGTTGCTGCTCGGCCAGTTCTGGATACCATCGCTCCATGCTCACGATGCTCGGGTTCGGCTTGTGGGTGTACACGTAGTCGCGACCTACCTCAGCAGATGCACGGGCAATGTCGACCCAGGGGCTCATGGATACGCGGCGCAGATTGCCGATCTGGCGCACAATGTGCATCTTCATGTCCAGCGGTTCGCAGCAGCCGTAGCAACTCAGCCCGAAGCGCTCCAGAAGACGTTTCTCGTACTTCACCGCGAACTCGTCGTGCATCGCAGGTGAGATCCCCTGGGTGAAGATCTGCGTGGCCGCGCGCGCCCAGAGATCTTCCAATCGAACGTGCCCGTTGTCGAAGCTGGGCTGCGGCAGTTGGTCGGTCCATCCGTATCCGCCGGAGCCCAGCAGCGTGTTGCCGTTCCCTAGAGAAAGTGCGTTGAGCTCCTCGATCTGCTCGATGCTGCGAATATACGCCGTGGTGATGCGTTCGAGCGCCTCGTGCACCCACTTGGGCCGGTCGAGCATGTCGACAAACGTCTGCTCGATGCCGCGCCAGGTGATGAAATGGTCCACTATTTGGAACCAGAAGAAGTCTCGGCCCCGTTTCTCAACGCGCAAGATGCCGGCGTACAGCTCGCATAGCCGCTGGTACCGGCGCTCGGTGTCGTCCCAATCCACGCTGACCTCAGGGTCGGTCTGGATCTTCTCGATGTCTCGTTCTTCGACGATGACGGGCACGAACGCATGCGCGCCCGAGGGTTCCTCGGGCTTGTCGAGGACCTGCTTGACGCCAAAGCCCGTCCTCTCTGCGTCGCCCCGAATCGCCAGGCGGCAAACGATCACATCGTCGACTACACGATCGTCGGGGAAGTGCTCCCAGCAGTAGATCTGTCGGCGCAGTTCCATCTCCTGGCGCTGACAGAATGGGTCGGCGGCCTGGAGCGTGGCCTTCGGGATGAGTTCCTCCCAGATGTTCCACGCGACGGCTTGCACGTGGACAAGTGGCCGGACGCGTTCCAGGCGGTTAAGCCGTATCCATAGATCTCGCTTCTCATGCTGCACTGGCAGCGCCGCGATCTCGGCGACGCGCTTGGCCAGCGTGCGAACGATGTCTCTGTCATGTTGGGTGAAGCTCACGTCGGCACTCCTTTCAACGCTTGCCATTCTATCCTGCCGGCGGACAGTGCCCCGCCGACGGTGATGATATGGTTCAACCAGCGTCATGGCAAGGAGCAAGACTTCGGAGTATGGGATAATCGAGAACGCGAACACACTCGCTCAGCGTATTGACAAATCCCCGAAGGACCGATACATTCCGGCCAGTCAGCCCCGGCGCGTTGGGCGACCTGCCGCGCGCGGTGGTGAAGCGTCGGGTGGCTCGATGGCCCATTCTCTATGGCGGAGGAGCATCATGTCGATCAAGGTCACCGTCAAGGCAGGCCAGTGTCAGGGGGGCTTCCACAAGGTCGGAGACACGTTCACCGTGGAGAATACAACTCCAGGTGGGATGTGCTTCGGCGCCTGGAATGCCATCTCCAGCTACGTCACGGCGCTGCGTTTCGGTGCCAACTTCCCCTGGGAGAAGGAAGAAGGCGTCGCTACGATCCACTGTCCCGATCCGGCAGGCATAACACTTGAACTGAGGCGGGACCAATAGGGCAGGGGCGCGGAATCATGAGCGTCGGCCGTGGTTGCCCTGCCCGTGCAAATCCCTCACGGCCCATGCGCATTTGTGGTGCCAGTTGCTGACCTGGTGGAGCTTCAACGCCGAACTTCCGGGTAGGGCCGTTTCGGCCTCGTCAAGTAGGGGCACGGTCCCGCAGCTGCGGGATGCCCCTACGAAAGCGGATCGGGCCTACCACTATGGCGGGCGGGCAATGGCTGCGTGACACGTATACGACGCTGCCTGGACCTAACAACTGCCAATTTCAACGTTGAAGGTCCACTCGTGCGCCTTCAACATTGGATCTGAGGGATGTGCGGAGCAAGTGAAACTCCGCCCCGCCGGCCCCCGCGGGGGGGGCACGCCTGCACTGGATAGGCTTTGGGCCCCATGCTATCATCTGAGACCGGTCGGCGTGTTTCATATCGACCTTCATCCGTGCAAATCCGTGTCTAACAGTAGCTCCTGCTCCGGGTTCTCAGCCGCACGACAGCTGGGCCCCGCAACCCCAACGGAAGGGCCAAGGAATGAAGATCAAGGACATCAAGGTGCACAAGGTGACCGGCACTTCCCCCGGCGTGGAAGCTCTGGGGGCCAGCCCTCGGCCGGTACGGCTGCTGTTTCTGGAGATCCTGACCGACGAGGGGTTGGCGGGCTTCTACGGTCCTATCGACCTCGCCGCGGCATTGCACGTCACGTCACTGCTGAAGCCGGTGCTGGTGGGAAGGGACCCGATGCCCTGGCAGCGGATCTGGCACGACTTGCTGACTCTGTACCGCCGGCACGGATGGATCGGGGCTATCATGATGGCCATCTCGGCCGTGGACAACACCCTGTGGGACCTGCGAGGCAAGGCGGCCGGCGTGCCCGTCTACCGACTGCTGGGCGGTCCGACTCGTGACAGCATACGGGCTTACGCCAGCATGGGGGGGTTTCCGCACGAGCCGGGGGCGCTGGCAGACCATGCTCTGGCGACGCGGAAGGAAGGATTCACCGCGCAGAAGTGGTTCTTCGACGCCGGCGTGCGCACTGGCCGGGCCGAGATGGGGAAGGACCTGGCCCTGGTGCGCAATGTGCGCGAGTCAGTCGGGGACGACTACGATCTAATGTTCGACGCCGTCATGAAGTGGGACGTCGACTATGCCATCGCCATGGCGCGGGAGATGCTGCCCTATAGGCCGACGTGGTTGGAGGAGCCGGTCCATGCCAACAAGGACTGCTCCGAAAGGCAGCTGCGGCAGCGCTTTGAAACCGTGCTCACCGAAGGCGCCGACCAGGTGCTCGCCGTCTTGCCCCGGCAGAGGTCGGAGACCTCCCACAGCTTCGTCAGGCCCGGTCGGAAGCTCTTGCGGATTCCCTTCAGGGGGCTGACTCCGTCGCCCGTCGGCCCGCGCCAGCG
>SDBU01007887.1_pt1 | contig 12191 bp, 11 predicted proteins | sample 2277071 | NCBI WGS metagenome assembly SDBU01 (sample SAMN10397929, study PRJNA504765) | marine sediment metagenome | isolation source: marine sediment core GS08_GC12, 126 cmbsf | place: Arctic Ocean: Gakkel Ridge, Loki's castle | collected 2008
TCATCTCCCTGGGTATCTTAATCTACCTTGTTATTAAGCAAGACAGTGCCGATAAGACCTTGCTGGTGGTGTGGAGCCTGGTAATGCTGGCAGCCACCTTGGGGCAGCGCCGCTTCGCCTACTACTTTGTTGTCAATGTAGCCCTGCTCACCGGCTACCTCTCATGGCAAATCCTTGAGTTTGCCGGTCTGAGAAAACTGTCAGCTAAGCCGATGGAACCACCCAAAGTAAAGAAGAAGAAAGCCAAGCTGAGAAAGAGCCAGAAAGGCTTAAGCATCACTACGCCTCATATAACCCTAGCTTTAGGGGTAATAGTCGTCTTTTTCCTCACCTTCTTCCCCAATATTAGCCCGGCAATAAGGACTGCTAAACAGGCACTCTTTGCCCCCAGTGATGCCTGGTGCGAGTCCCTCTCCTGGCTCAAGGAGAATACCCCAGACCCCTTTGGTAACCCTGATTTCTACTACGAACTCTACGAGCCACCCCCACCAGGGGAAAACTATAACTATCCCGACTCTGCCTATGGCATAATGTCGTGGTGGGACTATGGTCACTGGATTACCCGCATTGGTCGTCGCCCGCCAAACGCAACCCCGGCTATATGGGGTAAAGCTGCCCGATTTTTCAGCGCTCAAGATGAAGACAAAGCCAACGAGCTGATGAATGAGCTGAGGATGAGGTATGTAATCATTGACCATGACACAGCTACACTAAAATTCCACGCCATAGCCACCCTTGCCAAGAGGAGCCCTCAAGAGTTTTATGATACGTATTACCAGCAACAGAACGGCAGACTTGCACCGGTAACGCTCTTCCATCCCGAATATTACCGCTCATTATCCACCAGACTATATAACTTTGATGGCAAAGCGGTAACCCCAGAAAGCTCAGTGGTTATTTCTTATCAGCAGAAAAAAGGCAAGGATGGTAAAATATATAAGGTAATCACCGGGTCAAAATCTTTCAAAGACTATGAAAAAGCCGTTGCCTACATCTCTAGTCAGCAGTCAGGTAATCATAAAATAGTCAGCACCAACCCATTTATTAGCCCGGTGCCGTTAGATGCGCTGGAACACTACAAGCCTGTTCATACATCAGAAAACCTGAAAATAGTACAGGGTGCAGGCATGATTCCCCTAGTAAAAATCTTTGAGTATGTCAAATGAAATGCTTAATACTGGCTGGTGGGTTTGGCACCAGGCTTTATCCCTTAACCAAAAATAAGGCAAAAGCCCTGCTTGAATATAAGGGTAAGCCACTAGTAACCCATATTGTAGCCAAAGTCCCTGAAAATTTAGATATTCTGGTCACCATCAACAGGAAGTTCGAGGCTGACTTCCGCCAGTGGCAAAAGGGCTTGAGCCGCCAGGTGGAAATTTGCGTTGAGGATGTGTGGACTGAGCAGCAAACAAAGGGGGCTGTCGGCTCATTAGATTTCTGGGTTAGCCATCAAAACATTGGTGAAGACCTTCTGGTCATTGCCGGTGATAACTACTTTGAGTTTGACCTAGCTGAATTTATCGGTGCCTATAATGGCAAGAATACCCTGGTAGCCATTTATGATATTGGCGATAAGAATAAAGCCAGCCAGTTGGGTATTGTTCAGCTAGATGAGCACAGAATAGTTAAATTTGAGGAAAAGCCAGCCAAGCCTAAATCCAGTCTCGTTGCCACCGCCTGCTATATCTTCCCACCCAGGATATTCCCCCTCCTCTCCCGACACTGTGCTTTAGGCAAACAGGACAACCTGGGCAACTTTATTGCCTACCTTATAGACACGGATGAAGTTCACGGTTACACCTTCACCGAGTTATGGCTTGACATAGGCATTACCAAAAGTTTAGCATAAGCCATATAGAGCTAGAATTCAGGAACTATTATTGAAATTACCCAACCTTGGTATCTCTAAGACAATCAATGAAGTTATAAACATACTCACCTCCAGACAGCGGTTGAAGCAGTTTCTGACTACCCCCCTTTATAGTAATGCCGTTTACCTGATAGCTAACAATGCTGTTACCTCTTTCTTTGGCTTCATTTTCTGGATGGTAGTTGCCCGATTTTATAGTGAGGTTGATGTTGGCTTCGCCTCAGCAACAATATCTGCCTTAACTCTCGTTTCGATGTTGAGCCTGGTTGGGCTGGACTTCTCCATTATTCGCTTCCTACCTCAGGCAAGGAAGCCTCAGGAGCTGATAAACTCCTGCTTTACCTTAACTACTCTCATCAGCCTGGTAGTAGCCGGCATCTTCGTTGCTGGCTCAGACTTTTGGTCTCCAGCCTTAAGCTTCATAAAGGAAAGTGCTGTTTTCTGCACGGTCTTTATAGTCATTGCTGCCACGGGACCACTATCAAACCTAATAGACTTCACCTTCATTGCCAAGCGAAGGGCTGGCTTTGTGCTTTCTAAAAATACAATCTTCTCCCTGCTCAAAATCCCCCTACCCATTCTCTTTGTCCTATTTTTTCACTCCTTTGGCATAGTGGCTTCCTGGGGTATAGCTGTTGGCATTGCTGTGGCTGTTTCCCTCCTTCTATTCTTACCCAAAGTCGAGAACCGTTATAAGCCGGTGCCGACCTTAAATCTAAGCCTGCTCAAGGGTATGTGGGGATACTCAAGTGGCAACTACCTGGCTTCCCTTTTCACCGCTGCCCCTACTTTGGTCTTACCAATAATGGTAGTCAATCTTCTTGGTCCAGTGCAAAATGCCTACTTTTACATTGCCTTAATGATAGCTACCTTCCTTTTTACTATCCCTCTGAGTGTGTCCCAATCCCTCTTTGCTGAAGGCTCACACTTTGAAGAAAAATTAAGGGAGAATGTCATAAAATCCGTCAAATTCACCTTCCTGTTATTGGTCCCGGCTGTTATTCTTATTATCCTGATTGGCAAATGGATTCTACTTGCCTTTGGGACGAGCTATTCGGTAAATGCCTTACACTTGCTATGGATTTTGGCTATTTCCAGCCTCCCATTAGGCATCAACTTTATTTACACCAGTGTTTTGCGGGTGACCGGCAGAATAAAAGAACTAATAGCCCTCTGGGGGTTTATTGCCGTAACTGTACTTGTGATTAGCTATCTAGTTATGCCAGCAACTGGTATAATTGGCATTGGCTATACCTGGCTTGGAGCCCAGGGAATCAGTGCTATTTATGCCGCTTCAGCCTTACGGCTGCGGCTTTCTACCATTGTTCCTGACACTAGTTAGTATTTACTATACTTCGTGGCGTTACATACGAGAATGTGGAATAAATAAACAGGATTATAAATTTAGCTAGAATGACTCTTAGGAAAAATAGGGAGTAAATTTGAACTATCCCAAAGTTTCAATCATCATCCTCAACTGGAATGGGCTTGAGGATACCATAGAGTGTCTGGAATCTCTAAAGAAAATAACCTATTCCAACTATGAAGTCATTGTAGTTGATAATGGCTCCGCAGGGAATGACGTTCAGGTGCTAGAAGAGAAGTTTGGTGATTACATACACTTGATTAAGAATGATAAGAATTACGGCTTTACCGGTGGAAATAATATTGGCACAAGATACGCTTTGACTAACTCCAATCCTGATTACTTGCTGCTGCTGAATAATGATACCGTGGTTGACCCAGGGTTTCTGAACGAGATGGTCAAGGTAGCTGAGACTGACCCGGCTATCGGCATTGCTGGGGGCAAGGTTTATTATTATGATGACCCCAACCGGTTGCAATTTGTGTGGGCCAAAATAAACCTTTGGGGGGGGCGATGGGTTTCCACACCGCTAGTAGTGACACCAAGGATGGCAAAAAGGAACATTGACCGAGGCCAGTATAACTTCATTAAGGAAGTGGATGCGGTTTCCGTCTGCTGTTTCTTGGTCAAGAGGAATGCTCTAGAGGATATAGGTTTACTTGATGAAAGCTATTTTTCTCTCTGGGAGGAGGCAGATTATTACATTAGAGCCAGAAGAGTTGGCTACAAGATTGTCTATGTCCCTAAGGCTAGAATCTGGCATAAAGGTGAGCAATCAACAAAGAGGGTAACCGACCTTCGTTACTACTACTTAGCCAGAAACAACTTCCGGTTTATGAGAAAGCATGCAACCCGATGGCAATACCGCTTCTTCCTGGCTTATATGTTTGGTTTCCACCTCTGGTTGATGACCGTGCTTTACTTAATAAGCTTTCGCAGCCTAAGAGTGCTCCTCGGCTACTACAGAGGGGTGAGAGACGGGGTATTCAACTCGGAGGCGGCGGCTAAATTCTACACTGGCAACTAATTTAGACTCAGTGATTATAGTTCTTATTACCTCGGCGCTAATACCTGGGCACCACCATTAGTATAGACTCTATTTCTACCCTCAATGTCTTCATTCACTTCTGCCTCACTAAAGGTGACACTTCTCCTCAGCCCAATTCCAGTATAGACGGTTACTTCCTGCCGGTCAATATTCCACGTTGTGAGATATATATAGCTATCTTGAGGCACTTGACCTACATCTTTGCGAGGAAAGATTTGGGGAGAGACGTCTTTAGGAGGAAAGACTTGGGGAAAATAGAACGTTCGCCCATAAAGTTTGGTCTGTTTAGACAGGGCTTTCACACCGTGTAAATCAGCATAAACAGCAGCCTCATCGTCAAGATTCTGGCTTAGCCAACCGGCACCAGCACCATCCTGACGGTTAAAAACACCAGCAACATCTACCCGGTGGCTGCTCAAGGCAATAGAATAGGGGGTATCAACCTTGTCAATAACTTCATGTCCGCTGACCTCAAAGACAAAGCCAGAGGTGAACAGAAAGTAAGGTATCAGAATAGCCAGAACCAGAAATCTAAGATAAGCATCATTATGCGTTTTGGCAGACTTTATTAAGCGTGATATACCCAGCCAAATGGCTTCGCCACCCAGGATGCATAATGGTGCCAGAAGAAACAGGGCAATATGATAAAACCTGGTGGCATTAAGTATCATTGAGAAGGTAGGCAAAAGTATGCAGGCAAGTAATAATAAGGCGCTTACCCCGGTAAAGGCGATATACTCAGCGGTGAACCTTAGCTTCTTTGGTTTGAAGATTAGCCTGATAAAGCCAACAACAATTAAAAGCTGGGTTACATATTGAAAGATTCTAAAGCCTTTCCCCTGGCTTGATGCCGAGGCAAAGTCGAAGCCGAGGGCAGCCTGAATAAGGGGTTCCCGGGCACTAATGTCAAATAAGGCACTTGGCTCACCGCCAGTAACAGTGGTAGCTTGCACTTGCCCCAGCCACATATAAGCTATGGTCCCCAAGGGGCTGCCTGAGGCAGCCCACCCGTAATAGGCTAAACTGCCAACAAAATAGATAATCACCACTATCCCGATAACTTTCAGTGGGAAGGCTTTTGATGATGTCAGGCTTGGTGGCAAACCACCAAATTTTGCCGTCAGCCACCCCCACATCCTCCTGCCCCAACCACTTCTTATCACCCACAACAGTAGCCAGCCCAGAGCAAAGTAGAATAGGCAGATAAAGCCCAGCCCATAATGGGCTACCGCCAATGTCAGGGTAAAGACAATAGCTAAGGTCAGCCTCTGGCTCAGCCCCAGTTTCCTGTCCACCATCAGCAGTATAAACAGGGCAAAAAATAACTCGGCAATCTGCTGCCTGGCTAAGGCAATCATCTCCAGAGAAAAGGTAGGCACCACCATAAAGAAAAAGACAGCCAGAAATGCCTTCTTGCTACTGATTTGCTGGCGGTAAATATGAAACAGGGCTAACGGCACCAGGGCGAAGACGAAGGGATAGATAATTTTGAATAACCAAACCGCATCAGTATTAAGTATCAGGGAGTAGATTGGTGCCAGTACTACAATACTAAGTGCGCTATTATAAGTGTGGGGAATGGCTGCATCCCAATAGCTATTCTCAGTCACAAGCTGCTCAAAGTAATATTCAAGATGAATATCACTGCCGGTGAGGTAAGGAGATATTAATGTGGTCTGATATAGAAGACATAAAGCTATTATAACTATTGCCAGCGAATACACCCTTTGGTGGATAAATTTGCCAAAAACAGCCAGGCCAACAATACCAGCTACAATAATTATAAAGATAAGGAGAAGAATATTATTGTGGTAGAAATTAACCAGGAGTGCCCCGAGAATGGTAAAGCAGAGAACTAAAATCAGGAATAAGGATGACGAGGATAATATTTCAGTCAATCTAGACTGGGTTGGCGCTGAGAAACCCTTATCCCTCTTATAGGCAATAGCCATCAATACTATAGTGAATATAATCAGAGTCGCCACTATGGGTAAGACCGCAATCGGCTTAGAGATACCGATAACCGGCAGGGCAAAGTTGGCAAATAGCCCTGTGAACATAACAAAAGCAATACTCAGCCCCACCGAATATAGCAGGCTTTCTATTATGCCTACATTATGGATTTTGAGGATTCGGAGAATGAGAATGCCGGGGATGAAGGTAAGGAAAACAAAGCCAACGATTTGCCTTAAGCCGGGGACATCAAAGCCTAAACCAGCCAGACCAACCAGCCCCAGCATGGCTAATAAAATAGCCAGCGATAAGCTCAAGCATTTTCTTATTTCCCAGTCGTTAAGTGGGGTCACTTGCCAACAGCCTCATCAAATATCCTCTTCAGCCTCTCATTCCGCTTTCCAATGGAAAATCTTCCGTGGTCAACTTCCCACCTGGCTGCCTTCCCCATCTTCTTCCTGAGGTCAGGGTTTTCTATCAAAAGGCTCGTTTTCGCCGCCAGTTCATTCACTACCCTGGGCTCAACGCTGCGGGTTGCCTTGATGAGTCGGCTTCGGTGAATGGTCTCGCTGGTAAGGATAAAGTTCCCCAAAAAGTAGGGCACCCTCTCAGGGCTAGCAACGACAAATCCAGTTACCCCGTCTTCTACATATTCTCCACTGGAAGCTCCGATTTCAGTGGTCACCACTGGCAGTTCGTAGCTCATAGCCTCTATGACTACAGTGTTATGTAGCAAATGAGAGGGAAATATAAAAATGTCCGCCTGTTTAAATTCTTGCTCTAAAAGCTGCGAGGATAGTATCTCGTCAACCACCTTCAGATTACTCAAACCCTCGTATTTACTTCTTATATAGCCGGGTAACTTAGCCCTGACAACAAATTCCAGATTGTCATACTTTCTATTTAGGATGGTAAATGCCTGTAATGCTTCGTTGCCTCCCTTGATTTCAAAGTCAGTAGGGTCATTGACTGACCCAATGAAAAGCAGTCTGACCTTATCCTGACCGTAGTCCTTAACAAAATCCTTACTGTGAACCGCTGGCGGAATAACCTCTATCTTATGCTCAAAGTCAGCACAGCTAAAATTCAGCAGGATTGACTTTTTAGCCACCTCTGTCCAGGTAAGAATCTTTTTGCAATAATCCGAAGCTAAAAGCCTTTCAACTGACTTTTTACACCTATTAAAGTGCCTCATGTCACGACCTACAAGAATGTTTGCCCACTCCACATTGACAATCCACGGCTTTTTCCTGAAAACCGGGTGGTTATAGGCATAGATTAAATCTACATCTTCAGGGATTTTTCTGAGAAAGGTATCCAGCCAGGCTTTAGCCAGATTTAATGGCATCAACCTATCTAAAACCAAAAGGCGGAGTTTATGGAACATAAGGTCACTGCCAACAATCCTCTCGTCCAGAAGCGTTTTGCTGGTTACGAACTGATACCCGTCAGGTGGGTAGTTGATTAGCTCATACTGGGAAGAATGGATTCTGCCTGCCGGCTCAAAATATATCTTTTTAGTCGTGTTCATTCACTTTTGCACAGTAAGTTCCAAAAGGGCTATGGCTTCTTTATTTCTCTCCAATCCCCAAACTTCTTCCTCGACCACAGGAACCCAGATTCCCTCGCTATCCTGGGAATAGATAACCTTGTCCTGAATTTCCCAGTCAGAAAATAATTCTACCAAGCTATCCCGATTATACACTCGATTCAAGGTCGTTTGCCGCTTCTCCTTCCCATAAGGCAAGGTAACCAGCAATCTACCGCCGTCACGAAGAATCCTCCTTATCTCCCTCACCGCTTTGGCATCTCCTTCTGGGTCATATTTGCTAATGCCATATCTTCCGCTTAAGCCTAGATGCTCCAGGGTAGACACAGCATAAACGGCATCAAAGAAACTATCAGTAAAGTCAGTCCTGGTTATATCACCGAGGACAAAATGGAAGTTGGGAAACTTAAACTTAAATTGTCTCATGTCTATGCCATAAACCTCCCAACCTATAGAAGCAAGGGTAGCTGGAAGGAAATTAAGTCTGGCCACACAGCCAACGTCAAGAACCTTCCCTCTTTCCAGTGATGCCAGCTTCCCAATGACAAAAGAATACTCTATCATGCGCCCATCGGGAGGAGCTGCCTCTGCCGACGCTTCCACATCCATGAATCGGTAGGCAAACTTCAGTAAACTTGGAGTTAGCTTGAGTTTAGGAAATCGCATTTTCTCTTAAACTACTGTAGTCTTGGCATCGACCCGATGCTGTTTATACCACTGGATAGTTTTGCTTAGTCCTTCTTCAAAACCCGTCTTAGCCTTGAATCCAAACTCCCTCTCAGCTCTAGAGGTATCAAGGCGTCTTCTCGGCTGCCCATCTGGCTTTGAGGTATCCCATATTATTTGCCCGTTAAATCCAGTTAGCTTGGCAATCAAATTAACCAAGTCCTTAATAGAAATCTCAAAACCAGCGCCAAGATTTACCGGCTCAGCCTTATTATACCTCTCCGTAGCCAGCACAATACCCTCAGCAGCATCCTCCACATAAAAGAACTCCCGTGTCGCCTTACCAGTTCCCCAAACTATTATCTCGTCTCTCCCCTCCTCAATGGCATCAACGCACTTCTTAATCAGTGCCGGGATAACATGAGAGGACTCTGGGTCAAAGCTATCTCCGGGACCATAAAGATTAACCGGGAGGAGATAGATAGCGTTAAATCCGTACTGCTGCCGATAAGCCTGCGCTTGAACTAGCAGCATCTTTTTAGCCAGTCCGTAAGGGGCATTGGTTTCCTCAGGATAACCGTCCCATAAGTCCTCTTCCTTAAACGGAACAGGGGTAAACTTGGGATAGGCGCAAACCGTCCCAATAACTACAAATTTCTCAATACCTGAGAGCCTCCCCTGCTCTATCATCTGGACGCCCATCATTAAATTATCGTAGAAGAATTTACCTGGATTTTCCCGGTTAGCGCCAATGCCACCGACAACAGCCGCCAGATGAATAACCACATCGGGCTTAGAATCCAGGTAGAGCCTGTTCACCGCTTCAGTATCTACCAGATTATAATCCCGGCTTCTAGGCACAAAGATATTCTGGCAGCCCAGCTCTCTTAGCTTACCTACTACCTGTGTCCCTAAGAAGCCAGCACCGCCAGTTACCGTAATCCGCTTACTAGTTAGCCAACTCATCCTTCGTCTCTAAGGGGCGCCACTAAGGAAGGCTCTATCAACGGTATTCAATCTGTGCTTGGCTAGAATCGCCTTCCCCTCACCAGAGGCTTTTAAGCCCATAGCCTCCATATCGGCATCCACCATAATCCTGACCAGCTCCTTAAAGGTAACCTTCGGTTCCCAGCCCAGCTTATCTTTTGCCTTTTTGGAGTCGGCTACCAACACCTCCACCTCGGTAGGTCTGAAATATCGCCGGTCAATCCTTACATACTGCTCCCAATCTAATCCCTGATAAGCAAAGGCTTCCTCCAGAAATTCCTTCACCGAGTGACCCTCCCCGGTGCCGATTACATAGTCGTCTGGCTCATCCTGCTGGAGCATAAGCCACATGGTTTGGACATACTCAGGGGCATAGCCCCAGTCCCGCTTGGCTTCAAGGTTACCTAGATAGAGATATTGCTGTTTCCCAGCCAGAATATGGGCAATAGCCCGAGTGATTTTCCGAGTTACGAATGTCTCACCCCGCCGTGGCGACTCATGATTAAACAGAATGCCATTGCAGGTAAACAGATTGTATCCCTCACGATAGTTCACCGTCATCCAGTAAGCATAAATCTTGGCGGCGGCGTAAGGGCTTCTGGGGCGGAAGGGTGTATCTTCGCCCTGGGGTGGTGGTGCCATGCCAAACATCTCACTGCTTGAGGCTTGATAAAACCTGGCCTTTACCCCGCTTCTTCTTAACGCTTCCAGAAGCCTGGTAGTGCCCAGAGCCACAATATCCCCGGTGTACTCCGGTGTATCAAAGCTAACCCTTACCTGGCTCTGGGCTCCGAGATGATAAATCGCATTGGGGCTGATGTCATAAATCAGGTTAGTCAACTGGGTGCCATCGGAGAGGTCTCCATAATGAAGGAAAAGCTTCGCCCCCGGCTCATGAGGGTCAACATAAAGGTGGTCTATTCGGGAGGTATTGAAGGTGCTTGCCCGCCTGATAATACCATGCACCTCATAGCCTTTAGATAATAGGAACTCGGCAAGATATGAGCCGTCCTGACCGGTAATGCCGGTGACAAGTGCTCGCTCTACCATTCTGCCTCCTCGGCAGGGCTACTTTTACAGCCTAGCCTTTACAGGCTTAGGTTGAGGAATCTCCCTACCCTCCTTTTCAGCCGTTTCTAACCATAAATCAATAGCTATTTTAATTTCTTTCAAAGCTTCTTCTTCAGTCTCTCCAAAGGCTGAGCAGCCGGGAAGTTCTGGAACTACAGCGATATACCCTCTGTCCTCCTCGCTATAGAATATCTCAATACTATATTTATGTCTCTCCATCTATTGCTCCAACAACTTATATTTCTCGATAACCTTTATCAGCTGTTTGACTTGATAAGGTTTTGCTTTCCCTTTAACATCTTGAAAGTTTAACATATCCTTTATCCCGTCTCTAACAAATATTCTGTGGCTGCCTCTGCCACCCTTAAACTTGAAGCCAAATAACTCTGCAACTTTGCAAAGCTCCTCAAATCTTATGTTTGCTGGATTTCTCTTGAGCTTTCGGTATATCTCTTCTTTGTCCATTTAGTCAGGTTTGACGGTTCAAAGAGCTACAACTGCCATTAGAACCGCCTGATTATTAGTGCCCAGCCTATCTTCAGTCCGTCCCTTATCGAGTTGAGCTTGGGAGGTGACTTGCGCCGCCGAAAGTAAATGGGCACCTCGCCTATCTGATAACCCTTCTTGGCTACTTGACTATATAGCTCAGCCTCAAAGTCAAAACCATCGGCTAGAAGGTCAAGATTGGGGACAATCTCCCCCCGCAGCCCCCAGTAGCCAGTGCATAAATCACTCAGCTTAGCTCCATACAAAATATTAGCCATCAGGGTAAGCAAGCGGTTGCCGATAAGATTTAGTCGGCTCATACCCCCTTTTTCTATTTGCCCTTTCAGCCTGGAGCCGATTACCACCGGGTAGGTATCACGCAAAAGCTCCAGCATCTGGGTAATATAACCGGCCGGATAGGTATAGTCGCCGTCAAGCATAAATATAAAGTCAGCCTCGGTGAGCTCCAGGGCTGTCCTCATTGCCCTTCCCTTCCCCCGTCTGGGCTCAATAACCACCTTGACCCCCTTCTCCTCAGCAATCTGGCCAGTTCCATCAGTGCTACCACCGTCAATAACCGTAACCTCTACTTGGTAACCTGCCTGCTCCAGGGCTTGCCTGGGTATCTCATCAATGACCTTGCCGATAGTTTCGGCCTCATTAAGTGTTGGAATTATTATGCACACCCTTTGCTGACCCATATTCTCCACCTGCGTTTATTAAAACTTATATTTGTCCGTCCTTCAGATAAGAATTGTAAACGAGCACCGCTTGGTTGTCAATGTCTGGGATAGTATTTGGGGTCTAAGCCCCCATTCCCCTACTTTTCCTCAAGAGATAAAGCACCAGCGTAATCCCTAAACAGCGTCATGAGAGAATATTTATCAGTCTAACCCCTTAGATATTTGTTTTGAACCCTATCCCCTTTATCCCCTTCCCCTTATCAAGGGGAAGGGGAAGATGATTTCCTTAGAGGGGCTTTGCCCCTCTAAAACTCCCTTACTCACTACCTCATTATTATAATAAGGAGGAAGAATAAAAGATATTTAAGGAAAGAAAGGAGGGGCGAAGCCCCCAATCCCTCATTGCGAAGGGGCTGAGCTAGTTCAGATAGATTAGTGACAGTTCAAAGTATAAGAGTATCCTCCACTTTAGGTTGGGAACAAGCCCTAGTTGTTCGTTTCATTGTGAGGAG
>SDBU01007888.1_pt1 | contig 12188 bp, 6 predicted proteins | sample 2277071 | NCBI WGS metagenome assembly SDBU01 (sample SAMN10397929, study PRJNA504765) | marine sediment metagenome | isolation source: marine sediment core GS08_GC12, 126 cmbsf | place: Arctic Ocean: Gakkel Ridge, Loki's castle | collected 2008
TTCTGCTGTAGAACTGCTGGAATCCTGCGGGTACGAAGTGATTTTAGCCAATGCCGGCTGCTGCCAGAGACCTAAGATCAGTCACGGTTTCTTGCGAGAAGCTAAAATTAAGGGCGAAAAAACACTTCTCAACCTGGATGAATACATTCAACAGGGCCTCAAAATCGTGGTCTGTGAGCCCGCCTGCTGTTCGGCCATGACCGACGATTTGCCCGACCTAATCGACGATGAACAACTCGGACTACGCATAAAAGAAAATGTAATGATGATCGATGAATTCCTGGCACAGGAGGTTCGTCAGGGCGATCTCAACTGCGAATTCCAGTCGCCCTTCAGCAAGATTCTCATCCACGGCCACTGCCATCAGAAATCGCTTTACGGCACCGATGCAATGAAGCAGTTGCTCGACCGCGTACCGGGAATCTGCGTGACAGAGATCGATTCCGGGTGCTGCGGTATGGCCGGCTCATTTGGTCACGAAAAGGAACACTATGAGCTATCCATGCAAATCGGTCAGGACCGCCTCTTTCCTGCTGTTCGGAACCGCCAGGCCGGTACGGCGGTTGTGGCTTGTGGTTTCAGTTGCCGCCATCAACTCGCCGACGGAGCTGATGTAAAGGCCATCCATTGGGTCGAAAGCATCCGCGGCAACGCCTGCGGCGCACTACAACCAAAGTGACTGGATATGTTGTATAGAGAAGGGAAAGTAAAGCTATGAAGATAAAGCTGGCGTATGGCCGGGATGGTTTAGACATAACGCTGCCGGACGACTTGAATGTGCGAGTCGTCGAGCCTGTGCACGTCGAGGGGCTTGAAAATCAAGCTCAGGCAGTGCGCGATGCCCTATGCCGGCCCATAGAATCAAAGCCACTGAAGGATCTCGTAAAATCATCCGACCAGGTCGGCATCGTAATCAATGACATCACACGCGCCACCCCCTACAACATTATTTTGCCGGTCTTGCTGGAGCAGCTCGAGCACGTCCCCGACAACCGGATAATACTGTTCAATGCAACCGGAACACACAGGCCCAACACCGAAACCGAGCTCAAGGAAATGCTGAGCGACAAAATCGTGCACAAATATCAAATTATACAAAATGACTGCCATGACCGGGATTCTCATACGCTGGTGGGGACCACCAAAGACGCAAATGATATCTGGATACACAAGGACTACCTAAAATGTGATGTACGAATTCTGACCGGTTTTATTGAGCCGCATTTTTTCGCAGGCTTCTCAGGTGGGGGCAAAGCCGTTATGCCGGGGCTGGCTCTCCTGGAGACCGTACTCAGAAATCACAGTGCAAAGAATTTGGACAATCCCCTCGCAAGCTGGGGCGTCACAGACTGCAACCCGGTGGCCGAGGAAATTCGCCAGGCGGCCTCTATGACCCACCCAACATTTCTACTGAATGTGACACTTAATAAAGATAAACAAATCACAAAAGTCTTTGCAGGCGATTTTGAGCAGGCGCACGTTCACGGTTGCGCGTTCGTAAAGAACAATGCAATGGTCCCGGTAAAAGAGCCTTTCGACATCGTAATCACTACTAATTCCGGATACCCGTTAGACCTGAATCTGTACCAGTCGATCAAGGGGATGAGTGCGGCTTCACAGATTATAAAAAATGGGGGCAGCATAATAGTTGCTGCCGATTGCTGGGATGGCATACCCGAGCACGGCGAGTACAGCAAGCTGCTGCTCGAAGCCGACAGTATCGAGTCTATACTCAGGACCGTCCGCGCACCCGGCTTCCTGAGGCAGGACATGTGGCAAGTACTGACCCAGGCTCTGATCTGCCAAAAGGCACATGTCTATTTCTACAGCGAAAACTTGACCGATGAGCAGATCAGAGGTGCCTTGCTCAGACCATGTCACAACATAGAATCTACCGTAAATGAGTTACTTGATGACTACGGCCGGGACGCTTCTATTTGTGTCCTGCCGGAAGGACCGCAAACAATCCCGTATATTCACGAAACCGGCCATTGAAAATGTTTACAAATTTCATGTTTTTTATAATCCCCTGGTGTTAAAGAGCTTATGAAATGAACAATTTTTCGAATTGGCAGATAAGGAGTCCTCCAGTTGTAGCGAGGTTGTAATCAAGATTTGATTGTTTTCGCTGAATACTTACTGAAAAAGCTTCAACCGGTAGCGCATTGGAAACTTGATGAGACGGAAGGTAGCATTGCTCACGACAGTATCTTCCTCAGTGGACGCGATGTTCCTTGGACAGCCCATTTAAATGAGATTATTCACTTGACATACCCCCTTGGGGTATATTAAATTGAAGGCAATGTTCATTATGGCAGCAAGAGTTGCCACGATAGTTTTCTGGGTGGGACTGTTGGGAGAAAACGTATGTTAAAAAGTCTTCATTTAGAGAAAAGTGAAAAGACGACTATATCCATTGCAGGTATGAGCTGCGCCTCTTGCGTCTTAAAAATAGAGAAATCGCTTAAAGCGATGAAGGGAGTTTACGATGCAAAAGTGAATTTTGCCTCTACCAGGGCTTACGTAAGTTATGAGAAAGGCATAGTGACAAGAGAACTCTTAGTTAAGGCCATCGAGAAAGCGGGATACACCACCATAGAAGAAAAACCAGGCGTTGATGTAGAAAAGGAAACAAGAGAAAAAGAGATAGCCGTCTTAAAGGTAAAGTTTTCTGTGGCTGTAATATTTGGTCTGCCATTGTTATATGTTGCCATGGCTCCTCATATGGGATTACCAGTCTTTGATTTTGTAATCAAAAATATGGCTCTTATCCAGTTTCTATTGACCACACCTATTTTAATAGCAGGGTATCAGTTTTACCTAAAGGGTATAGCTGCATTTTTTAAAACAAAGTCAGCAAATATGGATACATTAGTAGCTATTGGAACGGGCTCTGCTTATCTTTATAGTTTATTTGTGTCTTTTGCCATATGGGCAGGCAATTCTAATTATGGCATGGAAAATTTATATTATGAAGTCGCGGGAATGTTAATAACGTTTATTCTTTTAGGAAGATGGATTGAATCTATTGTTAAAGGTAAGACATCAGCAGCCATAAAAAAACTTATGGGCCTTCAGCCAAAGACGGCTTTAGTTTTTAGGTACGGCCAGGAAAAAGAAATACCGGTTGAAGAAGTTGTAGTTGACGATATCGTTATTGTCAAACCAGGTGAGAAAATTCCTGTTGATGGAATAGTAACCCAAGGGCATTCCAGCGTTGATGAATCAATGATTACCGGAGAGAGCATACCTGTCGAAAAAACTAAGGGTAGCCGGATTATTGGAGCAACCATAAATAAGACCGGAAGTTTCAGATTCAAAGCTACAAAAGTCGGGAAAGATACGGCACTGGCCCAGATTGTAAAATTAGTAGAAGAAGCGCAAGGTTCAAAAGCACCCATTCAGGAGCTTGCAGATAAGATCTCCGCCTATTTTGTTCCGACAGTGATTGTCATAGGAGTTCTCGCTTTTATCACATGGTTACTTGTAGGGGAAGGATTCGTTTTTGCCTTAACAGTATTTATAGCGGTCTTGATTATTGCCTGTCCATGCGCGTTAGGCCTGGCTACACCGACTGCTGTTATGGTGGGAACCGGCATAGGCGCCGAGAATGGCATATTGATAAAAAGTGCAGAATCACTGCAAATTGCACACCAAATAAATGCTATCGTCTTTGACAAGACGGGCACTTTAACTAAAGGCGAACCGGAATTGACGGATGTCATAACATATAACAAAGCAGAAGATGAGGTTTTATTGTTGGCGGCGTCGGTTGAGAAAAATTCCGAGCATCCTCTTGGAGAAGCTATCGTTAAAGGAGCTATGAGAAATAACATTAATCTAAAAGAAGTAAAAAGCTTTGACTCCATTACAGGAAAAGGCGTTACTGCAAAAGTGGATGGAAGGTTAATACTATTAGGCAATAGACGATTGATGAAAGAGAAAAATATTGATATTACAACAAAAGCTCAAGACGATTTGGAGAGATTGGAAAATGAGGGTAAAACAGCCATGTTAGTAGCCGCGGACAATGAGTTGATTGGTATAGTGGCCGTAGCGGACACCCTGAAAGAATTTTCTAAGGAAGCTGTCACTAAACTAAAGACTATGGGTAAACAAGTCATCATGATAACAGGAGATAATAAACGAACCGCAAAGGCTATAGCAAGGCAGCTTGGTATTGACCGGGTTTTGGCTGAAGTTTTACCTGAAGATAAAGCTCGAGAGATTAAAAAGCTTCAAGATGAAAGATTAAAGGTAGCTATGGTAGGCGATGGCATAAATGACGCTCCTGCTCTAACTCAGGCAGATATTGGCTTGGCCATCGGCACAGGAACTGACGTAGCGATAGAGTCAGGCGATATCGTACTCATTAAAGATGACCTGCGGGACGTTGTTGTGGCTATGGATTTATCTGCCTATGCCATGAAGAAAATCAAGCAGAATCTTTTCTGGGCATTTTTCTACAATGCGGCTGGAATTCCCATAGCTGCTGGAATACTGTATCCATTTACAGGATTTCTGTTGAATCCCATGATAGCCGGCGCAGCCATGGCTTTTAGCTCTGTATCTGTTGTAAGCAATTCACTTTTAATGAAGAGATACAAAAAAAATATTTAGTTAATTGGATCTTCAAATATGGTCAAATTGGAAGTGTCCTAAAATTCATATGTTTTAGCGAAAAGATACGAAAATCAAAACCGATATTATCCGTTCTAAGTCCAGCGAAAGATCTCACTTCGTCATTCGAAGAGATGAAGGAAGGCTGATATCGTAATCCGCCGCTCAAATCACCAATCTCTAATCCACTCAAAAATCCGTGCAAACTTGTGCCCCTGTGCCTTAGGTAATAGGTATTTATGCCCCTGTGCCTTAGGTAATAGGTATCCGTGAAACTTGTGCCTGCGCAGAGCCTGCCCTGAGCGGAGTCGAATGGGTCGAATGGGCCAATTTGCCGAATGCCCAAATGACAGGAACAGACGTGACCGGTCCAAAAGATTCTGATTTGCATCATACAAACATACATCACAAAGCATCCGCCAAAGATGTATTGCAATACGTTTGGCTATACCTACTGGCGAGCCAGGAGAACTGTGTGTTGCATGTTCTGTGGGCAAGGCGAGTGGATACCTTCATCTTCATAGAACATCACTCAACTTCACTCAAGATACTAAAAGTCGAAGTTGCTACTTCTCGACCGTCACTGTGATAGGGATATCCTGTCGCAGAAAGCTGCACGTTCCGCCCACGTCTTCGCAAACGTAGTACAAGGCGTAAGCAGCCAATTTGGATGTGCCGATTGCATCGGCCGCGGCGCGGACCTCGAACTCAAAGTGCCGCGGCTCTGAAGTTTCCGGTTGGTCGCCTTGCGGCGCGATTAACAGTTTAGGCTGTACTTTCCAGCCGGAGGGTGGATTGATCCAGAGCTTCAACGGTTCGCCCTCATTGTTCCAATGAGATTTCCGCTTGTTGTTTGGACGAAGTGTCAAATGGACCCGAACCGTCCCTTCAGGTTTTACGTGCGGCGGGACTACCGTCACTTCGATTAGGATCAGGCGCTGCGCATCGCGAAGAATCCGGCCTTGAGGATCCGGTGGCTTAATATCGCTTTCCTCGGCGTCAAAGCTGCGACCAGGACTTGCGATTTCGGAGCCCGTGGGCAATATCCTCAGCTCGATAGGTTGCTCGCCACGTGCTCTGATGTCTCGGGCAGCCGTTTCAACCCAATCGTAGAACGGGTACGGCTTGGTGAGTCGTGGGCCGTATTGCTCTATGCGCCGTCGCCAAATGTACTGGTTGGGTTCAATCGTCCGGGCCTTGGTCCAATGGTTCACGGCTGTTTGAAAGTCAGTGGGCTTCCGCTGCTGGGAATCGTAGCGAATGCGATAGCTGACTCCCAAACGGAAATGTACATCACCATCACCCGGTTTGATCTGAAGCGCCTGTGTGTAGGCGTTAATGGCGTCATTGACTCTGGCGATTCCTCCCCAGAGCACCAGGGCATCGCCCAGCTCCCGCCATGCCTCGGACGAAAGACTTTGTTCAGCACGGCGATGCAGAGCCACCAGGTCGGGTCGTCTCGCCTTCTCATGTTTCCTCGGCGGTTCTATACCTTCGGGTGCAAACGCTTTATCGATGAACTTCTCCTCAAACGTCTTCAGATTGGGCCAGATGTTACGGACAATGCCGCGCTCATCGATAGCCACCTCGATCGGCACCCCCCTTACCTGCATCACGTTGATCGGATCATGTAGGATCGGCCAATTTAACTGGTGCCACTGTGCAAAGAGTCGGCAGCGGTCGGGATGCTGTTCTTGCGCGATACCAAGCACAACGAGTTTCCCCTCTCTAACCCACTCTTGCACCTTTTCATTCCAGACCGGCACGGTCCGGCGACAACCCCGTCACCAAGAGGCAAAGTGGATCAGGAGGACTTTACGGCCACGAAATTGTGAAAGCGATACAGGCTCGTGATCCACGATGCTGGGTAAGGTGAAATCAGGGTGCGATTGGCCCACGCGCGGCGAATAGCCGGCGGCATGAGACGACGAGGGAAAAATACAAAGACATCCACAAGTCAGTATCAGCAGGTTCAGGTTTCGCATTGTCCACCTCACATTCAAACCGAGATTTACTATTTGACATTAGTTCAGCTACGTTCGCATACTTTTTCTGTTCGTTAAAATACCAAATCTGTTTCAATAAAGCAACTATAAAAACGTGGGATGTCCAGGGAACATCGTATCCCTCTTCGAAAGATAACGCGTACAGCAGTACTGGCTTCAGAGACAAATATTATATGAAAGTGAATCGGCCATTGAAAACGTTTACAAATTTCGGGATTTTTGTAAATCAATTCTGACAAGATTTATGGGATGCGCATTTTTGCCGAATTGGCAGGTAACGGGTTGTTGAGTTGTATAAAGGTTGTAGGCGCCGACTCGTGAAAAGGGTCCCATTAGGTGTTGGAATCTGTCCTGATTGTTATTTGGCGCCATGCCGGCGGATACGGATTAGCTGTCTTCGTCCTCGTCGTCTTTTTCGTCCTGATCGCCCTGGTCATCTTCTTCCTTTTCGGTCCCGAGATACTTGCCTTTGGTGGACACAAGAACGTCGAACACTTTTCCGTCGCGGACGACCTCGGCCTCGTATCTGACAGTGCCGTTTACCGTGTCCTTTTCAATCTCTGTGATTTTCCCTCCGGCGGCATGTTTTTTTATAGTTGCTCGTACCGCGCGTGGCAAATCCTTGAGTGAAAGGCTTTGTTCTTTGGCTTTGGTATATCGGATCAGCAGCATATCTTCATCCTGGATTAGCCCCACCCCCGGTGCATATGTTTTGTAGCATTTCTCGTTGGGGTCCAGTCCGGTCGTCTCTTCTACTCTTATGCAGTTCTTGAAAATCCCTGCCGGCGTCTCCATCGTGACGTCATCGCTTATTATCTCAGCCCTGTCCATGGCGTTCGGTGCGATCTCCTGGTAATGCCTTGCCCCCAATAGAATCGTTCCGGGCATGATTATGCCTGCTTTGGAATTAGCTTCGTCCGCTCTCCAGGCCCCGGAGTGAGCGACTATCTTGCCGTCCTCGTAGTCGTCCACCTCCTCACCGAAATAGAATACGTCGCCGTGCTCTTTGCAGATTGCGAAGAAGTTCCTCGATACCTCTGCCAGTTTTCCGTCCTTTTCTTCCCGTTCTTCTATGACTCTGGTTTCTACATTTCCTATCTTCTTTGTTTGTTCCAGGACGGTAATCACCACTTTTTCGCTGCTGCTTTCCATAACAAGTTGATGACCCGGCTCAAGACTGAAAAACCGGTTCCTGCCGACCGAAGAGAACGTACAATTCTCTTGGCCAAAAGATTCCGTCCATTTTTTGGTTTGTTCTCCTACGGAATCTTCTTCTGGCGATGTCAACTCTTTGACCTCAATGACCTCGCCTTGAGGGGAGATTTCAACTTCGTACAGTTTTGCGCCGGAACGTATCTCCACGTCATATTGGCCTGGGTCTTCCCCTTCGACCTCCTTTTCAATTTTCAAGACCTTGCCCCCGGGAAAGGCCTTCTCGATGGCCTTTTTTATAACGGCGGACAGTTCTGACGCCGGGACGGTAACTTTCCTCTCTTGTGCCGCTGCCTCTGCACAAAACATGCCGCAAAGTAGAATCGTAACAGCAACGCTTTTGCAATTTGTCCATCTCATTTTCTTTCTCCTTATTCAAGAATAACTCAATATCTTAGGAGCCTACTATGTTCAAGCCGGCCAACACGTACCAGATTCGACTACGCTTTCCACATGTGTACCATCCTCAAAACACCGATTATTCAATTTGGCTTCGGAACCCGTAAAAAATAAGGCCTCAAATCCAATCTGTTAGGTGTTATTGTAGGACTTTATGCCGACTAATCAACCCTTTTTTTCATAATTTTTGCGTGCCTCAGATAATTATTGCCAATATCATAATATTGATAATGCATGCTTCATCTTTCAACTCATCAAGCATAGTTGTTGCGCGCTTTGTTGCGCGCCAAATGGCTTGGTTGGTCCACCGGCTTGGTTAGCTAATTGTAAAGACATCGTAAATGGCTTTGATGATTCTGGTTATACGGGGAAGACTTAACAAAACTATGGAAATTGCGATTATAACTGTGATGAACCAGATAAAGATAATCGTACCTTTTCGGATTTTGTCCGGAATTTCGCGGAGCTCTTGCAGGTCGTCCGGGAAACGCTTGACCACTACATAGCACCAATAGACACCTAACGCAAAAAGCAAAGCTCCAATGAGTTGTGTAGGGCCTATAAACACTTTTCTAATTTTGTGACTCGTATTTCATATACATGAATACTTCTCGCCGCTGGCGAGGTAATTGCAGAATTGTACCGCCTCATCAGGAAATCCCCCTACACGAGTCGGTCCTATTTGCACAACCTGCATAGCCATTTCCAGAGCATCAGGTCCGTCATCGTTCTTGGCCAGCGGGAACTGAGTAAGCTGGCTCAGAATACTACCCGTACTTGTAATCTTCCAGCTCTCCTTCAACTGCTATACGGGCAACCTTCTCAATCAGTTCCCATCGCCTGTCGTCGCTCATCTTCCTGAACGATTTGGCCAGTTCAACTTTCTCACGCAGCATGTCGGCGTTGTCGGGCTCGGTGATAATGACGAGACTCATAAGCCAGGTTCGACCCCACAGCTAATCCTGTCAGCATCTTCAAAAAGTCACGCCTGTCGCTCATGGCAAACCTCTTTTCGTTAACCCTGCATTAGAGAACATAGCCAACACGTCCAGTCTGCTTAGCCACGGGCCTCGATTCTGCAAGAATACCAAATCCACTTGATAGCTGCAAGCTGACATTTCCCACATGATCGGACATTTCCCAGATAAACGGTTAGAGACCATAATTTTCCCTGTACGACATGTATAATTTTATAAAATTGAACTTGAACTATCAAGATTCTTCTTTTCCAAAGCCGCTTAATTTTTTTGTGGCCTTGACAAGTAAAAATAGCCGGAGATATGAATTTTTGTACCTTACGGGAAAACAGACTGATAAATCCTGTTTATGTGAAAAAACAAACGACTTTTTGAGATACTATGTCGCACATAATCTGTAGCTGTTCATGGTCGGTTTCATACACCTTAACAATATTGGTGTATTTGCTGCTCCCTGGTGAAAAATGAGTCAACAAGTTAGGCATTTGTGAAAAACAAGCTGTGTTAAAAAATACATCTCCCTTTTGTGGAAAGATCGCTAAGTAAAAGATGTCACCCTCAACCAGGTCCTGAAAAAAGTGAGTTCCAAAAGAAAGCTCCGGCATTAGATTTCCACCTTCATATGCGATTTCCGCCAGTACGGTCATATTGTTGATTTCGGAAAAGCTGACAGGCACGCCCAAACTCGGCGTTGTTGTTCCCCATCTGCCGGGACCAAACAAAATAGTTGGCATGGCTTCTCTGTTAGTTATTTGCCTGTTTAATTTGCCGACCAGCCTGGCTATGTCATATTTCTGCGAAATAGTCGCATCTATGTAGGCCTTGGGCTCGATATAGACGATTCTTTTGATAGGCTGTGAAATGCTGCCTCCCATAGTATATCCATAAGATTCGAACAGTATCTTATCCGGATCGACTTTGTCCGGCATTTGTACGTTTGCCCTCAATCCCCTGGTTTGTAAGGGTCTGCATTGTAGGAGGTTAATCCTAAGATTATCGTCTTTTGTAAAGTTGCCCGTGAATTCTATATCAACAGGATATTGGTAAAAGCTCTCTAAAGTCTTGAGTATTTTTTGCATAGTCTGTATGAAATCGGTTTCCGCTAAGAGCTTCTTGAATGTCAAGACCCATGGGCGCTGAACATTCATGCCAAGCTCTTTGATTCTTCGCTCAGTTCTATAATCCACACTTGCTATCATGTCTAATCTTATGTCAAGGTCCTTATCCAGCAGCTCACGCAGACCCACAGTCCTCAGGTTGTTTTCGTTGATATCAAGCAAATCAACATTATGTTGTGAGAATTTTACTATATCTTCAGTTTCTGCATACGGTCTGAGCAAAGGGTCATCCAAAGCAATTATTTGAGGGTAGTCGTCTTCAACACGGTCTACAGCTCGTGTGCCGAGCCCAAAGACTAATCTCAACATACCGGCCTTGGGGTCGAGATGTGATTTCCAAACGAAAGTATTGTAAGAGACACCCACGCCGGCAAGGTCAGGGAAGAAATAGCCCTTGCGGTGTGAACCTGACACCCGCTGAATGAGTAGAGCCATTTGCTCGTCCTGCTGGTCCAGGCCTCTTTGTAAGCGATAGGTAAGTGCGTTTTCATCCATCGTGCTGGCATAGACTCTTCGAACGGCATCTTCAAATTGTGTATAACGTTGTTCCGGATCTCCCTGGTTGACTAAAAATATACTCTCATACTTACCCGCGAAGGCATTTCCAAAGGAATCTTCTAACAAGCTGCTCGAACGGGCAATAATTGGGGATTGGCCGAAGTAATCTACCATTTCCTGAAATCGTTCCCTTATTTGATCCGGGAACTTGCCCTTAAGCAGATTCTCTTTCATCTCAGAAGCTATACTGAAGTAGCCTTCCCTGGTTTTCTGCTTCATGAGCAGCTTCCACCACCCGTTTTCAACTATATAGCTGTAAAAGACATCCGAACCTACATAGAATGAGTCATGAGGTTCTAAGTACCGGCTCCAATCGAAAGACTTATCTTTTGACAGGATATTTTGGGCTATGAGCATACCTGCCGCTTTACCGCCGATGAAACCACTACCAACTAATTTACTCTTGATGTTAATCAAATCAGCAAGAGAAAAGTTGTCCTGTGCGAGAAGCGAAATTCTCTTTTCGCGTCCAATCATTATCCTGCAAAGCTGTCTAATGATTTCCTTAACTTCTTTAGAATCTGAGGGTTCTGCCAGTAATCTCTCGGCTCTCATAAAGAGACGGTCCCAGTAGTCCAAAGTTCTCACTGAGCCTTTCAGGCCTTTCTCAGAAATATGTGAGAACAGCCTTGTAGAATCCAGACTACTCATAACCGGTGAGAATTTTTCTTCCTGCTGCACGTGTGGTAGAAACATTGTCGGGGAGTAACGATTCCAAACCTTCAGTGGGTGGACGTAAAAATTCCCCTCGAAATTATGCAGGTCTAATAACAACTGAGTTGTTCCCCGAATGCGGGCAATAGTCTGAAACGAATGATAGTTTCGCAATATAGAGAAATAGGTAATGGTGTCCAGCTCAAAAAGGTAGGGACAAGTAACCATAAAGAAATTGCCGATCATCAAGTCAGTTGCCCATGCCGAGAGCAGGTCTGAAAGGCAGTCGAATATGTAATAAGTATCTCGTCCTTCCTGGGTAATTATAGTGTGGACTTTTGTAGTGAAACTCTCAAAACCACTGGTCGCGTCCAGTTGATAGGTAGTGACATCCGGCTGGTTTTCCACGAGAGGCTTATGGTTAGCAAACCTTAGGTAAACAATGTTTCGACCGTCTTGTACGGCGCGAGCGACATAAGGGCTTACAAATCGCCGATAATCCTCTATACTATCGACCTGCCATACAATATTATCACCTTTTTTCAAGTCGCAAAGTATTTCATCTAAACCTTCAATGCCGGTACTTGCCCATGCGGTCATAAATCAACCTCTCTTCCTGCAGTATCGCTTGTAATCAATTCCCA
>SDBU01007889.1_pt1 | contig 12186 bp, 18 predicted proteins | sample 2277071 | NCBI WGS metagenome assembly SDBU01 (sample SAMN10397929, study PRJNA504765) | marine sediment metagenome | isolation source: marine sediment core GS08_GC12, 126 cmbsf | place: Arctic Ocean: Gakkel Ridge, Loki's castle | collected 2008
ACTATTACTTATATTTATTGGGGTGATGTAACTGGAAATGACTGGCTACTAGGTATTAAATTAACTCAAAATATTGATAGGGGAAATCTATGAAAACTATAATAGGAATAATTATCATGTTAAGAATGGTATGGAGGATAGCATGGCGGTGAAGAAAGAAAAAAACAAATTGCAAGAAAAGATAGTTTTTAAAGGATTGGTTAATGTTGATAAAAACAGTGAATTAGTTGAATATGTTCAATATAAATGGAAATGTCAGGTATGTGAAGAATGGAAAGATACAGTAACAGTTAATGACCAAATTGTATTTGGAAGTAGAGTATATAGTAGCAGTATTGATAAAACCTATTGTGATAAATGTTGGGGAATAGAATTAAAAATATGTAATAAATTTGAGAAGAAATCATGATTAAAATACTAATACTATTCGCACTAGTCCTAACAATTATATTTTATGCGTGGGTGATGATATGAAAATATTAACTGGTCTTCTAATAGGCTTACTAATAGGCGGGATTTATTTCTCCCACCACTATATGAAGCTCTATAGAAAAAACACTAAATGCCAATACAATCTAGGGATTGTTATTAAACAAATTAACTAGCGTCTGGACTTTTAGTATCTTCTGGTTTGGTGGCTGTTTCTAAAAACCCTCTCATTATCTCATTAGCAATATCAAACCTTCCTATCTCTATTGCACTCTGAAAAACCACCAAAACATTATCAGGCATATCATTAATATTAACCCATTCTTTTTTTTTGGATTGGAGGCGTTATCCTTTCACTCATTAGAACCTTACTAATCCAGCAGTCATGCCTTCATTCTTCTTAATTTTCCCGACTTTATATAACAGTTTATCTACCCATCTAAGCAAAACAATTAGAATACCAGCCCATTCTGCTGAAATCTTTTCTAACATTACTAATAAAACTGGAATTAAGGCAATAGCTAATAGCCTTAATGGTTCTTTAGTCGCCTCCCAAATAGCAACTTTCATTTTCTTTTCCATTTAACTCACCACCCTTACTTATACTTTATTAAAGCATAATCTGTTTTCTTTTTTATAATCTTTATTCTAATCAATTCTTTATAGTCTCGCTTAGCTTTTAACTCAGCATTTTCTGTTGCCATTATTTTCTTCTCCTCAATCATACCCTCTATCTTCCCTTGAGCTTCTGTTAAATTTCTTTCACTATCTTTTAGGCTGGTACTACACACTTTTCCTGCTTTCTGAGCTATTAGCAATTGATCGTCTTTAGTGCTAATGGTCTCTTTTAGTGATGTAACATCAGCCTCTAGTTGCCCTGCTTTCTTCTCTGCGACAGTTGCTCTTGATTTAATTCCTGCTATAACTCTCTTTGCATCATCTAAAATTGGAGTCTTTTTAGTTATTTCTAAGAAGGTTAGAATACCTATCCAAGCATCAGAGTTTTTAATTAACCAATCAGGATTCATACCATCTCCTCTGGGTCTCAACCACCCACTAACATTTCTATAATAATGACTTTCTATTTTACATTTTTCTTTTACTGACCAATTTTGATCGAAGGAAGTAAACTTCATTACATTACCACTTAAATAAACAGCGATATGTCCATTACCGTTACCGACATTACCATTCCAAACCATTATGTCGCCTCTTTTTGGTACTCCTAGCGGGGTATTTTTAATCCATTCGTAGTTACTGCCAGCCTTAGAAGGAAAATCTTTAGCATTAGTCCATTTTATAATCGGTAGTTTTAAAACATCTCTAATATAAGCATTCACTAAATCAACACATTGAAACTTCGCATTGGCACTACCATGAACTTCTACTTGCTTGCCGTCATACTTTTTAATCAACTCATCAAGAGTCATATCAAAATGATTTACTTATTATAATTCCTAAGATTATAGCCCCGACATTAAACACAGAAGCATAGATAATTCGGTTACTTACACCATCAATTTTAGTACCTAGAGTTTTAATTTTACCATCAAGTCTAGTTAAAGATGTATTTATATGGGGAATATGGTTAGTCAAGACTTTTTTCATATCACCTTTAAGTTCCTTAACATCCTGTTCAACTTCGCCTACTCGATATTTTAGTGTATTGTTCATTTTAGGCATATGATTTTGTTTGGAAATACTCTATCCAATCACTCCTTCTAAAATTAGTTTGAGCATGACAGCTTTTACATAATGAAATTAGATTATCTCGACTATTGTTCTTTTTATTATAGTTTATATGATGTATATGTAGCCTATATTTACGTCCACTTTTTGTATAGAGTTCGTCTTGATGTCTAAAACACTCCTGACATCTATGATTATCTCGCTTCCTAATTTGTTCTCTTAATTTATTATTAAATTCTAGTCCATATGGTTCAAAGGATATACCACCCTTCCATAAATAACTATTTTTTCCTTTATGACCATCATTTTTTCTTCTTGCTATGCTCAATTTTCTTCTATGTTCTTTTAAGAGTTTTTTTCCTCTGTTTGGCGAAGGTATTCCTATTTTTAATTGACTTATTTTATATTTTGTTTCCTGAGTATGTTTTTTACCTTTAAAATTAGAGACTTTTCCCTTTTTAGAATTAGATATTTTTAGTCTAGTTTCTTTAGTAACTTTATGTCCCATTTTAGCTTTACTAATTTTTTTTATAATTTCCAATGGAGTTACACGACCCCTAAGAGAATTTCCAATATTTTCTTTATGTTTAGAAGAAAGTGTTTTATTTTTCATATATTAACTATAACTTATTTACCTAGAAATCTACTTGCTCCATAACCACCAACCCCTAAACCTACCGCAGTAGGCCCATATCTTCTCGCAATTCCACCCGCAGTTTCTTTTCCACGCAAAAGTATGCTTTGTAAAGCATCCATTATAGCAATAAACTTATCCTGTTCAGATATTTGTTCTTTAATACTTCCAGCGATTGATTTAGATACTTGTCCTGCTCCTCCACCAGCAGTTCTTCCTGCTGCCCACTCTTTTGTTTTTTGAGCTAAGGCTTCCCTTGCACCTAAAGTTTGACCACCATATCTTTGTAATGCTTGTTGTGCTGTAGAAGTAGCTCCAACTTGCTCTGCTGCTGGTGCTGTTCTAGCTGTTTCGGCTGCTGCTCTAGCAGCTCTACCCCCAGATACAGTTAGCGGACTAACACCAGCTCTTACATCTCTTAATCCTCCAAAAGTTTTTATTGGTGAAAGAATAGCTTGTAATAAAGCATTGATACCAGTCGTCTTACCAACTTGTCCCATTCCAGTAAATGATTCTTTTAATTGCTCTGGATAACTAGGTATATCACCTTCTAATGCCCTACCTACTCTTTCCTGTGTTTGAGGGATAGCTGTTCCCAGACCGCCTATTCCACCCGCTGCTGCAATATTCGCTGGAAAAGGTAAACGCCCACCTACTATTTGACCTAAAGCTCCGTAGGGAATTTCTGCTCCACCCGTAGGTGGTGCTCCAGTCGGTGTAATTTGAGGAGCTTCACCATCCCGTCTATCTGTTCCTTTTCTTAATTGATTAAAATAATCTTTTTCTTTTGAAATATTCAATGCTTCTCTCATATTCTTAAAAGTCGCTTCGGCTTCTTCTTTAGTTAAATCAACATTAGCTATTGCTTGAAGTTGAGCTGCCTGTTCAGCCCAAGCAATATTTCCAGTATCTCCAGCAGCTTTGGCTAAAGAAGCACCTAAAGTTTTAGCTTGCCTTCTAAATAACTCATACTCACTACTAGCTTTATAGCCCATTTTTAGTTTATGTGTTTGTCTTTCTACCCAAGTACCTGGTTCTGACATCGCTAACTTATCTTCATGGGGAAACCATAAAGACTCAACAACTCTTAATCTTCTATCTAAATCTGACTCAGCTCTGACAGCTTTTGCTTCAGCCTCAGATGGTTCTGGTTGAAGTATGTCATAAATATCTGAAAAACCAGGCTTCTTCCCTGTAGCCTGAGAAGCTAATTGTGCCATCATTAATTGTTGCATCATATCCTGACCACCACCTCCATAACCAGTAGGAGCTTGTCTACCACCCGCACCTGGTTGGTCTATAAATCTTCCCTGGTCTCTTGAAAACACACGTGCCATATTAAACTATTGGATACCACGCTTGAGTTGATACATCAAACGCCCATTCTCCTTGTGGTGATCTAATTATATCTGCTTTTTGTTGTTGTCTTTCTGATGGTGTTCCTGTTGGCATAGGTTCATCTGGTATATATTCTTGTTGTTGACCAAATATTATACTTAATAAATCAGTTAAACCACCATCTCCACCTGAATCTGGTTTATAATATGGTTTGTTTATATCATATTCTAATTGTTGTTCTGTTATACCTCTTTGCCAATCTTGTTGCCCTTGAGCTTGCTGTAGTTGATATTGTTGAAAAAGGTCATTAGCTCGTTGTCTAGCTAATTGAGCTTGGTTCTGAGCTGCTGTCGTCTGTGCTTGATAAGCACCAGTCCCTTTTTCAATAATATCTCCAATACTTCCAAAGCGTTGACCTAAAACTGACTGTAATCCCATCATTGGCAAGGCTTGGTTAGAAGTATATTGTTGGATTAAATTTTCCCTAGCAAAAGGGTTAAATATATCCTGATATTTCTCTCTGGCTACCTGTGGAGCACCAAGATAACCCTGGCTAGCTACATCTAGTTGACCAATAATGTCCTGACTAGCTCCGTAGGCTTCAGTGGCTTTATCTTTTAAAATATCTCCAATAGTAGCACCACCAGCCTCAACTTCTCCTGCTGTTCCAAGAGCTGTTTGTGCTGCGGTTTGTGCTGCGGTTACTTCTTCAAAAGTTGTCATATATTAAGTATAACTAATCATAGCTAATATTGTAAATAATCTGGAACTCCATATCCAGATAAATTGTATGGGTCTGACAATCTAGTATATCCTTGTACGATTGGACTCCAGTATTGTCGTTCTGCTTCACCTTTTCTAGTTAAGACTCCACCAGCAATAGCTTCTTCCTCTGCCCTGCCAATATCTCTACGTTCCGTTGTTTCTCCTAATTGTAATGCTTCTTCCCGTCTACCTAATCTACCAACACCAGCCTGATAACCTAGTTCTCTCTTTTCTTCTCCAGCTTTGTATTCAACTTCACCAGCACCTAAAGCTCTTTTCTTAATACCTGAATAGAACATTCCTTCACCAGCAAATCCTTCAGTTGCCTCAGTAATAGCTCTTTTATAAGCTCGTTCTGACTCCCCGCCTTTTAATACATTTAACTCGGTCAAGAATTTTCTTTCATCTTGGATTGTTTCTCTTTGTAGATTAACACCAGATAAATAATCTTCTAATAGTTCTGAATAATATGGCTCGTATTGGGCGGTGGCTGATTCCTCTGCTAGAAGTTCATCAAAAGCAAAAGGATTATCTACTATGAACTCTTGGATATAATCTAAATCTATTTGCCTTTGTTCTTCTGTCGCATCAAAAATATCACTTACAAATTCTTCAGGTGTCTGGTAAGAGGCTTGTATCTGCTGTTGCTGATACTGATTTTGGATTTCACCACTATCATACATTCTGGTAGCTTCATCTATACCTACACTATCCAATATAGATTGGTAGCCATGTTCTGCGAAATATCGGCGGACTTCATCTTGTGATGCCATATTACTAGTATAACATTACAATCTACTAGCTTCACTTGGGGCTTGATTATTTGCTATGAAGTGTTATAATAATAATGCTTGGAAATTTGATGTAGTAGAGCCTTTACTAAGGCGGTTGGCAAGCTAAGTGCTACATCAACCGACCTCCATAGTAAAGGTTTTTTTATGAACAAGACAGAATTTTTCGCAAAGCTAGATTCCAAGTTATCCAAGAAGTATGGAATTGCTCCAGAATATGTCAAGTATATTAGGTCAAGAGTGCTTGGGCAGATACTAACTAAAGAAGAAGTAATAGTTAAGTTAAATGAACAATTAAACAATAAAGTTAGGATGATTGGTCAGTATAAAGTAGCATTGAAAATGAAACCCACCAATAGCGAAATGCTAAATGGCGTAAAAATAATGACTAAAAGAATTAAACAATTCCCTAAAGTTATTAGCTTTTTAGAAAATTGCTCTGTCAAAGAATGGAAAGATATTATTCAAAGAACAAAGTTTGATAAACAATAAAACTGTTAAGTACCTTAAAAACTGAATACTGGATAAGTGAACTCAGTCGAAGACGATGCGTTTGACTTAGCAAGTCATCCTAACCTGGCTTAGACCCTTGGCTGATGAGGATTGCTACCTTGCCCACTCTTATGAGTGACTACAAACTAGCTCGTCCAGTATTGAGTCTTTAAGGCTTAGGTAAGTGAGGTTGCTACAGCCTACAGGATGCCATTAAATACCTGTTCTCTATGTAGCCTTGCCCACCTGTCAGGTGTAAAAAGACAGGGGCTTATACTGAAAGTCACATTAGCTAATGACCAAAAATACGGTAACCGTTTGTTAAAAATCGGAAGATCGTGTATTAATAAAATATAAACTAACTTGTAAGTTCTTAACTACAAAGACTTTCCTGAAAGTATAAGCTACCTTGCCACTAATTTTTTAATCTTATCTTTTTTATTAATTTTAACTTTGTAATTATAAATACTCTTTTTACCCTTTTCAAAATCACCTATTAAATCAGCAAAAGAAACATCTGGGACTAACTCTTTTACTCTTTTAACTTTCTTTTTGATAGTTTTTCTTTTATATAATTGTTTCTTTTTATCAACTAATATTACCTTATGAACAATCTCCTCTACTTCTTCATAAATTGGAACAAACGGCACTACATATTTAACAATATCTTCTTTAGGAATATTACTAGGTTGTATCCATGACTTTTCTAAAACATCTTTTTCATGAATCCTTCCTTCAATAACCCCAATAACTGCTCCTGTTTTTTTATTATAAAATATAATCATATTCCTCCTAGAATACTTTATCTTTAAATGTTATACATCTCACTGTAATGCTAAATGCTCCTTGTAAACCATCGAGTTTCATCTTAAAGACTACACCACTACTCGTAGAATAAGAAGAAGCAAAAATTGGTTGAGGTGATACACCTCTTGGGATTGGACGACTATAAGTATCTAAGGCAAAAGCTGTTGAATACATAATAAAAGATGGAACATATCCTAAAGAATGAGTAAAGGTAATAGTTGCTCCTACTGCATTAGCAGGAATATTAAGATTGCTTGTAGAATCTGTATGAATTTTAAAGAATGGATAAGATGAAGAAAATATAAGATTTTCTATATCCGCAGATTCTACGCCAAAACCAACTTCAGAAACTTTAGCACCATGATCTGACATTATGTACCACCTTTATCTCCAAAAATAAAATAATAATAATCTATGTCATGATTAACAGTATCATCATAAGTCCCATATTCAATGTGTAGATTAGTGGCATCAATATATAAGCCCTCCTCTGTGTATGGCCCAGGGAAAGCACCACTAAAACCACCTCGCACAAATTGATCTCCAGAATCAGGGTCAACTCCACCTTCATCAGCTCTATTCAAATACCACTTACCTGACCCATCTAAAAGTTGAGAATAAAGAAGATACATTGGAACAAAACTTAATCCATGAGCAATATCAACTGATGCTAAACTACTACCTAATGGGATTCTTAGTGTTCCTGAACCCTGAATAAATATTTTAACAGTTGCTAATTTAGACCAAAAGACATAATTTCGTTCTTCAGTAGAATCAATAGGAAAACCTTTTCTAATAACTTTAAAACCATGATCTGCCATTAAACTCCTGTATGATAAAAAATATAATAACGCCAATGAGTAACTACTCCCAAATGATCTAGTAAAATATTAGTAGAGTCTGCCCCACCAAACCCCATTTTAAAACGACTGTTATCTACTGAAAATAAACCAAAGAAAATTGGATTATATGATAAACCATGTGGGATTGTGATATTAGCACCAACAGTAACAGCAGTTCCAGTCAATTTTCTTTTTAATTGATTAAACTTAGAACTAAAAACTAAATTATCATCACTAGCAGATTCTACTCCAAAACCTTTTTTAGAAACTTTAGCACCATGATCGCCCATTAGAATCCTCCAGGATGTTCTCCTACTAATACTTGATCGAGGCCAGTATCAGCTCTAACCGTCATTCTGTTATTTACTCCATCTAATCTAATACGACCAACACTACCACTTTCTCCTATATCTACTGCTACATCTAAAATACCAGCAGTAATTTTATCAGCACTAAGACTATCTATCTTAGCATTAGTGACTGCAAGATTAGCGATTTTAGCATTAGTTACAGCGAGGTTAGCAATCTTAGTAGTAGTAACTGAACCATCTTCTAAACCATCAGCCTGTATTTTTCCAGTAGAGGACATTACTATATTTCCACTAGCATCCACGATTTTAATTCCATATTCATCTGAACCTTGTATCTTTCCTAAAAATACCCTACCCCTACCACCATCACTGAATATTACTTCGCCAGTATCCCAATTAATTATTATTTTTCCATCAGCAGAAGTAGTAATCCCTCCACCAATTTGAGAACCAGAAATCTGTGGAAATAAATAAGAAGCATCTGCCTCTAAGTATTGTGTTCTAATGTCTGGTAATTCACGATTAAGATTTTCGTCAAAGCCACTATCTAAGTAAGAAATATAACCTCCTTTATAAACTAGCCTCCGAATAGAATAGCACAAACTTTTCTAATAGGAAACTTTCATGTTGAGATGACTCAGCGAATTTCAAAGCTACTCCTGCTGCCCGTCTATGTTTGTTAGGAAAACGCCACTCAGTTTTCTCTCCTCTTTGGCTGCCTTTTAATGATTGCCAAGTCTTATCGTTTATCCACTGTCCCTTTCTACCACTTGACATATAGATTAGTTTGTAGAATATCTGAACATCAGGACCATTATCTATATATGCTTGAAGCCTATCAAAATTTACTATAGCGTTATCTCCAGCAGGAAATATAGGTGGGTGTTCGTATTCAAAAACAATATCAGCATCATTAAAATGAGTGCCAATGTTCATCTTGTAAACAGAGTCAGAGTCATCACCAGTATAAACTTCTGGAACATCATCTTTAAGCCATTGAGTAGAACATTTAATATCTATTGGGTATCGTCTTGGAGACCAAGTATTATCCGTAGTGTTATAAGCAACAGCACAATTCTCTATTTTTTCTCCATCCCGTAAAGTTACATCTCCTAAATAAAATACAATCACTTCATTATCTTCACTCCAAGCCACTACCTCTGACTGATTAGCTGCGGTTACTCCCTCAATAAAATCATAAATTGCTTTTGAAATTAGTGTGGTTGAAGTACCATTACAACGATAAATCCCAGACGGATGGTAATTGTAAGCATATTTATTTAGACTGACCACTCCTCGACTGGAAGTAGTACCAACTGCCCCCTCTATTCTACGAAGCTGTTTCCCTCTAATATTATATCGGTGTAAAGAGTTAGCTTTATAACATAAGAGTTCACCAGATAGCTTCCCTAAAGCCCTCAGACTGTCCCCATCATTAGTTTCTACATCAAAGTAGTTACCCCCTACCCAATAGGTAGAACTCGCTACAGTATTAACTAGATTATTAATTAAAGTAATCTGAGTATTAGAGTCAACGGACTGGACTTTATATTCCCCATTATTCTCACCATCTTCAATCGTAATAGGGTCGCCAATCTTAATATTCCTTGACTTAAAGCCAGCTCCATCAGAAGTAACTACAGCACTGTCAGCAGTCTGGACTAGATTAGTGCCATATTCTAATCCCCAACTTAAAGTATTATCAGCTCTTGGAAAATCTGAGTGCCATACCCTAGATTTATAACGGACATCATTAATAGTTACATCTCCTAAGAATAATCTAACTCCCTCTCTTTTAACTAAATACCCATTAGGTGAACTGCGTAGGTTTAGTTGTTGAGCAGCCCACCTATTACCATCATAGCAAAGGTTATTATCAACTCCATTGACTAAAAAAACACAATCAACAAAACTCTCCATTTCTGCTTTAGTGCCTTCGGTTAGATTAACTCCATGATTTTCCCAAGCATCACCTTTTCTTACCATTGGCGTACTATGCCAAACAGCAATTAATTCCTCACTACCTGACTGGAAATTCATGGAATGTAGTCCTAAAATATCAGCCATATTATGATGTGGTTGTTGAACTAGTTGATGTTGAAGATGAAGTGCTGGAGCTGGTGCTAGTACTGGTAGAAGTGGTTGAAGAAGTTGTCGAACTGGTACTAGAACTGGTACTGGTGGTTGTGGTGGTGCTAGTGCTAGAAGTAGTAATCGTATTTCCTAGTCTATCGTAGCCTTTAATCTTACCCACTCCACCAATCCGACTATAATCTGCATTAAAAGATATTTCAGCTTGATTAGCTTTTGCTTGAAACTTAGTGGTGGCTCTTTGTACTGCTCCCGATAAATCTTGTACTACGTGTGTGGTCTCTTCAATAGTAGTCGGCATATTCCTCCTACCAATGCGTTTCTCTATAGTTGCTGCTACTAGGATTGATAGTACCAAATAGTCTTGACCAACCTCGAACTCCACGATATCTTGTAAGTTCAGGTTGTCCTCTTTGTCTGCGGGAACGACTCCTCAGTGATTGAATTGACCCCCTCACTCTTATATTGTATTTATCAGCATTAGTCTTATCTTCTTTAATATCGTCATAAATTCTATAGAAAGCATAATCTATATATCCTTTAGTGGTGGGAATAACTACAATATCACCAAAACTATCCAATCGTGTAAGCTCTCTATAGTGAACTGGAATTAAAAAACAATCAACAGTTTTAGGTGTAGGATGTAAAACAATATAGCCAAGAGCAGAGTCATCGTCAGGAGGATAGAGTGTCCAATATTTAGCATTATCATCATCAGTCTGGTTAGCATCTGCTTTCATATTTCTCATCTCAGCCTCAGTAGCCCATGTTAAAGGATAAGTAATATCAGTAGTGTCGCCTAGAATAAACCTATAAAGAAGTAGTTTCTCAGAAAGCCAGTCAGACCAATTAGAAGAAATAGGATATTTATAAGTAGAAACTATTGTAGAAACTTCATCTCCCTCTTTACTAAACCACCATGCTTTAGGAAGTTGCTCATAAACTAAATCTTGATAGTCATTAAAGTAATCAATAATGGTTTCATCTTTTACATTATTAGCTACAGCGTTTTTCTGAACTTGTTTAATTAGATAACCTACCTGTCGTCTGGTTAATCCTGTTCCAGCCAGCGTATCAGAGAAAGTCCCATATTGAGGTAGCGTAGAATTATATGGTCGCCATTTATAAGTGTCAGTAGTTACTCCACCAGCGACTACAATAGTGGAAGTTTTACTAGCATCGTCCCATTCAATATCAGTCGTGGAAAAAGAGGCAAAAGCTCCACCAGTGGCTTGTCTCCAAAAGTTCCATTGATTCCACTTACTTAAATAAACTGGTGTACTTTTAGGGTGGGCGAAATTCAAAGCCCCTACATCAATTTGTGTATTTCCTGTAGTACCAGTTATTAGTACACCCTCAGTCTGTTCCTGCCCTGGCTCGCCTACAATCGCATACCAACTAGTAGTATATCCTTCAGCGTTTCTAACTGTTAAAGCTGTTCCAGCAGCAGCCACATCAGCCGTTAAAGTGGTTCTTTCTACCTCTGATAGATTAGGGTTTTTGATTTTGATTTCCATTATTTTTTCCTTTTACGCTTTTTTCTGCGTTTCTTCTTTTTTAGTAATGATGGCATATTCCCTCTAACTAATGGCATACACCTATTATAACAGTTTAATAAAGCTACATTACATAGCCTGTTTCTCCACCTTGAGGCTTATCATCTACGACCTCGCCATGTAAAGTATCTTTTTTAACTTCTCCATATAAAGGGTGTTCATCAACTATCCAACCCCTTCGTTTAATTATTGATGGCGGTTGTGTAGTCGTAGAAGTAGAGGTTGAACTAGAACTGGTACTAGATGAAGTTGAGGTCGAAGTCGTAGTACTTGAAGTCGAACTGGAGCTAGTCGTGGAACTTGTACTCGTAGTCGTGGAACTAGAGGATGTACTACTAGAAGTTGAAGTTGAGGTACTAGAAGTTTCTGAAGTGGTTGAGGATGATGTTGAACTGGAAGTTGAGCTGGTACTTGAAGTTGAGGTACTAGAAGTTTCTGAAG
>SDBU01007890.1_pt1 | contig 12186 bp, 10 predicted proteins | sample 2277071 | NCBI WGS metagenome assembly SDBU01 (sample SAMN10397929, study PRJNA504765) | marine sediment metagenome | isolation source: marine sediment core GS08_GC12, 126 cmbsf | place: Arctic Ocean: Gakkel Ridge, Loki's castle | collected 2008
GGGTTCAGGTGTCTAGAAAGGCGATTGGCAGTCACCAGCAGTGAGTACTGTTAAGACTGAGCAGTTAACTGAATATGACCCACGCAATCTCACTTCAGGCAGGCAATTTGAAAGATAGCTTCGTTGGTTAGTATAATAACGGCAAATCCAGGGCATGGAGGCTAATTGTGAAGATAGACCCCAGGGGCCTTAACCGGCAGGACTCATCCCATTTGGTGACTGATATCGTGATACCACGCCCGATCGCCTGGGTCTCAACGGTGGATGAACAGGGCATCTCTAATCTGGCGCCCTTCTCTGCTTACGGGATGGTTAGCAGCCAGCCGATGGTGGTTGGCTTCTCGGCCGGTATCAACCGGGATGGGCAAAAGAAAGACACCCTGAGCAATATCGAGCTCGGGCGGGAATTCGTCATCAACGTTGTTACCAAAGACCTGGCCGAGAAAATGAACCTGACATCAGCCCGTTATCCCGGCGATGTCAGTGAGTTCGACAAGGCGGGGCTGACCCCGCTGAAAGCCGACATCGTCAAGGCGCCGATGGTAGCCGAGTCACCGGTTAACCTGGAGTGTCATCTTATCCGGATAATAGAGTTCGGGGAACCATCGCCGGCTTATAGCCTGGTCATCGGTGAGGTTCTCTGTGTCCACATTCGGGATGAGTTTTACAACAGTCAGACCGGGCGGGTGTCCGGGCTGAGGGCTATCGCTCGCCTCGGCGGAGAAGGAGACCTGTACTGTCTCGGTCAGGATACCTTCGAAATGAAGCGCCCGTCTCTCTAGATAGCCGCCGGACTAAGGGTATCTCTTCACAAACGGCGCCTCTGTTCAACCGGATAGGAACTATTCATTAGCTGAAAGCAAAATAAAAAGGAGGAAGACAGCAATGGCAAAGGGGGCGACAATAAAATCGGTAACGGCGCGGGAGGTTATCTCCGACCGCGCTCACCCAGGTGTGGAAACAACGGTGGTAACGGAGGACGGCTGCCGGGGAATAGCGGTCGCTACCGCCGGCGTTTCCGTCGGTGAACACGAGGTTCAGTTCGCCTATGACGGCGGCCAGCGCTGGAACGGCCGCGGTGTGCTGAAGGCAGCCGGCAACGTTAACGATATCATTGCTCCCGCCCTCAAGGGAGTTGATGCGTCCAGGCAACGGGCGGTGGATGAAATCATGATAACGCTGGATGGAACCCCGAATAAGGCCAAACTGGGTGGCAACACTACTGCCAGTGTCTCCGCTGCCGTCCTCAAGGCCGGTGCTGCCAGCCTGGGAATACCCCTTTACCAGCATATCGGCGGCGTCAATGCCTGCACATTGCCCACGCCGGGGGTACATGCCTTTCTGGGCAGTGTCAGGTACGGCGGTGGCCAGCGAAGCGGCGGCAAACCCAGCTATGAGTTCATGACCTACGGCTTCGATACCTTCTCCGAGGCTTCCTATGCCTGCTGGCAGGTACATACGGCCTTTCTGGGGCTGCTGCGGGCTAAGTGCGGCCTGACCGTTATCGGCCTCGACCGTTGTGTTATCTATCCCGGGCTCTTTAAGGATGACCGGGAAATCTGGGAGCTGATGGTTGAGGCAATCGCGAAGTCCGGTAACGAAGGCAAGATTGGCCTCCAGGTCGATGTCGCCGCCGGCACTTACTATAACAAGCAGAAAGACGTCTTCGAGGGCCTGTTCTCCAGGGAAGACAAGACCAAAGACGACCTTATTGCCCTCTACCGCGATATGGTCAAGAATTACCCCTTCGTTGTCATCGAAGACCCCCTTGATGAAGACGACTACGAGGGACACGCCCTGCTGGTAAGGGAACTGGGCATTCAGGTGGTGGGTGACGACCTCTTTACCACCAACGTCGAACGCCTGCAGCAGGGTATGGAAGTGGGCGCCTGCAACACGGTGCTGCTCAAGGTCAACCAGATCGGCACCATCAGCGAGGCCTTCGATACCGTGCAGCTGGCCTACAGCAACGGGTACGGTGTCATGCCCTGCCAGAGCCGCGGTGAAGGCGCCGATATCGCTGACTACGCCGTCGGGCTGAGTACCGGCAGTATCAGGGGGAGCGGGTTCAACGCCGCCGCTAACCGGTTCATTAAAATTGAGCAGGAGCTTGGCAGCCGGGTTAAATTCTCGGGCAAGGCGGGTTTCAAGTGCGGGCCGGCTAAAGCATCGCTGAAAAAATAACGAGGAAGTTCAAGATGATAATCAAGAATAGACCTGCCCTGACTGCTCATGGCAACGTGGCCGGCCGGCGCATCGTGCTGGACATACTTGAGGCGGGGCTGGCAGCGCCGGACCCTTACCGTAGCATGAGCCGGCTGGTACGGCTGGAAAAGGGAAAACTGATTGTCGGCCACCCCGATTTCTCAGACCCGCCGGGGCGGGAACCCCTGGTCTACGACCTGAAAGACGTCGGAAATATCTATGTAGTTGGCGGGGGTAAGGCGGCGCAGCGAGAGGCAAAAGCACTCGAAGACCTGCTGGGGGACCGGATAACGGAGGGTAATATCTGTGCCAAAAAGGGGGAGCCGGTAATACTCGATAGAATCGGGGTGACCCTGGCCAGTCACCCGATGCCCGATGAGAACAGCGTCGAGGGAGCTACCAGGAACATTGAGATAATGGGGAAGGCAAAAGAGGGTGATATTGTCTTCTTTTGCCAGTCGGGGGGAGGCACTTCACTGATGGCCAAGCCCGCCCCCGGCATATCCCTGGAAGACCTGAAGCAGGTTTACCGCGTACTCTACTTTGGTGCCGGCGCCAGCATGCCGGAATCCAACGCAGTTCGAAACCTGATAGCCGTGCTCAATACCAGGCACCCTAAATATGTTCACGGCGCCACTCTGTTCTACTTTCTGACCGCCGAGCGGCCGCTCAAATTGCGAGCGCATACCTTCGATGCCCCCACCAGCAGCAATGCCTACCAGCTCGCCAGGCAGGTTTTAAGGAAATACCGGGTCTGGGATAAGCTGCCCTCATCGGTGCAGGCTTTCATGGGCCGGGCCGACCCGAGGTATGCCCCGCCCACACCCGAGGAGATGAAGCAGCGGCCGTACTATGCCTACCGGGTGGTGGGGCCGGAATCCCTGCTGAGTGCGGCCAGGGCGAAAGCGGAGGAACTCGGGCTGAATACAACCATACTGGCCACCAGCTTGAACGATGTCGAGGCGAAGCCCACCGGAGAAATACTGGCCGTTATTGCCCAGGAGGCGGAGGTCTTCGGGCGGCCCTTTGAGCCGCCCTGTGTCTTTATCTGCGGCGGTGAAGTCGTGGTGTCAATCGGCCAGGAAACCGGAATCGGCGGGCGGAACCAGGAGCTTGTCCTGGCAGCAGCGCCTCGGATAGCCGGCAGCAAGCAGATTGTCATCGGCTCCGTTGATTCCGATGGCACCGATGGCCCGACCGATGTTGCCGGCGCCATCGCCGACGGCGCCACCCTGGGAAGAATCGACCAGGCGGGATTCGATATTATCGAAGAGCTGAACAGGCACAACTCGAACCCTGTTCTGGAGGCGCTCGGCGATACCCTGCTGACCGGGGCTACCGGCACCAATGTCAGGGACCTTAGAGTAGTCTACGTCGGCACGCCTTAATCTCGAGATTGCGAGTGGAAAGAGGGTTGAGCCATCAGTTGGGGAAGAGCGGTTTATATTGTTTAACCGAAGCGATTGCTTCTTCCTGCTGGCGCCTGTCCAGGGCGCTGAATCTTTCGGCAGCAGCGATGACCAGTGGCCAGAGGCGCAGGTCGGCGGGCATTGCCGCGGTGGTGATTCCCTGGCTCAAAGCGTAGCCGAGGCTTTTATTAATCTCCTCCTGCTCGTCGAAGGGTTCATACCAGGTCCGGTACATCCGCATTGCTGCCTCCCACGGCCGTTTGGTAATCGCTTTGATGCCGATGATGCCCACATCTTGCTGCCGGGCAATCTCCAGCAGGGGGAGGAAGTCATTAAAATCGTTGCGGTGGGCAGCCAGCACGCGGTTAACCGGGAAGAGCAGGGTATCGAAAGCAAAACGGTTCAACGCCTCTATCTGGACGAATGGCCTGTGCCCGGTTAGGCCGATGTGGCGTACCAGGCCCTGCTCTTTCGCTTCCAGGGCCGCCTCCAGCGCACCCATCGGGCCCAGAACCACCTTTAGCGTCTCCAGGTCATTGACGCCGTGAAACTGGAACAGGTCGAAATAGTCCACCTTGAGCGCTGACAGCGACCGCTTGATGCTCTCCCAGGCTCCGGTCTTGCCCCTTTCGGTTGTTTTGCAGGCCAGAAAAATCTCCCGGTGATGCTGCTGCATCCATGGCCCCAAACGCACCTCGGCTGCTCCATACCTCGGTGAAACATCGAAGTGGTTCACGCCGTGCTCGATAGCCAGCTCGATGGCCGCCTCGGCTTCTGCCGGTGACACCTGGTAAAGGGCGGCGCTGCCAAAGGTAATAATGCTGCTCATGTGCTCCGTTTTGCCAAGTCTCCTCTGCTCCATGTGGCTACCTCCTCGTACTCAGCGACGCTGACCTTTACTGGGAATCAGGCTAATACTAGACTCGATAGCCGTTCATTGTCAACAATTCTGATTAAACCGGCCTGACTTAACCGGCCTGATTAAACCGGCCCGCCGGACTTACCGCTTGAGCCGACCCGGGAGGTTTCCGGTGGGCTGGCTGCAAAATTGACACGCAGTAGAATAATCGGTATTATTCGTTTATAGTTTATGCCCTTTTCCCGGCCTGAAAGTTAGTCGGCTGAGTCTAATATTTCGATATTGATAAAAAACGGGAGCCGGTAATCTGCTGCTCATTCCTGACGAAAAGTTAAACAAGTATCAAGGCAACTAATCAGTCAAAAATACAAGGAGGGGAAAATGCCAACGAGTAAAGTCGTGGTTCTCACTCGCGGTAGTATGGACAAGGACACCAGGGAGGTGTTCATGGCGGCGGTACCCAGGGGCTGGCAGCCTGTCTGGGTGGACATGAATGACGGTGAGCAAAAGGTCGCCAAGGAGCTTGAGGATGCGGTGTGTCTCATCAGTGCCGGCAGCGGGGCTATTCCAGAGAAACTTATTCAGAATGCCAAGAAGCTGAAGCTCATTCAGACCGGGGGGCAGGATACCGGGCACCTGCCGGTTAAGTGTGCCCTGGAAAAAGGGATTTACGTTGCAAACGCCGGTGGCGCCAATGCCATTGCTGTCGCCGAGTATACGCTGTGTGCCATACTGAACTGTATGAAGCGGGTCTTGCAGTATAACCAGGGTATCCGTGATGGTAAGTGGCGCCTGGCTCTGGACCGGAAAGGGCAGTGCGAACTCTTCGGGAAGACCGTCGGCATCATTGGTTTCGGAAACATCGGGCGAAGGGTCGCCAAGTTATGTTACAGCGGCTTCGGGGCAAATATCATCTACCACGAAAGGTTCTTCGTAGCTTACGCCTTGAGAGCCGATACCAGGGCCAGACCGGTCAGCCTGGACGAACTGCTGCGGCAGTCGGATGTTGTCTCCATTCCCGTCCCGTCATTTACGGCCAACCGGAAAATGATTGGCCGGGAAGAGCTCAACAAGATGAAGCCGACCAGTTACCTGATTAACACCTCGCGCGGGGCTAATGTCGATGAAGATGCCCTGATCCGTGCCTTGAGCGAGCGGAAGATAGCCGGGGCGGCGCTCGATGTCTGGGACCCCGAGCCACCCGACCCCAAAAACCCGCTGATTAATATGCCGAGTGTGGTTGCGACGCCCCATATCGCCGGGGCTTCCTGGGAGAACGTTCTGCCCAGTTTCGAGACAGTCTGGAGCAACGTGGTCACGGTTGCTGAGGGTGGAGAACCCCTCAACCGCATCCGTGAGTTCTAACCAGATAGAACCGGATTAGTTTGTTAACCAGGTGAGTTAGTGAGAGAGGGAGAGATTTCTCCCTCTCTTTGCTATTTAGGCTAGGCAGCCCCTCAGTGAGTAGTCTAGGTGGATATCACATGTTAATATTTATGCTTACCTTACCGGTCCTGTTCGTCAGTAACGCACTTTATCCACTGGCATCTCTCCCTGCCTGGATGCGATTTGGCGCACGTCTAAATCCAATGAGCTATGCCGTTGATGGTCTGCGGCAGACGCTTTTCCAGGGTAGCACCAGTATGGCAGCTGGCGAATTGATACCCCTCTGGCTCTGCTTCGTCGTCGTGGTGGCCTTCGGTATCTCTGGTATGCTGCTGGCGTATGTCGTGTTCAGGAAATCAATTAAGTAAAAGAGTCTACTCTCATCAAGTCATCAAGGGAACGCAATCCGTCATAAACTGCAATTAAGTAACTGAAGCAAGCCAAGCTCTGCTGATCTGTCTCCAAAAAGATAGTCAGTGCTTTGGGGTTAAACGGGGTTTTTCCCAGCGGACGGCGACGAAGGCGCCGGTATCCAACCCTCGAGAGCGCCCGTATTGCTCGATTTTCATTGCCTGCTCGGGGCTGTCATTTTTTTGGAAGTGGACAGCGGTTTTAACCACCCCCTTCAAGTGGCTGCAAGCCAGTAGCTGGCCGGGCGATCTGAAATAGGCATTTTCCAAGATATGCTGCTGGCCTTTTCGGGTCTTTGCCTGGCGGCGGCCGGCCCAGGGGCTGAGGCTGTTCAGGGTGGCCACCACCACCCGCCCTCCGTGCCGGGTGACACGGACCAGCTCACTTACGGCACTGTTAGCATCGGCAATGAATTCCAGGGCGGTAATAGAGACAACCTTGTCGAAGGAATTGTCTCTAAAGGGCAAGTGCAGCATATCTCCCTGGACCTTAAAGAAGGGATAACCGGCCGTCTGCTTCACTGCCAGACTGAGCATTGGCCCGGAAATATCAAGGCCGACCACCTGAGTCCCGGCCGCCAGCAAATCAAGGGTAAATATTCCCGTGCCGCAGCCGGCATCGAGCACTTTTTCGGCCGGCCCGGGGTCCAGCAGCTCATTGATTAGCTCGGCCTCGATTCCCTTCACCATTTTTCCAATCGGCGTGGTGAACCACTGCTCATAGCGTTCTGGCCATTCGTCGAAAAGCGCTTTTGGGGTCATCATCACTCTCAGCGGCACAATACCGATTGCGCCGGCGCTATCAGTGTTCTCCTTTGCGGAGGCAGGTCAGGGAGACAAGCGGTTAATTCCGATGCATAACTCCGGCTAGCTTAACTGCCTCAATCAAGCTGGAGGGGTCTGCCGTCCCTTTCCCGGCCTTGCCAAAAACAGTCCCATGGTCGACAGATGTCCTGATTATGGGCAGGCCCAGGGTGACATTAACTCCTTGGCTGATGCCCATCATTTTGATGGCGATATGTCCCTGGTCGTGATACATAGCAACAGCGGCGTCGAATTGCCCCTCTAAGGTACGAAAGAATATCGAATCGGGTGGGAATGGCCCCATCGCCTTGATTCCCTGGCGGCAGGCCGCTTCGATAGCAGGTTGGATATATTTTATTTCTTCATCTCCAAAAAGGCCGCCTTCACCGGCGTGCGGGTTGAGACCGGCAACAGCGATGCGGGGCTGGTCTATACCCAGCTGCCTGACGGCTTGATCGGTAAGCTTGATTACGGCGATTATCCTCTCGGGGCGCACCATCCCAATGGCCTTCTGCAGTGAAGCATGCGTAGTTACATGGGTAATTCGTAACCGCCCCGAGGCCAGCATCATCGCTACCGTGGATACCCCGCAAAGCTCGGCGAGCAATTCAGTGTGCCCGTCATAGTGGTATCCGGCCTTATTTAACGATTCTTTATTGATAGCCGAGGTGACAATCGCATCGCACTCTCCGCTTAAGGTCAGGTTCGTAGCCAGGTTTATGTACTCAAAGGCAGCTTTCCCGGCCAGGGGGCTAACCTCGCCCCTGCTGAGCTGGTCAAGCTGAATATTCTTCAGGTCGATAACCTCAATCACGTCATGCTGAAACAGGGCTTCTTTTAGTTTAGCTATCGCCCTCACTTCCAGCGGCACACCGGTAATTTGCAGGGCTTCTTTCATTACGCTGGCATCCCCGATAACCGCACAGCGGTATCCGGCGCTAATTTCTGGGTCAGCTAACGCCCTGGTAATAATTTCAGGGCCGGAGCCGGCAGCATCACCCATCGTGACTGCCAGCAGTGGCTTGTATTCATCACTCATACCAAATAACCTCTCTCCAAATACGGAATAGATTTTATTAGAGCCGTCTCAGTGCCAGCACCACCGCCTTTGGTGATTACCCGTATCCCTGCTCCTTGCCCACCGGCCGGCTCTCCGCCAGGGATACCCGCTTCGATTTCCCCATGAATTAAGATAGCACATGCTGAAAGCCGGCGGCAAACACTCAGCACCGATGTTACCCCGTAGTGTCGAGTCTATTTTCTGCTCAATTATTCTCCAGTATATCAAAAAAATACCGGTTGCTACAGCAGACTAACGAAATATCCTCTGTTGCGTTATAATTACTGGATAGCCTGCTAAACAAGATGAGACACTCAGGTCGAAGGAGGTAAAAAATTAAGGTTAAATTCGAAAATAATAAGCTGCTGGTTGCCGTTCTCCTCTTTCTTTTAATAGCCACCCCCCTGCTGGCTGCGGGCTGCCAGCCAGAAACCACGCCGCCCCCGGCGGTATCAACCCACAGTGCTCTCTCAACGACACTGGTGCCCAATATTGACCTGGATATGTATGTCTATCTCAAACAGGATGAGCCAACAACAGTGTCCAAGGGCTTAGTCGGCATATCACTGGATGTGGTTGTCGAATCGCTGGCTTTATGGGGTGTACCCACCGAGGATGCCTTTATCCTTGGCGGCGGACTTACCCTTGTCAGCACCGCCGATGCCGCCAGGACATATGCTCAGCTATCGGCTCAAGCCGAAACCTGGACCAAACTCTCGGGCCGCACTATATATTTCGTGCAGGGTTCAGGGGTTGTTGCCGAGGCGATGAAGGCAGCTATTTCCCAAAATAATTTCAAACAGTATGATGACCGGAATACCTTGCTGGAAGTGGCACGGCTACCCGATGGTGGCACTACCAAGCTGGTAGCAATCGGCATTGTTGTCCCCGGTGAAACACTAATGGAGCTAATTGCGGAAAATATCGGCATCGAGTATTCAGGCACGGTAAAGGCATTGTTGACGCTGGCCAGGCTTCAAGTGGTAATGGTTGGGCTTTACGCCCGGCAACAGATAGATATTGCCGAGGTAACGCAAAAAATTGAAATCGGCAGTATCCTGGAATTCGATTTGGGGATACTGGCTTTAATCAAGACCGGGCTTCCTGGCATTATTGTCAGCCCGATTGTAAAAAAAGTCCTGGATAATGCCGGCTATGTGGCAACAACCACCGGTGAATTAACCCTGTACCAGGGCTCTTTAGATGCAGGCGATGGTAACGACATTGCTATCTTGCTCAGGGTTGAGGGTAACCGCATCTATGTTGCGGTATCGGGGCAGGAGGCCTATGCGCGGACGATTATCTTAAATGTTACCGGGGAATAGAGTAATTTTCATCGGTAGCTATTGTGTTTGATTGTGCTACCAGTCTGGTTACTACTATCTAAATGTTACCGGGGAATAGAGCAGTTTTCATCGGTAGCTGTCGTGGTTGATTGTGCTACCAGTCTGGTTACTACTATCTAAATGTTACCGGGGAATAGAGCATTTTCATCGGTAGCTGTCGTGGCTGGCTATACTACCGGCCTGGTTACTGCTATTCTTATAATATCGACAGCCGGGTTACCAGCGCTTGGAACCTATCGGGATAAAGCCCCGGCCAATAACTGATAAAGGAGTGAAGGGCAAATGGTTCAGAAGAGTAGTCAGCAGATTGAAAAGGACGCCGTAACTATGGTAGCCGCCCTGATGGCGGCCAGCTCACGCACTGCGCCAAAGACAAGAGGAGTTGATAGTACCGCCAGTTTGTTTCTGGAGGGTGATGATTTGGAAAAGCTTGCCCTGGCTATGGAGCGGCAAGCCGACAAAAAGCCGGATTACCTGGCCACTTTTAGAAGGGATGCCAGCAACGTTAGAAAATCAGCCTGTGTCCTGCTGCTCGGTGTTACCGGTGAACCGAAGAAGATTGAACAGCCGCTGGATTGCGGTGCCTGCGGCTTCGCCAGCTGTGAGCACCTGGCCAAGGCGAGAGGGCGCCAGCAGACCAAAGATTTTACCGGCCCGGTATGTATGTTTCAATCTATCGACCTGGGTATTGCGTTAGGTTCGGCGGTCAAGCTGGCTGCCGACCTTGGTATCGATAACCGCATCATGTATACGATCGGTGCCGCCGCCAAGGACCTGGGGCTGCTGGCTGCCGATGTTATCATGGGTATTCCCCTGGCCGTCACCGGCAAGAGCCCGTATTTTGACCGTGGGTAGCGCTCAACAGGGTAAGAGAGCTGCCGGGCGGGCACCGGTTGCAGGGCTGGCGGCTCAGTACGGCAGCTACCGGTAGCGGAGAATTACCGCCAGGTTAAGGCAAGCAGGCTTGAAGGTGCCGGCGAGGCGAAGGTATTGATAATAGCTATCACCGGATATCCGGTTTTCACCTGATTTAAAACGAGAGGGGCAGATTAAATTGGAGCTTCGTAGCCGGGAATCGTTGAGCGGAGTTGATGGCACTTATGCCAGGGCACTCTACCGGGCATCGGGATATACCAGCTCTGATCTGAACAAACCCTTAATCGCGGTTGCCAACTCGTGGACCGAGGGCAACCCGGGCCATTATCACCTCAGAGAGCTGGCCGGACAGGTAAAGGAAGGGATTGTTGCGGCAGGAGGGATGCCGGTTGAATTTAATACCATTGCCCCCTGTGATGGAATCGCCCAGGGCAGGGGAATGCACTATGTGCTGCCCAGTAGAGAGATAATTGCCGCCTCTGTGGAACTGATGGTTCAAGCCCACCAGTTCGATGCGATGGTGATGCTCTGCTCCTGCGATAAGATAATCCCCGGAATGCTGATGGCAGCGCTGAGGTGCAACCTGCCGACTATATTGCTCACCGGCGGCACCATGTTGCCTTTTTCGTCGGAAGCGGGGGTAATGGTCGCCAGTGATGTCAAGGAAGCAATCGGTGCCTATAAATCAGGCAAGATTGACGCCGAGGCGCTGGCCTGTATCGAAGCCAGTGTATGCTGCGGCCCGGGTCTGTGCAGCATGATGGGAACTGCCGGCACGATGAGTTGTATTGTCGAGGCGCTGGGGCTTTCGATGCCCTTGTGTTCAACGATGCCGGCGGTAAGCTCAGCCAAAATCAACGCTGCCAGGTTAACCGGCCAGCGGATAATGAAGGTCCTGGAGGAAGGTCTGACCCCTCGGAAAATCGTCACTGAGGCCAGTATCCGTAACGCAATCAAAGTCGGCGTCAGCATCGGTGGCTCAACCAACATGCTGCTTCACATTCCAGCCATTGCCCGGGAAATCGGCATCGGGGTGCCGATGCCCTGGTTCGACAAGATCAGCCGGGAAACGCCGCTGCTGGCCAGGTTCAAACCCGCTTCTAAATACTCTTTGCTGGATTTCCACGAGGCCGGCGGCGTTCCAGCGCTGATGAATGAGATGAAGTCCCTGCTTGAGCTTGACCTGCCTTCGGTAACGGGCAAGACTTTAGCCGAGAATGTGGCGGAGGCTGGCATTAAGAACCGGGAGGTTATCCATTCCGTTGACGCTCCGCTCGCACCGGAAGGGGGGATTGCCATCCTTTACGGGAGCCTGGCGCCAAAGGGTGCCGTGGTCAAACAGAGCGCCGTAAACCCTAAAATGATGGTGCATTCAGGCCCGGCCAGGGTGTTTGAGAGTGAGGAAGAGGTCAGGGAGTATCTGTCATCAAAGCGGGTGAAACCCGGCGATGTCTTAGTAATCAGGTATGAAGGCCCCAGAGGCGGGCCGGGGATGCGTGAGCTGTCGATTCCGGCCGCACTGCTAATCGGCATGGGGCTTGGTGATTCGGTGGCGATGATTACCGACGGCCGCTATTCCGGTGCCTCACGCGGGCCATGCATCGGCCATGTCTGCCCTGAAGCCGCCGAGGGTGGGCCGATTGCCCTCGTCAGGGAGGGCGATATTATCGATATCGATATTCCCAGCAGACGGCTGGATATTCGGTTGACTGAAACCGAGCTGAACAACCGCAAGAAGACCTGGCAACCGAAAGGCCCAAAGGCAAGCGGGGGATTCATCGATATTTACCGCCGGCTGGTTAGTGGTGCCGATGAGGGTGCGGTGTTAAGC
>SDBU01007891.1_pt1 | contig 12183 bp, 10 predicted proteins | sample 2277071 | NCBI WGS metagenome assembly SDBU01 (sample SAMN10397929, study PRJNA504765) | marine sediment metagenome | isolation source: marine sediment core GS08_GC12, 126 cmbsf | place: Arctic Ocean: Gakkel Ridge, Loki's castle | collected 2008
GGGTGCTGAACGTATCATACTTGCTAGAGAATTATCCCTTGAAAAGATTAAAGAGATAAAAAGAAATCTTATTAAAACTGAAATTGAAACTTTTATTCACGGAGCGATGTGTACATCCGTAAGCGGTCGATGCTATTTTTCTCAAGATATTTGCGGAAGTGAAGAAAAATCAGCAAATCGAGGAATGTGTGAACAACCTTGTAGAAGAAAATGGTGGCTTCGTGAAGAAAATGGCACAGAATATATATATGACGGTGTAAGATTTCTAAATTCGAGGGATTTGTGCACTATAGCATACATTCCTGAATTAATAGAAGCAAAGGTAGATGCTTTCAAAATTGAAGGGAGAATGAAAAATCCGCATTACGTCGAAGTTGTAGCAAAAACTTATCGGGAAGCAATTGAAGCACATTATAATGGTACATTTAATAAAAAAAAGGTAGGAAGATGGGTGACTGAATTAAAAAAAGTATATAATAGAGGTTTTACTCCAGGGTTTTATTTTAAAAGAATGACAGAAGAAGATCATCAACATAAATCGCCATCAAACTTGTCCCATTATCGATATATAAAAGTGGGGCAAATTGATAAATATAATCAGAGAACTGGTTTCGCAAATATTACGTTAGATAATGGATATCTTACTCAAAATGATGATCTAATCATCATGGGCAAGTATACAGACACCTATATTCATCAAGAAGCAAAGATAATTAAATTCAAAGAAAAAGAAGTGAATAAAACTCCACGAGGTACTAAATTAAAGCCATTACTGGCAGAATTAAAGATTGATGGGAAAGCAATTAGTAATGGGGAGGATAAAATTTACATTTTTACCGATAGAACCTATAAGAAAAGAAAATATTCCTTATAAAATTGTATCTATTGGAATTCTTAGAATCAATGATAGGTGGAAGCATCTAAAAGAAAAATTTAAGAAGATAAATTTTTATAATAATCTCTAAAATAATACATCAAGCGAACTATTCTTTTCCCTTCCTCAGTTATGTAATATTTAATTGGTCTTCCATCAACAATTTTAAGATAAAGTCTTGAAATTTCTCTATTTTCAAATACATAAGTACTTCGCATTGCAGTTCCTAATCCTAAAAAGCTTTTTATCTCCTTTCGGGTGACTCCGTCTTGCTTTCTTTTCGACCTAGAAATTTCATAAAGTGCAATTAAATATTTCATAAACGTATCATGTCTGTTTAGTTGTGACTTTAAGGGATTTTTAATTGATTCTCTATAATATACAAAATTTTGTTTATGTTTTCTGATAGTATTTTCATAATCCTCAATAATTTTTATAACCATACTTGAGTCATCATAGATTTTATCTAAAATTGATTTATCTTTATGGATAACCCTATGACAATTAGGACAAAGAAACCCCCCTATTTGATATTTCTTCTCCATTTCTTTTACAATTTCAGAACACATAAAAGATCGATATAGATTTGAAGTTGTGTATTTCTCCCTTTTTTTCTTCTCTTCTGGCGTTAATTCATTTTTTTTATATAAATGACTATACTCAAATGCAGGTAGATGATCTCTCGTGTTGAATTCATCACAAACGGGGCAAACACCTCCATGAACACGATCAATGATGTATCTCTCTTTAAGAAAGTCTATGACATGCTTTCTTACATTAAGCCTTCTTTCATTTATATTTCGTTCCCTCACTATCGGACGTCCAGGTAATGGGTCAGGTAGTGAAAAATTATCAACAGAAATTTTGACAAGGATATGAATAATTTCAGCAGGAAGGTCAAATATATCTTTATAAGGAAACTCTTTAGGTATGGTTTCCCAACTAATAAGTTTTTTAAAATTTTGAAAATGAATAGCTTTAATAATGCTATGGTGACTTGTACATTTTAACGCTAATGATTCTTCTTCCATTTTTTTCACCAAGTCTCGTAAAAAATAGGGATTACCTCGATCATTGACAAACAATCTATATAATTCATTGACAGAGTATCCCTCAAATCTTAAACCCTCGTGATGAAATTCTTTAGATCTTATTCTCGGAAATGATGTATTTACGATAAAACCCTCATTTAAACACTCGGGACAAATAGATATCCCATTTACACAATTATAATATTTTCCTTTATAAATATGTCTCATTACATAAAGCTTGATTCGGCTTCCAACCACCCTTTTCCTTATATGTCCTGTGTCATCAGCGCTTGATGCCCAACCCTCTCCTGTCTTTACCCGAGTAGGGAACAAATTGGGATACTTTTGCTTTAAGGATATAAAAATATCTAAAATTGTTTTAGCAAGAGTATTTTCGTTTGTATACAAATTTATGCCTTTAACTATTAAAAATCTGCTAAAATCTTGAGCAGAAAAATCTGCATCAATTATCTTATGAGATTTATTTGATATTATCATTAATTTTATGAGATTAACTAAATCAGAAAAATATTTAGTAAAAATTTCCAAAAAGTTATTTTTCATATCTTGAATTATTTTTATCTTTTCTTTTAATTTTCCAAGTAAATTGCGTTCTTCTAATGTTAATTTTAGTCGTCTTAATGCTTCTACATTAGTGAAAGAATCAAGGGAATTTAACTTGTTTGCTCCTATAATAATCTCCCCTAACCGTAAAACAAGCCTATATGAATCAATCTCTCTTAAATGTGAAATAAGTTCAGATAAATCACTCTTTGTATCTATTAACTGATTAAAAAAATAACTAGATAAAATCCTTCTTGTCTCTCCTAACTGAGCATTGTTAAAATCAAAATCTAATTTTGGTGCAAAATTTTTAAAATATTGATATTGTTTTCCAATGGGGCTCTTAGACTCTCCAGCTTTCTTTGCTAGATTTTCTATGCTAATCTTGGGCATTTTATTGTTTGATTTCAAGACAGTATAAATAATTGCCGCCGCTTGTGTATATGGATTTGAGTTTTTACGTATGGTTATTTCATTTCTTTTTGCTCGTGAAATATGCTTGTTTAATATTGTCTCGGATTTTAATAAAATAATTTTTTTCTTTTCAATCGAACATTCAATTGAATTGGTTAGTTTTTTAATTTGTTCAATTATTTTTTGTTTAAAATTAGCAATATTGAGAGTAAGCGTTGAAACGGTCTCAGTATCTTCTTTCGTATGTTTCATGGAAATAGTTTTTTCCTTTTTAATTATTTTTCCTTCAATATTTATTAACTCCACTGATTCTGATGAGGAGCTATTTTCTCCTTCACTAACATGTGTCTCAAATGATCCACAAAAATCTTTTTGATTAAGATTCGATTCTTTTTTATATCTTTGTGGGTACAAATTTCTTCATCAAAATGAAGGTTATAGAAACTTTGGTTACTCTTGTGGGAAAAATTTTGTACTATTCCATCTTGGTTAGTATTATTTTCTAATCGTATTGATTCTTCCAGAATTATCTCACCATTGATATTTATTTTAATTTAAAGTGGATCTTCTTCATAGAATCGGTTGATAGTTTTTTCTATTTTTGAAAAGTCCTTATACTTACCAAGGAAGTCATAACAACGGTCTTTAATATTATCTATTAAAATACATATTTCCTCGTTTACAAGATCTACAATATACTCTTCAGCGGTTAACGGAATTTTATCGCAAAGGCACTCAATAGCCCCTGAAATTAAAAGAGGAAATTCTGCTTCAACTATTACATTTTTTTCAGGTTCCTTATGGGGTACGCTGCGCGGTTGGACACCAACCAATTTTGATACATCATAATATTTTCCAATGGTATCATAATCATTTTGGTGTATATTTGCTCCAATAACGTATAAATCGTCTTTAACTGTGTTAACGATAAAATTATTCAATTCTAAATCAAAAACTTCGCAAAACACCCGAATCTTCCCATCTGTAACTTCATCAAAATGAAGCTCATATGTTTTTCTATTTTCTATTGATGATAATGCATTTGAATTCTTAATCTCGCTTTTTTCATGATCTGCTAGCATTTCTTTTCCCTTGAATTCATAATTTTAAGATGATTATTTTAAAAAAATTATGTTTTATATCATATTTATACTTCTATAATATTTATATATATCACTATCAAAAATTATGATCTGACTTTTAATAATTCTCTAAAAAATAATATTAATATATATCAAAAAGAATTATGAAAAGATTGATTATTTCTGATTTGATAAAGAGATTAAAATATTATGTAATTATTACATTTTTGAGTATGACTGTAAATTTTTCAAATAGACGAATAATATATCGGTGTAAAAGTAAAACTAGTAAATCTGGAAAAAAACAATTTCACTTTAATGTTCCCAATTCCCCCTTTAGATCCGGCATTATCAACCCCGATAAAGAATATTTCATTTACTATATTGAAGAAACTCTTGAACAAAATAAAGTCGTTACAAATGATCTTGAAAAATTAAAAGGTTTTTTACCCTTATTAGAAAATAAAATCCCTTTTGCTTCCAAAGTTGCTCAACCAGGAGGTCAATACAGAATTAATCTTCCTAAAGATGTAATAAAGAATAATCTTCTTGATCCTCAAAAGAAGGTAAATTATTGGATCTATTTTGTAGAGGAAATTAATGCTAATTTAGATTAAAATTGGTTAGTATTGTTAAAGAAGTTAATCAACATTAACTTGAATCATTTATTATTATATTCACAAACCTTAGTGAAATAAGAAGGAAAAGTTGAGATCCATGCCCACCTCTACTTAATCTTATTCCTTAGGATTATCGTGATCAGGAGAGTAAAAAAAGACTCTCATGCCGAGAGAAGCTATAGAATCAATGATAAAAATGCCCAGATGTAATCGATTAAAAAAAGAGTTTTATTTTAAAAAAAATATATCATTTATAAAAAATGGAGAATAAGACATTCCATTGTAAATTTTAAGTAATTAGAGACCTAAGAGAAATTAATATGTTTGTTCTTAAAACATTGGTTGATATATCTTTGGGTCTGCTATAAAAGATCAATAAAAGTTTATAAAATTCGATATATAAATCAATAAAAATTCAAGAAAACGAATTATAATATATTTAATATAATCCTCTATAATTTTATTAAAGTTCCTAAAATAACCATAGTAAGTTATAAAAGATTAAAATCTAATAAAGTTAAACGTATTCTCATGTCTAATAATAAAGAGTTTTTCAATGGAAAAGCTATTGCTGCTATTGAACTATCAGAAAAAGCAAAGACTAGAGCATTAGAAAATTATCATAATTTATATGGACCTAATGCTATAATTCTTGATGAATTATTTATCAGATTGTTAAATGATTGTCTACTTCTATCTCAACAAAAAGTTGAAGGAAGATTAATATCCACAAAAATATTTATTCCAGGCTATTATGAACAGAATTTTATCTGGCCTCAAGGAGTTCAATTCGTTCAAATTGAAGGAGTTCAATTAACTCACTTGAAGTTAGAGACTCTAAAAAAATTTCTTGAAATTGCTGGAGATCCTAATACGTTTTTAGTAATAAATATAATAAATAAAGGGTTATTTAAATTTAATTTAGAAGGATTCTTATTTTTTGATGATTCTCTTCAATCCTTTGTTTCTAATTATAATCCTTGGACTATTAACCCCGGTACACAAAATATTAAAGACAGTAAATCTAAAATTCAAGACATAATTGGTTGCTTTTATAGAAGTATATTTCTCTCAATTGATAATGGTCAAGTTACATCCTCTTTTTTTAATACTAAATTTTTAAATATTGAAGAAGGAGTTATTCCATATTTACCTGATATTAGACAAGCAAGTTGGCAAATCATAAATATATCATCTGATTTCCAAGAATCATTGAGAAGGATAAAAGAACAATGGGGAAATACTTTGGAAATTATAAATCTTTTTAATTTTAAAGATGCAATTTTTACAATTATAAGAGACATTGTGTTAAATATTAGGAATGCAAGACATGGTTCCACACTGATTTTTGGTTTTGATGGAGATCCAGATAATACAACTCTTTTTCAGCCCGATCCTATAAAACTAAAAATTCCACTTGGAGATGAATTTATTAAATTGATTAAAAGCTCAGGTCCTTCATATTTTAGTTATGACATAGTAATAAGCTCAAAAAAAGTTCAAACATATAAAAAGGCAATAATAAGCTTAAGCAAGACCGATGGAGCAATGATATTTAATAAGAATATGGATTTGATATTAGCTGGGGCTATATTAAAAGTTGATTCATCCGCGTTTGGATTAGGGGGTGCACGTAGAAAATCTGCTGAAGCTTTCACATCAGATACTGGAACTTTTGGAATTGTCATTTCACAAGATGGTAAAATTACAATATTACTAAGAGAAAATATGAAGGTTATTAAATCTACTAAAGGAGTAGATATTTAATCTGATAGATAAGGATTTATTAAGCTTTTTTCAGACGTAATTAATAATATTTTTTTTACAGAGAATGTTATAACTTTCTTATGGGGTATACTGGTTATATAAACCTTTAAAGTTATTTATAGCTGGAAGCGTGTATTAAAATTTATCTAATTAATCATAAATTATTTATTTTTTTATTAAAATTTACTTGCTTACTCTCAATTGGGAGTTAATTTGTTTAAAATTTTAAGTAAGTCATTATACAAATGAATGATGATTATAATGATTCTTTTAGTAAAGTAATTTCAGGTAAAAGTTTTTTTAATCAACCACAAAGCTGACTAATAATCCTATTAATGTAAAAATAAATCAATTTATTTCAAATTATTTATTATTTTTTTACAACGATTAAAAATCTAAGGAAGTGAAATCAATTTTGAAAGATCTAGAGATTTATTCTTTGAAAATAGTTCGTTTTTTAAGATCCAGAATTTATGCCCCAATTAAATCTAATTTTTCGCTTTTAAGCTAGGTATTTTGTTAATAATTTCAATTTTATTTCAGACAATTTTTGCTATATCTGTATTATCAGAAAACAGTACTAAATTCTACAAAGAAGGTGAATACACAGAAATCAATATTGTAAAAGAAAGATTATTTGACATTTCTCAATCTTATGATGATTTATGGTATGATTTACGAGAGAAAGATTTTGAAATTTATAAATCTTCAAGTAAAGGAGAAATAAACTCCTCTGAGGCACGGTATATTTTAAAAGATATTAGCTATAGAGCAGATGTGCTTTTTGCAAAATTTCTAATGATCTCTAAATTCGATCGATATTCTCAATTTATAAAGTATGACATTTTAGAACATATTACCGGTTTACTTATTCCTACTTTTTATTTAGGCGAAGCTTATCATTTAACTGAAGATTTGATAAATTTCTTAGTGGTTATTTCAAAAAATGATGACCCAAATGATTATCTTGCAAGATTTTCAATTTATGGCGAATATAATTTAACTAAATTTGAAGAATTAGTATTACTAAATGAAGATGTTCAATCTGAACTTTTCTTATATAATAACACATGGGAAATCTTATATAATGCTTCTATTTATGGTGTACTGAAAATTTTTATTAATCCTCAAATGTTTGAAGCTGTTATCGAGCGGTTTTATTTAAAAGACCTTCTAGAAGTCGAATCCAGATTGTTAAATTTCAATACGGGATTAATAATTTCTAGTACTACAACAACACTTCTTTCAATATTAATAGGACTAATTAAATTCAAAAATAAAACGCAATAGTTTCTAAAACGTACCGAGAAGCTATTGAGGCATATTATAACGGAACATTTACAAAAAAAAAAGTAGGCAAATGGGTTACTGAATTAAAGAGAGTCTATAATAGAGGTTTCACACCAGGTTTTTATTTTAAAAGAATGACTGAGGAGGATCATCAACATAAATCACCATCAAACTTATCTCATTATCGATATATAAGAGTGGGTCAAATTGAGAAATATAATCAGAGGACTGGTTTCGCAAATATTACATTAAATAATGGATATCTTACTCAAAATGATGATATAATCATCATGGGTAATAATACAGATACATATGTTCATCAAAAAGCAAAAATAATTAAGTTCAAGGAAAAAAAAGTTCATAAAACTCCACGAGGTACAAAAGAAAAGCCGTTACTCGCAGAATTAAGAATTGATGGAAAAGTAATTAGTAATGGGGAAGATAAAATCTATGTTTTTACCGATAGAACTTATAAGAAAAGAACATATTCCTTATAAATTGGTAAAAAGTGATACCTTTAAAATCAAGGTTAGAGTAAAGTTTCTAATAGTTTTAAAAAACAAATATAATGACTGCTATTGCTGCGAGACATCCTAATATAGAAAATCCGTATGTTAATAAATGATTACCCACTTTAAACTTGACATGAATGATTTTGAAGTCAAGATCAATTCTAAATATATTTTCATTAGTTTTTAAATGTCCATATAGAACTAAAGGTGTCAGATACCTAACGTATAGTCTTTTCCAAAACATTATCGAAAACATCACAATTATCGAAGCAAATGTAATTTCTAATAGATCAGCTTTCCTTAAACGAATAATAAGATAGATGAGGAAAACAGCGCCAAATAATCCTAATTTAATAAGTAATGGCACTTCTTCAAAAGTTGAGAGGGTTGAACCAGAGAGCCACCCTGTATATAAATCAAGATAATTTGGTAGAAATAAGATTGGACTTATTAAAAACACGACAATTGGAATGCCTAAAAATATTAAAATTTTTTTCAATTCTTTCCAATCTTTTTCAAATAGAAATTTAATAAAAAAGAATGGTGCCGCTGGTAAGGTAAACCATTTAGTACACATTGTTAGTCCGGAAAAAAGATAGAATTTTGATTTATTTTCATCTACGTAATAAAATAAAGAAAGGGTAAGAAAAATATAAAAAAAACTATCAGTTATATGATACCCACAATTTATAGGGCTAAATATATTGTTCAGAAAGACGAAAGGGTTTACTAAAAATGCTCCAAATACTAGTATTCTTTTAGGAGTATCAAATTTTTTTAAGATAAAATAAAAGGAAAGAGACACAGCTAATTCTAAGAAAAAAGCGTAAAAGACAAATACTTCAAGACTATTAAATGATATAAGTTTAAAAAATACTAATAAAAACAAGGTTAATGGGGGATATTCTAATCTTCCAGGTCTCCAAATCCATTCCCCAGTAAACATTGTATTAGTAGTATTATAATTAATTATCACATCACCCCAAGAAACGCTAGAGTCCATGTGAACAATATAATAATAAATTAACATAATTATCCTAATACTAATACCGATTACAATAAATGTTATACCCAATAATCGAGGATTTTTAAGTCTCCAATGATTTTCTTCATCTCTTTCAATCATTATGTCTTATTCACCTTGGTTTAATACTTAATGCTCATAAGATGATAAGTTTTCAAAACATACATTAAATTAAAATTTACTTATGAATAGATAATCTTATTTATATCCTATTAAAATGTTTTAAAGAAAGAAGTGAAAATTTTTGACTGAAACACTTGAACTGAGCATTGTTGTGCCAGCTTATAACGAGCAATTAAGAATCACCTCTTTTATGAAAAATTTATTACATTTTTCAAAAAAAAATTTAGATAGCTATGAGATAATAATTGTAGATGATGGTTCTACTGATAAAACTTACCAAATTGTAAAAAATTTAATAAAAGATTATGAAAATACAAAGATAATTACTTATAGTGAAAATAAAGGAAAGGGTTATGCCGTATTTCAAGGCATTCTAAGCGCAATAGGAGAATTTGTATTATTTATTGATGCTGATGGTTCAACTCCACCAGAAGAAATTAAGAATATGGTTAAAATTTATAGGAAACATGGTTATGATATTATTATTGGAACGAGAATGGAGGCAACATCAAGTATAGAGAATCCTCAACCGATTAGTAGAAAAGTTATGAGTTTAATTTTTAACCTTTATTCAAACATACTATTCCATTTAAGAATAAATGATTTATTGTGTGGATTTAAAGGTTTTAAAAAAGAAGTAGCTATACGAATCTTTCAAAACCTACAATCATTTAGATGGGAATTCGATGTTGAAATTTTATATAAAGCCAGGAAATTAGGATATTCTTTATACCAAATTCCGATTAAATGGAAGCACGAAGAAGGTTCAAAGATGAAAAAATCTGATCCCTTTTTCATTTTTTTGAATTTGTTTAAACTAAGATTAAAGTTTTTTGATAGAATGTAAAAAACTCAATCTAGATTTTCATTTTCTTCTAATCTTTTAATATCAAGTTTTCGATATTTAAAATTGATCGAGATAGTGGATATTCCGCCGTAAATGAAAACGTATATTATTCGAAGTATATGATCTAAAATAAAGATCGATAAAATATTCTCAAATGAAATAGTTAAGGGGTAAAAAATCGAAATAAGAATAGCACCTGCAATTTCAGATATTCCCCATCCTCCCGGAGTTATTGGGATTGTTTTGGTAAAAAATGTAAGGATTTGTGCCAAAATAATTATAAGGAAATTAATATTAAAACCCGCTAAAAAAAACAGGATTACTAAAGTAAGAGATTCAAAAAACCATGTTGGAATATTTAATAAGAATACCCATAATATTCGTTTCTTATCATTACGAAAATCTTTCATACCCTCTACAAATCGTCTTAAAAAATTTTCTATAAAAATTCTAAATTTTGGAGAAATTTTTTCAAGAACATTTAAGACTGCTTCTGTTCTAAAAAATAAAACTAGCAGCGCTATAAATCCTCCCAATATAATTACTGAGCCAATTAGTATGAAAAATTGGATATTTAAATCTGTTGTATAAGTTATTTCACTAATGTATATCAATATTAAGGTGAAGCACGTTATAGAAAACAATATTATAAAATCAATAAACCTTTCAATTAGAACAGCACAAGCACATTTACTTAGATGAAGATTAGCTTCTTTCTGATGAATAAATTCTATTTTAGCCAAATCTCCTATTTTGGCGGGAGTTAATTCATTAATAGCCCACCCCGTACCAATCGCACCGTAAATTGTGTAAAATTTAGGATCTAGATTGATCCCTCTAAATACTAGTTTTAATTTATAGGTTCGAAAAATGAAAGCTATTGTATAAGTCAGGCAAAATAAAAAGATACCCAATAATGAAATTTCTTTTAGATTGTTGAAAATAGTTTTATAATCTACAAAGATTATCATTACGATTATAATTAGAATTGTCAAACATCCTATAATGATGCGTTTTGTTTTTACTTCCATGTTGAGAGAAAAAAATTAAAACTATTAAATAAATTTATAGAATTTAGTTAACCAATTTCTTATAAAAGTGAAAATTCTCATTAATGTAAGTATTTTAAGAAATATAAAGTATAAATTTTATTATTTTGAAAGTAATAAATCAACATATACTTAGAATTATTAAAATTTAATATCGAATATAATGGAAAAAGTTGAATTTTTAGCTCCAGCAAAGAGTTTTAAAGCTATTGAAGAAATATCGAAATTTACAAAAAGAAAGGTAGGAAAACGGATGCCTCTGTCAGAATAATGATATAATAATCATGGGAACATAAACTAACACATATAATCACCGAAATATAGGTACTCTGAAATATTAGCAAAAAGTTTTTAAAAAAACACCAAGAGGGACAAAAGATATAAAGGTGGTTGTAGATCTAAAAGTTAATGATTCGGTTGTTGGATATGGATTAGATAACATATATTTATTTATAGATAAGACATACTATAAAAGGAAAAATTATAACAAAATAATAATAAATTGAATTATTGAGGTTGTTTTAATGGAAGAAAATAAAAAGAAAATAGTAGAATCTATACCTAATTTTAGTGAAGGAACAGATGGAGATAAGGTTGAAATAATAGCAAATGAAATAAGAAAGATGCCTAATACTCGCATTGTCGATATTGAACATGATTCAGATTATAACAGAGCAGTTATTACATTCGTGGGAACACCTGAAGCGGTTTTGAACGCAAATATAGAAGCAGCAAAAAAGGCTATTGAAATAATAGATATGAATTTTCACAAAGGGCAACACCCTCGAATTGGGGCTGTTGATGTTGTACCATTTGTTCCAGCTCAAAATGTCTCTATGGATGAATGTATAGAACTTTCTTTAAAATTTGCAGAAACAATGGCAATGGAAGGTATTCCAATCTATCTATATGAAGAATCTGCTAGAATGTTAGAAAGGAGAAATATTGACAATATTCGGAAAGGAGAATATGAAAAACTGAAAGAT
>SDBU01007892.1_pt1 | contig 12182 bp, 17 predicted proteins | sample 2277071 | NCBI WGS metagenome assembly SDBU01 (sample SAMN10397929, study PRJNA504765) | marine sediment metagenome | isolation source: marine sediment core GS08_GC12, 126 cmbsf | place: Arctic Ocean: Gakkel Ridge, Loki's castle | collected 2008
CGCCTGAATCGTAACAAGTTTAGTAGTTCAGTAAACAGATTGATTGAAAAGAAGTCTAAAGAGCTAAAGGAGAGAATAGATGCGAAGTGGCGAAGAATCTGGAAAGAGCTTACTCTTTATTGCTCATAGAGGATTTGCTGTTCAATATCTAGAAAATACCCTAACCGCATTTGAGCAGGTCATAAATTAGCAACGGAAAAATCTTCTTGGAATAGAGTTGGATATTCAGCTTACTGCAGATCGACGGGTAGCAGTATTTCATGATAACAATCTAAAGAGAATTGATGGCAAAGTTTGGAGGAAATATATTTCAGAGTAGAAGGTTCCTAATCGAAAAAACGAGGCAAAGATAATGTTAGGCATTTATGATTTTTCTGAGGTTGGAACGCAAATCAGCATTCACCATGGAGAGAATGATGATAAGATTCCGGTAGAACATTCGCGACAACTTTGCCGACAATTGGAGCAGCTTGGCAAAGACCCTGACTGTTATTATTATGAAGGACAGCCCCACACCTTTTATAGGGACCAAGAGGCGGATCCTCTATTAAAGGAGCGAACCCTCGAATTATTCAATCAATATGTCAGAATCGAATCATAGCAAATAAACCAGCGATGCTCCAGGTTGAGATTGGCAGATTCCATCAATTGGCGTTCAGAGCGAATACTTTATGACTGTTGTTAATTTTCAATAATCCTATTCTCTAGATTATATTAGTATTATTCGTGTATATTACAGAACCTACTGATTAAGAGTCAGTTGCTCTTTGTGTTCACGGTGTCTCATTAAAACTGCACCAAATTGCACCGGGAAAGGCGACTCTAACTGATTCATGAGCCTACTGATTATGAGTCAGTTGCTCTTTGTGTCCACGGTGTCTCATTCCAATTGCACCGAAATTGCACCGGGAAAGGCGACTTATGAAATAGAATTATTACCTATAGATAAATAAATCGTTAATTGAAATGCAATGAGGTTGGGTTATGATTATATAGAAATAAATGAGAATGATTGACTCATGCTGAATGAAATAAAGAAGATTGAATTAATGTATTTCGAGAATTGTCCTTCCTGGAAAATAACATATCAATACCTTGATGCAATATTGAATTACCAGAAAATTAGCACGAAAATTCATCTTATAAATGTAGAGACCAACGAAGATGCTGTCAAATATGAATTTCCTGGCTCACCGACTATCAAGGTAAATGGCAAGGATATATTTCCAACAAATCAAATTAATTATGCTCTCGGATGTCGTGTCTATGATACACCTCAAGGATTTAAAGGTTCTCCAACCAAAGAGATGATCTCAAAGGAACTCTTAGATATTGACTAGAAACTTCTGAAACCAAAATTTCCTTCTTTCCCCTAATCTATTTTCGCTCTTGATGAAATCTAGGATATGCAGTATTATATATTCACCATTATGAATATGAATACGCAATTGTTCGAGAAAAAAACAAGTAATATCCTATCGGTCTTGGGTAACCCATTCCGTATAAAATTAGCACTTGCGCTGGGAGAGCAGGAAGCCTGCGTTTGCCATCTGGAGGCGCTGCTAAAAAAACGGCAGGCGTTTATTTCACAGCATTTGATGGCGCTTCGTAAAGCGGGGATACTTAGGACTCGCCGAGACGGTAAGTTCGTTTACTATCGACTATTAAATCCAGCAGTACTTGATCTTATTCGAGATGCTGCAAAAATTGCTGGAATTGATCCAGATAAACTCCCTGAACTGGAGAATTTAGGAACGCTTGAGCAATGTGTTTGTCCACATTGTGGTGAGAATGATGATGCCTTGAGTAAGGGCGCTACATCTATGATATGAAAACCTCGAATATCACATAAAACCAATTTAGGAGAAATAAAGATGATAGAGATAAAAGTATTAGGTCCAGGATGCGCAAATTGTAAACGCCTGGAGCAAATAGCCCGCAAGGTAGTTGGTAATTTAGCGGTTGATGCCAATATAGAGAAAGTAACGGATTACAAGCAGATGGTTGACCTAGGTGTGATGACAACTCCTGGCCTAATCGTAAATGACAAGGTTGTATCCAGCGGTCGTATTCCATCTGAAACAGAAGTTATCACCTGGATCATCGAAGCTGTAGAATCAAGCTAATATAATAATCACATTGAATAACCCTGTATATCAGGGTTCTTTCTTGAAAAAGACACATTCAATATCATGAATATTACTATGAGGTAGATTAATGAATAACATTCTAAATATCATAACAGGCCTGCTGTATGGAGGTTTGGGAAATTTAGCCGCTTATCTGGCAGCGCATGTATTGCTGTGTTTACTTCCAGCATTTTATATCGCTGGTGCTATGACCGCATTAATTCCAAAAGAAATGGTCACACGCTACCTGGGCCGCAACACACCTAAATTTATTTCCTATCCAGCGGCAGCTGCTGCAGGATTTTTGCTTGCGGTGTGCTCATGTACCGTTATTCCATTATTCGCAGGCATTCACAAAAAAGGTGCCGGGTTAGGGCCAGCAATCACTTTCTTATTTGTCGCTCCTGCGGTGAACATCCTCGCCCTCACTTATACCGGCACGGTTATCGGGATGGATCTCGCAATCGCACGCTTGGTGCTTTCAATTGCATTTGGTATCGGTGTGGGAATTATCATGGCATTGATCTTCCGTAAAGAAGATGCCGACCATGATAAAGCAACAGATGCCATATTCGCGGGACAGGCATCTATGCGCCCAGTTGCTTTAGTATTTCTACTTCTTCTAGTAGCTATGCTGATTATTGGAACTTTTCAGATTGCTGCGCTGAAGAATGTGTATTATCAATTCAACCTTCCAATTCCCGGAACAGATCAATTTCAGGGATTTCTACACACGTTAGTACCATTCGATCCCACGCGTGGTGAAGAAGGCGTTACAGTTCAGGGTGCGGTTCTTATTGGATTACTTGTGTTAATCGGCATTACATCCTGGAAAGGGCTTGACAAAATCCATGATGGTTTTAATGCGTGGACTTGGATCTCAACCGCTTTCGTGGGATTGACGCTCATATTCGCATCCCTCAGTTTGTCGCCAATGCCTGGTGTACTTCAAGTGCAGCTTACTGGAAAATTCTTTGGTGTTCTGCTTTCAATCATCCTGCTTGGCTGGATATTGAAATATAAATTGACTGAAGATGAGATTCGCGATTTCCTCTGGGAGACCTGGCGTTTCATCAAGCAGATATTCCCACTTCTCATCGTCGGTGTTTTTACGGTTGGTATTTTCCGTGGGCTGATCAAACCTGAATGGGTGCAGTTCCTGGCTGGCCAAAACACTATATTTGGAAACTTTATCGGTGTGGTGTTTGGCGTTTTCATGTACTTTCCTACCCTGGTGGAAGTACCAATTGCACAAATGTTTTTGGATCTTGGCATGCACCGTGGGCCATTATTGGCATATCTGATCTCAGACCCTGAGCTGAGCCTGCAAAGTATCCTTATTACAGCAACCATCATTGGAAAACTGAAAGCATGGGTATATGTAGGCTGGGTCTCATTATTTAGCACTGTGGCTGGCCTGTTATATGGGGCATGGGTGAACGGAACCAGTATCTGGATTGTCGCTGCATATTTACTCGCATTTATGCTTATTCTCTTCGTGATCTTTTGGTTATTGGATCGCAATAAACGCGGGCGTGTGCTCTCTGTGCATACGGAACAATAAAATATCTCGCTAATAAAAATTTCCGTGTTAAAAGAAATAATATGAGAGAATTGATAACTGATTATTAAGGAGTGAGGAGGATCCAATGGGAAAAGATTATAAAAAGATCATTTGCTATAAATGCAAAAAAGACACTGGATACACAGAAGAAATAATCGTCAAAGGGAATATAAAAGAAGATATCAAATGTCCGCACTGCGGTACTGTCGTGATTACAGCAGAGATTGACTATTGCTGAAATATAGATTCGTAAATTAGATTGTAGAATCCCAAAGAGTATATTTACGGGATTCTACATTTAATACATTTCTATGGAAATGTTGTGGATTTGATTCTTTTTAATTACATTAATTTTTTTGAATTGGAACTTGAGTTGATTCTCATTCCTGCACAATGGTAATAAATGTTAAGTTACTTCTCAATACCAAATGATTCTAGTCTCTCTCGGATTAATTTCATTGAAATTTTTCTACCCATGCTGATTATTTCTTCATTTATCTTTATCACTGATAATTTGGCATCTGGTGTCAAGCTTGGGCAATCTGGTTCAAGAATATCAAAATACTTCACAACGACCTGATCGCCATATAAAGCTGTCATCTTGGATGCCAACCAAATTGCTATATCCCGCCAATCATCGCGCATCCCCTGTGGGCAGGCTATCAGTGAACCGGTGATCTGAATGATTACTTTAGGTATTCTTACCCGCAGCACCCTGGGCCTGCATTGGGTGGACAGCCTGGAGGATTGAAAGATGATCCTCCTCCACCTGCACGAATGAACAAACCCGCTGAAATAACTTGACGGGTTGTCAGGTCGCCGCAATTCGGACAAGCAGGTTGTATCCCATTTTCTTTCTCCTGTATTGTCGCGCGCACATCAAAGGTATCACCGCAATTTTCACACATAAATTCGTAGGTAGGCATTTTTTACTCCATTAACAACTGGTATTTTTAGCAAGTGACGCAAAATCAATCCCAAGTAGGTTGCTGATTTCCGCATTGATCTCACGCAGCTTCCCAATCGCTTCTTGTTGAGAAAGCGAATAGGATTTAATCACTTCATTTTCCTGGGCTTTAGTCTGCAGCGAACGGAGCTTTTCAAGGTCTTGCTGTGTAACTTGGTTTTTATTTTGTTTTTGGCGGATATCTCTCTGGAAGGCGGACAGATCCTCCATGATTTTATGAGCGGTCGTATCTTGGGTAAACAGCTCTTTAGCAATTATGTAACGGTTTACTGGCTCAGTAAGTTTTATCTGGTCGGCCAAAAGATTTACGGAAATAATTAGTTTTTCTGGAACATTTATCTTTATAGTCATCTTCTCACCTCATCCACAGCAGCTTGCGCCGCATGCCGCAGCATAATCCAACCCGCAATTGTCTGATATCACCTGCGCACAAGCTCTGCAAAGGGCTTGAAGTTCTCCTTGGGCATCGAAATAGCCTTGAACAGATGTGTACTCAAGAAAAACTTGCCATAATCGTTCCAGATCTTTTTTTTCAGCTTGGGTCATGGTATTAAACATTTGTTTTGTCTGCAAATCTTTTGCTTTTGCCTGGTATTCCTGTAATGCCTTTTGTGCCTCTTGATCGTTTTTGTATCTTTTACTCGCACTTTCATAGTTCTTGTAATGTGCTGTCTCAACCAGCGTATTTGTGAAATCGCGAATTGTGTTACTTAGATCCAGTTCTGTATTAATTTCTAATGCAGTTTTGTTTTTTGTAATCATAGTGACCTTTTTCTTTTAAGATATTGGTTTGTAGGTTTTGGAGACAATCAAGATGAGTAAATCTTAAGTAAGTTCGGGATTTTTTCAGCAATCTCATCCCGTACTTGCCGGAACACTTGTTTAATGTTTTCCTCATCTCCGGTGGTCTTAGTGGGGTCATTAAACCCCATGTGCATTCTCTTTCCTTTGGCTAACCATATAGGGCATTTTTCCGCAGCTGTATCGCACACAGTAACCACCAGATTAAAATCATGGTCATAAAATTCATCTACTGTTTTCGTTCGCCCTTGATGATCAATCCCAATCTCTTTAAGCACTTCAATTACCACTGGGTGCACATTATCTGCCGGCTGTGTTCCCGCGCTGAATGCTTTCCATTCGGAACCCAGCCTGGCATTAATAATTGCTTCCGCCATCTGGGAGCGGCACGAATTTCCAGTGCAGACAAAAATCACTTCTTTCTTTGTCTGCGGTTTTTGGCCGCGATCATCACTGCTGTTGTGGTTTTCCATATAATTTCTCCCCAAGCTCTGTTAGCATATCCAGGCCTGTAATCTCCTGAGGTAATAGTGGAATTTGGACAACAGGGACATTGAACTTTGTAGAAATCTCCTGTAGATATTTATTTTGCATCGCTCGGCGAGAGTGCACAAAAGCGTTATCCGTCTGCTCTTGTGGAATAATGTAATTAGCCACAACCATCCCGGTATGAATGTCCAAAGTAGCTAATTCCTGTGATGCCCGATACGCCTCCAGAATAGGTGTGGATTCAGGGAACATGACAAAGGAAAAGGTGCTTTGTGTCGGATCCTTCATCATGTCGATCACTTTGCCAAATTTCTGTTTGGCCGCATCATCGGCAGCTTCTGTGTCCACAGATGCGAAAGCCTTAATATCAATCTGTTTGCTCCAGTCAATCGGTAATTCCAGTAATCTCAATGTATGGCCAGTAGGGGCAGTGTCAAACACAACCGCTTTCCACTCACTTTGCGAAGCCAAATCGATGAACTGGTCAAAGGCAGCCATTTCTTCCGTGCAGGGAGAATCCAATTCCTCTGCCATCGTTTTGATGGCTTCCGGCGGGCGACCGCGTTTCTTTGCATCCTCCAGGATACGTTCTTTATATTCCTCGGCCGCGGCTTTTGGATCAATTTTGGCAGCCCACAAATTCTCGATTCCCGTAACCGGTGCCGGGTGGTCGCCAATCGGAACGCCCAGCACATCACCCAAATGAGCGGCCGGGTCGGTTGTCACCAGTAAAGTCTTGTATCCACTACGGGCCAGCCAAATCGCGGAAATGCATGATGCAACTGTTTTACCAACCCCGCCTTTACCTGCGAAAAAGATGGTGTGGCGGTGGCCTTTGCTTGATAATTCGTGGATAAAGGGAAGTGATAGCTTTGCTGCTTCTTGAACGGCATTTTCTTCAAATTCAATAACTTTTGTTTCCTTTTCCATTTCCCCATCAAAATAAACACGACCAACATCGCGTAAACGCTCAACCCCGGTAATTTCCCCGCTGAGTAATCTCATCTGCTTTTTAGAAAAAGTAAATTCCCGGTTGATTTGATCCAAGTAACCAGACTGCATTTTTGCGCGGGCTGAAAACAATGGGTTGGATTGCGCCTCAGCGGGAATAATGCCATTGACAATTAATTGGTAAGAGTGAATATCCAGTTTTTCCAATTCCCCAATAGCACGCTTGGTCTCTTTAATTGCGATTGCTTCTGGCTGTAGAACGAAATTAAACACAGTGCGGTCGGTATCCCGCAGCATAGCCAAAGCGCGCTCGTATTTATGTTTCGCGTCCTGGATAGCTGCGGCAGGTCCTATACATGTTTGTCCGCTGCCCTCACTGGCTGCATCAATGGAATGGCTCCACTCAGACGGAAGTTCCAAAAGCCTAATGGTATGCCCGGTGGGCGCAGTATCGAAAATAATTGTATTGAATTCCTGCTTATCTTTCTTTTCAGTATCCAGAAAATCCGTAAACCGGTCAAAGGCGGCTACTTCAGCCGTGCAAGGTCCGCTCATTTGTTCTTCCATCACCTGAACAATCTGGTGAGGAAACGCTGCGCGGATGGGAGCCATTGCTTTGTCAATGTATTCTAAAGTAGCTATATCTGAGTCAATTTCCATCGCCCAAAGATTTTCTACTCCAAAAATAGGGGTTATTTCATGCCCAATCTTTTGTTCAAAAACATCAGCCAGGTTTGAAGCAGGATCGGTGGTTACAATGAGGGTTCGCTTACCTTCATCTGCCAGACGCACAGCGGTGACGCATGCCATGCTGGTTTTTCCTACACCGCCTTTTCCTGAATAAAATAAATATTGTGAATTCACTATGTCCTTTTGATTAATGCTGTTTCTACTTCAGCCAGGGATGGATAACTACTAGACTTAATGATGATTCCATTTATCAAAGTGATAGGCAATGCGCCTATTTGTTGTTCGCGAACCAGCTGCATTACACTTTCGTTATTAAGGAACTCATTTGGATCACTGGCCATTTGATACCGCTTGACCGCAAACCCTTTTGATTGAAGGGTAAATATCATCTCATTTACATCCAATAAAGTCTGATCTAAAGTGGGTCCGCACATTCCTGTTGGGCAGCACATCGGCGGATCGAAAATCTCAATTACTTTTTCACTTTGAAATTCTGTTTGTTGTTGCACGGTTGAAGGTTGTATCATCATTGTTCCTTTTTAAATTTGTTATTTTGTTTTTGGAAGGATTTATTCGGAAAAAGACATTATTTCATTCACTGGTCCGCAGGTTAGCTGTCGAGGTTGAATGCGATTAGAATCAAGAAAACTATTCAAGTAACCCCACAATTCTTTATAGGCACTTTGGTTAATGGTGTAGTAGATCCAACGGGAGTCTATGGGATCTCTTTCAATATTTACCAACCCCGCTTTTTTTAGAATTCGCAAATGGTGCGATATTAAATTAGGTTTCAATTTTAAGGAATCGGAAAACTCACAGTTACATTGGGTTCCACTTTGTATCAGATTTAAAAGGAGTAACCGTTTGGGGTCGCCTAACGCTTTTAAATATTGCGCAATTTTTTCTATTTCCATTGTTTTTCGATCCTTTTATTATACTTCAAAGTTTGTTGAAGTATAACCTGGATTCAATTAATGTCAAGGGGTAATAAGATTAATTATTAATGTCTGAGGAATAATTGGGGTAATTCAAAATTCTATAAGCATTTCAAGCGGATATTATTAAAAGTAGTGTTACGAGATATTCGCCTCCATGATTTACGACACACTAAGGCTTGCAATTCTCCAGTTGAGTGGTTGGAGGAATATAATTCCATTCGCCCCCATGCTTCTTTGAGAAATCTAACCCCTTATGAATTCTCTGCTAATCTTGAAAGTGTCTACTTATGAGTGGTACTAATTTTGGGGGGCTTGACAGATTGCACACGAATTGCACACGGAAAGGCGACTCTGTTACTTAGAAAGAATGCACTAGTAATGATCATTTACTTTGCTATTTTCACACTAGAAATAATTTACTTTAAGATAGATTTTAGCATTTCCGCCTGTGCAGTTTAATATTACGGTGGACTTGAAATATGAAGAAAATAGTTACAGTACTAAATCTATTAACAAACTTGACCCAATTTATTCTTTTAAGGAAGGACAATAATATTCTGTGAATTCAACTAGCAAATGAAACTTTGATTGTCAAGGAGAGGTAAGGTGCGGTAATATGAATAGCGGAGTAAGTTATTTTGAGCATTATGTTTTGGACAATGATGTCACCTTATATGGAAAAGGTGTATCTGCCCCGGTCTCGCCCGACTGATGGCTAGTATAGGAGGTGTGGGGAACCATCCCTGGTCGCTAGGACATGCACACCGATGCACTGGAGATTACTAACCGTAGGGCAGAGAAATTATAAGGATTGTTGAGGAGGGCTTTTAGATGAAAATAGTTTTGACTTATGACCCACGTTGGGGATATACACCTGAAGAGCATAAGGTTCTTTTAAAAGACCTGAGCTGGGAAAGTCTGGATACTGTGGAGTACGTGACTGGATTGTTAGGAGAAACAGGCAACATCGTTTTGCCTGTCAAAACTGATGACACGTTCGAGTTCAGACTCAAAGAAATCATGAACGAACACGCAGATCCTTTGGTGTTCTGGCTTAACGAGTTTATGCCAACTGATCCTAGCAAGAAATTGACTACTGAGCGCCCGTTCACTGTTAGTGTTATAGAAAAGATTGGGATGATGCACACGGGACCAGGCTCTAAAGCATTAGGTATAGGTCTCGATAAAGAGAAAACAAAAGACGTTTTTAGGAGGCTTGGGTTGCCAACACCTGAATCCTATGTTGTTTATCCTGGCAATCATTCGCCAATCTACCAACAAGGTCATTGGGATGGCTATGTCATAATAAAGCCATTGCTTCACGGAGACAGCATAGGGATAGATGAGTTCTCTGTCGTTTATGCCGATGATTTTAGATCAATAAAAGAAAGGGTTGAACGAATACACAAGGAATTTAATGAGCCTGTTCTCGTAGAAAGGTACATCGGAGGAGAGGGCATAAGAGAATTCACAGTGCCGATGCTTATTTCTCACGATGGAAGAGTAGCCGAACTGCCAATAACAGAGATTGATTTATCTCGGCTACCTGTTGCGCAGGAAAAATTTAGATTCCTAACTCACGCCATAAAAGACGAAAAATACTATTATCTAAAGATACCCGCAGAGCTTTCGCCAGAAATCACCAGGAGGATATATTCCGATGTTGGAAGAATCATCAAAGAGATTGGATGCAGAGACATGGTCAGAGTTGATATAAGATATGACCCTACTGGTTTGTACTATATTGAAGTGAATGTTAATCCGGGTAAGACCAGGTTTAACAGCTACTTGACAGCATCCGCTTATTCTCCTGGATTGGACTATCCAGCAGTAATCGCATTTATCCCATATCAAGCCATGCTTAGATACGGATTGGAACCTCCAAGAGAGTTGGAGGAACTGGTAAGACCTGTTATGGCATTGTTTGACCCTGGTCAAACTGTTGCAGTGAACCCTTAGATTTAGATATCTACCTAAATGAATGAGTGTGAAGCTATTACGACGAATAAAAAATAAAGCACCTCAAAATAGAAAATATTCAAACCTAAGGGAAAAAATTCCCTCGGAATTGGAGGATGCAGGATGGAACAAGCATTTAAAGGAAAAATAGCAATCATCACAGGCGGTGCGCAGGGATTAGGTAGAGCAATATGTCTGCGCCTCGCCAGCGAAGGATGCAGCATAGTCATCGCTGATATCAATGACATTAAAATTCGAGAAACGGAGCAGGAAATTCATGGGAAATTCAACCGGGATACTCTGGGAATTATCGCAGACGTCACAAAAGAAGATGATGTAGCTAAATTAGTCGATCAGACTGTCAACCACTTTGGGAAATTGGACATTATGGTTAGCAACGCAGGTATTTTATTCGCAGGATCTGTGGTCGATTTTCCGGCTGAAGAATGGATGAATGTGGTCAAAGTGAACTTGTTTGGGTATTTCCTCTCTCTAAAACACGCCGCCCGTGTAATGAAAATGCAGCGCAGTGGTGTCATTATTCAGATAAATTCGAAAGCTGGGAAGAAAGGTAGTTACACATCCTCCGCCTACGCTTCATCAAAATTTGGCGGAATCGGTCTAACCCAGTCAGCCGCGCTTGAATTAGCTGAATTCGGCGTACGCGTGAATTCGATTTGTCCTGGGAGTATGTTTGAATCCCCGTTATGGGTGAATTCCTTGTTCGAGCAATACTCTCGTATTCGCGGTATGACAAAAGAAGATTTGCTGAAATACTACATCGACCAGGTGCCTTTAAAGCGAGGATGTACATTTGATGACGTCTGTAACCTGTTGGTTTTCCTCGCGTCAGACCATTCCAGCTATATTACCGGCCAAGCGATCAATGTGACCGGTGGGCAGGAGATGCGCTAATCTTTCCGCACTTCATGATGATATAAACACCAAGTATTATATTTCCCAATATTCTCAGAAAGCAAGCGACTTGGTATCGATATTTTACTTGAGGATTACGTATACTTCATCCCATGGCGCCTTGTCACCTTGAGTATACGTCTCGATCTCGAAAGAATCTCGTATAACCGAGATGCCTTCTTGCCAGTTTGTGAAATCGCCATATTCGCTCGTATTTTTTCACCGTTGGCAATTTCTTTGATCTTTGTTATATGTCCCATATCAATTACCGCCTGGGCGTTCCTCTCTAAAGTTCAGCCAGAAGCGAAAGTTCCGAGGCATCCAAATCTTTCGCACCAGCAGGGATGGCCATTAACATCATCCTTGCTGTTATGTCCGAATGCACCCGCGAACCCCCTTTCTCCTTCATACAATTTCCCATTTCAGAAAAAAGATCCACCAAAACCGGTGGCCAGGGTTACCAATGCGAAATTTTCATGCCCTTTTCCAGAGCCTCAGGTGGCTTCACCCAGCGCGGCAAGCATTGTATCGGTTGCGACGAAAATTGGGATCTCATATCGGTCTTGTAATAATTTAGTGAGTGGAAAATCATACCAGTGCAGGTTTGGGGAAACAACCATATCACCGGTCTCGTTGTCCACCAGACCGCATAAGCTCAGTCAAACTCCGGTGATAGTTCCTTATGTTTTCCCGGCGCTCTCGAATTTCGAATCTATGATTGAGAAAATAATTTCAACGCTCGCTTTGCCTTTAGAAAAAGGCACCGGTTCCTTTTAAAT
>SDBU01007893.1_pt1 | contig 12180 bp, 8 predicted proteins | sample 2277071 | NCBI WGS metagenome assembly SDBU01 (sample SAMN10397929, study PRJNA504765) | marine sediment metagenome | isolation source: marine sediment core GS08_GC12, 126 cmbsf | place: Arctic Ocean: Gakkel Ridge, Loki's castle | collected 2008
TCTTCTTACGGCCCGATCCGAAAGGCCGGTTTTCATACTTTGGAAAATTCGTCAGGTAAATGGTCGCTTGGTGCGAACCTGTTTGCTTCGACAGAGACCCTGCTTGACAACAAAGATGTAACCGATACGAGCAAACCCCTTAACCGGGGCCGGCCGCTGTCTGCGACACTGGCGATCCTGGCAGTATTGCTGCTAACGATTGAGTGTGTATTGTATCACCGCTGTAAATTTGGATGATTTAATGGATGTTGTAAGTCTTAAACCACTTTTGTGGCTGATCTTGCTTATACCATTACTGGTTGTCTTTAGATACAGTTTCGTAGATCGGCCGAAGGTATATAAGTTTACTGCAATGGGATTACGCATCGCAGCGATTCTCCTGTTGATACTGGCTGTATGTCGGCCCTTTATCGGGTTTGAATCTGAAGATATTCATGTTGTATTTATACTGGATGTATCTGAATCAGTTGACCTAAAGAGCGCAAGAGATGCCGTTGATACTATCGATGAATGCATCGGTGAGCTGAAAGCATCTGACTCCTGGTCATTTTTTGTTTTCGCCGATGGTGTTAAGCATATAAAGGAAACAAAGGAAGTGGCATCTGAACTGGATAAGTGGCTTGAGAATATTCCTGATGACAGCTTCAGGAGTGCGAGCAAGCTGGCAGATGCAATATTGTCTGCGAGATTGTGTTTTCCGGCAAACAAGGCCAGACGTATGGTCATTCTTACAGATGGCCGTCCAACTCATAAGAACATTAAGGAAGCTCTGGGATCGCTCAAGAACGAACGTATTGACCTGAGAATGCACAAACTGTCAGGACTGAGGTATGCTGAAGCTTGTATAGAATCGCTCAAGCCCAGCACTACAAAGGCGTTTGAAGGTGAGATTGTTCGCATGACAGTGAGGATCGGGGCAAATCAGAGAATGTCCGCCAGGCTGAGAATCCTGAATAAGGCAACTGTTGTATCCCAGAAAGAACTTGTGCTTGAACCCAACAGTGACAATGTAGTCAATATGGAAGTGGCAATGAATACCTCAGGGGCGACCCATTGGACAGCCGAACTTCTCGCCGATAACGACCACTTTCTTATAAACAACAAGGCAAGCTGTACTGTGACGGTCGAGGGTAAACCGCGCATACTCGTCCTGCATGAAACGCCGCGAAAAATGCGTTCCTTCGGAAAGGCCATGATTGAGCAGGGCTTTGAGATTGACGTGAGAGGCAAACACGGTTTGCCTGACGATCTGGCTTCACTGCTGGCTTTTGATGCAGTTATCTTAGCTGACATTGCTGCAACTGATATGTCATCAAATCAGATGGAAATGCTCAAGCGCTATGTCATCGATTTTGGCGGAGGTCTGGCAATGTTCGGCTCAAACAACAGCTTCGGGCTTGGCGGTTATTACCAGACACCTGTTGAAGAAGTTCTTCCGCTGACAAGCCGGTATGAAAAGCAGAAGGAGCAGCCATCGGTGGCAATGGTTCTTGTGATTGATAAATCCGGAAGTATGCATGGTATGCCTATTGAACTTGCAAGGCAGGCTGCCAAGGCAACAGTTGACCTCATGGGGAAACAGGACCATATTGGTGTGGTTGGATTCGACGGTCAGGCATCTATTATTAGTCCCATACGAAGCCTGAGAGAAGCAGATACAGTCAAGGATGCTATTAATACTCTCGCATCGGGCGGTGGGACGTCAATGTATCCCGGTATTGATGCCGCCTTCGGGATGCTCAATGCAGTCTCTGCAAAAATCAAACATGTTATAATACTCAGTGACGGCCAGAGCCAGCCAGCCGACCACCAGGGCCTTGTATCAGAAATGGTGAACACGGGGATTACCGTATCAACAGTTGCACTTGGCAATGCAAACCGCGTGCTTCTTTCTTCGCTTGCTGATATCGGAAAAGGCCGTTATTATGAAACAACAGACCCGGCAAATATCCCGCAGATATTTACAAAAGAGACAATTGAGATTTCGGGTTCAGCAGTAAAGGAGGATTTATTCAATCTTGTTCAGATCTCGGATCATCCGCTGCTTTCCGGTTTCAGCGACTCTGAACTTCCTGTTGTCTTCGGATATGTAATGGCCAATGTCAAACCTGCAACACAACTGCTGCTTGTTGCAAATTCAGGTGACCCGATTATGGCGGTTTCCAGATATGGGCTGGGTTCGACAATGGCCTATACCAGTGACGTCACTGATAAATGGGGGTCTCAGTGGCTCACATGGAATCAGTTCGGCCGTTTCTGGTCTCAGGCAGTTCGCAGTATTCTCAGAAGAGACTCAACAGAAGGCCTCTATCTGCAGCAGACCAAAGACAGCAGCAAATGGACAATCAATATAACGCGCCAGGATAAATCCGGAAAACCTATGACAGGCATTGATTTTGATGCCCATACTGTAGACGATACAGAGACAATCAACAAAGTTGCAGTTGAGGAAATCGGCCTTGGCAGCTATCGAATTGTCGTACCCGTAGGCGACACAGAGTCCCTTTCCCTGCGTCTTTATGACCGCGATCATGATAAATTGGCGAGACTCCACTTTAACAGACCATATCCGTCAGAATACAGCCTCGCAGGACAAGTCGCAACGCAACTGAAGGATATCCCCAAACTTAACAGCAGCACAATCAGGCAGGAAATAATTCCCGTAAAAACCCGCAAACCGATAAGCCATATCTGTTACCTCCTGGCACTTGCAGCAATGCTGGCGGGATTGCTGTTCAGGAGAGTATGATACCCGGTGCGCTTGTCAAGCGGGCGTCGGACCACTGAAAAACAGCGTAATTCCAATAATTGCTCTTTGAAAAGAGAATATTCAGGTATGTGTGCGCTTGTCAAGCGTCTATTGATTCCATTAGAGCTTTACGTTTCAACATAATGCACCTCCTTGTGTAATAAGGGTTTATGGAAATTTATAGTATCCCTTATATCGTCATACACAAGGAGTGCGTCTTGAGTGAATCGTCCCCCAAAAAATCTTTTAAAAAACCCTAAGTTTGAGGGTTTTTTGGTTGACAACGTTAGTAAACTACAATAATTTGTTTTTGAAGCGATAGTTTGGGTATACCTTTGTATCTGGAGTGGTTTGTGGGAGAAAAGTCGTATGTGATCAATGCTTTCCAATTCAGAACCCGTATGTATATATAGAAGTAAAAGCGGATGTTTCGGCAGGTAGCCAAACAGGGGCTGTCAGCCGAAAAGAAGCGTTTATAACGTGTTGAATGAAGGAGCTTAATTATGTACGTAAACTTACTTTTTGTGAGCATGTCAGATTTGCATTTGGGGGAAGAGGACTCAGTATTAACCAATTTAACTGTCGGAGAGCCCGTTCCTGAGCCTAAGGGACCTGGGCCATGCATGCTGGCCCTTGTAAACTATCTCCATGCAATAAAATTCGTACTCAATGAAGGCAAGCCAATTCCTTTCTTAATTCTCAATGGTGATATCCTGGAGCTGGCCACAAGTACCTATCCTATTTCCACGACCTACTTCCGGCTTTTCCTGACTGAATTAGCGAAACGCAAGCTTTTCGACCGGTTGATATATCTACCGGGCAATCATGATCACGGTCTTTGGAGTCTGATAAGAGATACTCAATTTGTCAAGTCTTTGAGTCAACAATCGGAGAGCCCCGGCCAGTTGAAAGTTCAACACGTCACGGAGTTATCGATACCCCGTCAGTCTCCTCTTCTTTCGCTTCTGGCCTCAAACCTTCCCATGCAGATTACCTCTCCGTCGTTATTGGTCGCCAATCCATCACTTCGACTTCAGTCATTGCAGGGCCATGACTTTCTGTTCCATCATGGACATCTTTTAGAAGACATCTATAAGTTTCTCTCTATTCTGAGAGAGCGTGTTATGAACAATGTTAGTCTTGGTGAGCTTAAGAAAAATCCTCTTAAAGATAGAATTGAAGAATTAGAAAGAGAGAACTGGCCCTGGATTGATTTCGTCTGGTCCGGATTCGCTCGTGCGGGAAGAGTTGGTCTGACAGTGGAGAAATTTTATGAACTGCTTAGCAAACCGGAAGGGATGAAAAAACTAATACACCGTGTGGCAGATGTATTGCGTACAGAATTAAATATAAAGTTCGTACCTGAATGGTTGGAAGACGACGTTTTCCGCTTTATTTTGGAGAGAGCCTTAAAGAAGGGAGGTGTTGGTTCTGAAGAACGTGCCGATCATGAAAAGCCTGCTTACAGTGAAGATTTGAAGACTATGACTCGCCGTTTCATGGGTCATTACATGAGACAGGAACTATTAGACGAGGGCTTGCGTCCAGCCACAGACCAATCACGTTTTATCTTTGGTCACACCCACAAGCCGTTCCTGGAAAAACTTGAAAATGTCGGAACAGACTTTGGAGAAATAAAGGTTGCCAACTCCGGGGGGTGGGTAATAGAGTCAGATAAACACTTGCCCAATCACGGTCCGGGGATTGTATTCGGCTCCAACAACGGGAATATGGTACTGGTGAAATATGAATTAAATGTAGAGCCTGGTTCAGAAATCAAAGAACAACCTGACGATTGGAATAATATTCTTGAAGACCTGGCTGAGCATGAGAAATTGAAAAAAGCTATCTCCAATGCAGTAGAAGTAAGATGGCGTTATTTCAAGAAGAGAGTTCAAAGGACAAAGAAAACTCTAAATAGATTGTCCAAATGAACCAGGAGAAGTATAGACAAATGAATTGGGACAAACAGATGCTTCTTTGAAAAAGAGGAGGCCATAAATGAGTATCCTGAGACAAGCGAGCGAAAAATTGTCTATTCATTCGGATTCAGGGATGCGTATGGTCATGTCAGTTGTTTGAAAGGAGAACAATACCATGCCAGAAATTAAACTACCTGATATTTCATTGAAGGATTGTGGCTTAACCGAGCGAGTGTCACATCTTAGGAATGTCTACTTCAGGGCGATGCCTGAGATGTGTATTGAGCGCCCTCGGTTGATAACCCAGTTTGCTCTCACAAAAGGTTTGTTTAACCAGGGTCGTATTTCCATCCTTGATAAGGCCAGAACATACCGGGATGTGCTGGAAAACCGCAGCACGATAGTTCGCCACAGCAAGGCGTGTGAAAAGGATAAAGATGATAATAAATTGAAAACATTTGAATTAAAAAACAAGTATCTTTCTTTATTTGCCGGCTCGACCACAAGCAAGTTTAAAGGTGTTCCTCTTTATCCAGAATTTCTGGCCCTGGCTTTTTGGCCGGAACTCGGGACGATTTCTAAGCGTGCCCGCAATCCCTACGGAATTACGGATGAGGAGATAAATGAACTCAATTATGACATCTTCCCGCACTGGCTCGATAATAACATTATGGAACTTACCCGAAAAAGAATGCTCGGGAATAACAGGGAGAAGCACGATGTCAGAGGTAAGAAAGATCCCACCGATATTAAGCTGCTTAAACTTCTTGTGTTCTTTCTAACCAGCAAGCCATACACTATTTCTCACACCATACCGGACTTTTCCCGGGCTATTGGAAAAGGGTTGCGTGAAATTATCAACGAGGCCAACGAGAAGAGGAACGAAACAGATGACGATGACAAGAAGGAATTTTACGCGGCAATTGCTGTAGTGCTTGAGGGCATTATCGCTTATTCAAACAGGCTGGCAGACGAGGCAAAAAAGCTGGCTGGGAATGAGAGTGATCCGGCTTTGAAGCAAGAGCTGCTTGATATGGCTGAGGTCAATCGAAGAGTTCCCGAACATCCTGCCCGCACATTTCGCGAGGGACTGACGACTGTATGGATCTGTTGGATTGCCATTCATCTCGAAAACCCGAATATAGGCCTGAGCCTGGGCAGGCTGGATCAAATCCTCTATGAGCTTTATCAGCGTGATATTGATAATGGGACCATAACCGTTGAAGACGCCGTGGAATTGGTCTGTTGTCTGTGGCTTAAAATCGGCGACCATGTTCCTGCCATCCCTGACGCAGGCGAAAAGCTCTTTGGAGGGACCGGTTCCAACCAGGCCATCACGATAGGCGGTGTGGACAAGGATGGCAAGGACGCCGTAAATGACCTGACTTACGTTATGCTCAGGGCAACAGAGCTGATGCTGCTGCGTGACCCGAATCTTAATGCAAGATATCACTTTGATGAAAACTCTGATGAATACTTAAGAAGACTTTGTGAGTCCAATATTGAAGCAAAAGCCACACCGGCCCTTCACAATGACAAGGCTGTCATCAAGGCTCTTACCTCAAAAGGTGAAACCATTGAGCAGGCAATGGATTACGGGATTGTCGGCTGTGTTGAGCCATGCAGTAATGGAAGAGCCTACGGCCATAGCGCCGCCATCCTGTTGAACCTGACATCGGTCCTTGAACTTGCCTTGTTTAACGGCAGACATAGACATACAGGCATGGATACACAGATAAGTGAGGAAACCGGCGAAGCGGTTAATTTTAAAGACTTTAATGAATTTAAGAATGCCTTTGCCAGGCAGGTCCGCTGGATGGCGGAGAAAACAACAAACCTGAACAATATTTTTGGAAGGACACACCAGGAATTCTATCCTACCCCAATCCTCTCTGCGTTATTTGAGGGTCCCATGGAGAAAGGCAAAGACCTTATTGAGGGCGGAGCTACCATTAATTCTTCGGGGGTAACAATAATTGGCCTTGCCGATGTAGCGGATTCTCTCAGCGCTATTGAGAAGGTAGTCTTCGAGGACAAGGACATCTCCTTCGCAGAACTTCTCAAGGCCATGGAAAAGAATTTCGAAGGTAACGGTTTTGAAAAACTGCAAAAACGGCTTATGGACCCGAAAAGGACGCCTAAATATGGTAACGACGATCCAGCAGCCGACGCTAATGTTGCCTGGCTCGTCGACTTGTTAGACAAGGAATTTGGAAAAAAGCAAAACTACCGGGGAGGAAATTATCGTGTAGGGTACTGGACAATGACGATTCACGCCGGTTACGGTCGGTTGACCAAGGCGCTGCCCAGCGGACGTAAGGCCAAGGAGAATTTCACCAGCGGCATTACCCCTGTTTCCGGTGTAACCCCTTCACTTCTCCAAGCGCTAAACTCTGTGGCAAATCTGTCGGCAAGGTCCCTCTCAAGCGGGGTGGCCCTGAACCTGAAGTTCACGCCTGAAGTCGATAGGAAAAAGATGCTCGACAACTTTGTCAATTACGTAAAAGGATACTTTGATGATAACAATGGAGAAAGAGATGGGGGAATGGAAATCCAGTTCAACATAACCAAGCGTGAGGATTTTGAGAAGGCGGTAAAAAATCCTGAGAAGTATCCTGAGTTACTGGTCCGTGTTTCCGGCTACACCGCTTATTTCAAGGATTTGAACCCCTTCATGCAAAAAGAGATTATCGATCGGACCGAGTACCAGCTTCTGGCGGGAAAAGCGATACCTTATGCTCCTTTTCCCTTATCCAAAAAAGATTCCTGAAATATCAAAGGAGACAAACTATGGCTTCTGTTTGGAGACGATTTATATTGCGTCCGGTTTCTAATATGTTTAACGAAGCGGACCTTTTCTTGACAAACTTAGGCGCGAGAAAGCTGAAAAAGGAATTGCTCGGTACAGCAACGGACAAGTTTATCGAACTTCTGCTTATGAGTATGGACCTGTCTTTCTACCTAATTAAGGATGATGATTACCAGAATCACCTGAAGGATTCTGAGGGACGAGATTTTAAGGGGCGATATTTCTTCCGGTCCGCAGATGAAAAGGAGACTATTGCCGCCTCCGCCATTTTTGAGAACGCCAATATGAGGGTCGGTTTTGAGGCTATAGATGACTGGGACGTCATGGTCACGTTCAAGAACGGTAAGGCCCTGAGAAATTTTATATTCTCCGAGAAGCAGGACATCTTCGAATCAATATCAGAAAACGCAGTTGAGGTTGACGGAAACCTTAACCATATTTTCAAGTTTGGTTTTATGGTCCAGGACCTCACACGAAGACTTGGAATTGAGTAATGCAGAACGGTAACCATCCGCTTGTCGTCGAGATTAAGAGAGACAGCCACGAAGATGGTCCCGGCATCCGCAGTGTGGTTTTTTTCAAGGGATGTCCTCTACGGTGTGTCTTTTGCCACAGCCCGGAGACTCAGGACCCAAAGGAAGAAATCATTTTTTCCGCCCGAGAATGCACTAATTGCGGAGATTGTGCAGACTCTTGTCCCCAGGGAGCTATAGACTTATCACGACCGGAACGTATCAACAGGGGAAAATGCATCCGTTGTGGTCAATGCGCTGGTGTTTGTCCCGGAGACGGCTTAAGGCTGATAGGGCGATACTATCCCGTTGAAGAGCTTATGGAGATATTATTGCGTGACCTGCCGTTTTACCGTCACTCCCATGGCGGAGTTACTCTTTCCGGGGGCGAATGCACTATGTATCCCAACTATCTTGAGTCTCTTCTGAAATCTCTTAAGGCCAGGCAGATTCATCTTGTCCTGGAGACATGTGGGTATTTTAGCTACGACGTTTTCAGACAAAAAATACTTCCTTACATTGATTTGGTATATTTCGACATCAAGATTGCCGATCCGGACATTCACCAAAAGTATACGGGCAAGGCGAACCGGAAGATATTTGATAATCTTCGTCGGCTTCTTCAGGAAAAACCTGCCGTCGTCCATCCCCGAATACCTCTAATCCCCGGCATTACCGCCACGCGGGAAAACCTCTCGGATATTGTTGAACTCCTGTGTGAGGCCGGGGCGGAGGATGTCTCACTTCTACCCTATAATCCTCTGGGAATCGAGATGGCTGTGAGACTGGGAAGAACCAAAGCGTCTCTTCCAGAGGCATTCATGAGGCCAGATAAGGAAAAGGAAGTTTACACCATGTTCCAGACAATACTCGAAGAAAGACGAGATAAAGTAAGAACGGATGTGCAGGGTGAAGGTCGCAAAGTTCGTCTACTAAAGAAGCATTAATCAACAAACTTATCGTAATGAAATGATGTTCAATTAGATTTTATGAAAAGGAGAGAATCATGGTTCAAATCGATATTCCAGCGGCATTCGTAGTCAGCATGCTGTCCATTGACCTTGGCAGGAGAGTATTGAAAGAGGGGGCGGAGAAAAGCGGCGAGGCAAAACCGGCGATTTACTATCGATATCTTTTTCGCTCGGTCTTTTTTGCCGGCTTTGTTATCGCCCCGGCTGGCATCTACCTGCTTTCCGGTTGGCCCGGGTGGGAACAAATCTACTGGAGTAAGCGGTTCGAAGAGGTCATGCATACGGGATGGGTAAATGCGCTTCTTCCGGCACTTTTTGTTATGGCCATCGTTTTTGCAGGCTATTGTGGACATACCCTTGGATATCGATGGCTGGTCAGCGGGAAAGCTAAATATCTACGCCCTACCTATATTGGTGTTCTTGTCGCTGTGAGCATAGTTGTGCTAAGCTGTTATCCGTCCTTCTTTTTGATGGGCACTTATGATCAATACCACAACCTTAACGACCAAACCCGAGAATCTATGGCATCCGTGTGGAGTAATACATACGGTTTTTCCGTCGCCTGGATAGGAGTCATGATCTATTTCGCAGTGGCGATGGCTTATCTTATCCTCAAAATCTGGAAGGAAAATCGAGGTTAAACGGGCAAGAATTAACTTCCCACTAAACAATAGGAGGTAACATTATGTTAGCAATCGATATTCCCATAGCACTGCTGGCGGGACAGGCTCTCGCAGAAAGCGGCAAGAACATGCTCAAGGGCGACGACCCTAACAAGCATTACTTCATGAAAAGCATCGTCCTCTTATTTGCGGTGTTCTTCATTACCCCCGTGCCATTTTACTTTTTCCTCGGCTGGCCTGCATGGGAGGTTAATTTCCTGTGGCAGTGGCAGGACCACATACATGACAGCCCGATCAAAGCGGCTGTCTCTTTTGCGATCTTCCTGCTCACCGTGGGACCAACATATATCGGCTTCTTAATAGGAAAGTACTGGCTTAGAAAGGGACAAGACATATTAGTGCGAATCGGCTATATTCTTATGGCTGTTTTGATTGGAGTCATTGTATATCTGACGAGAGACATTACGTTTAATATTGCAAGTACCTATGATAAATTCCAGGCTGAAGAATTCTACTCGTTCTGGTCGCATCCATTTTTTACCGGATGGCTGTTCGTGACAATCTATTTCTGGGGAGCCTTATTCGCGTGTTATTTCTGGATAAGGAAGAAAGACAAACAATACAGTGAGGCGGTATGAATTACCAAGATGGAAGTTATTTTCCCTAAAGACTCTCAGCAATGTCACAAGGGATATCGTAATGTCGATTCTATTCAACAAAGCCAACATCGGTACCATGGAACTTTCGAATCGTATGATTCGCACCGCTTCTCATGAGGGCCTGGCGGACAGTCGGGGACGACCGACTGACGAACAGTTTCACTTCTATAGGGGCTTTATAGAAGGCGAGATTGGTCTGGTAATTACTGGATATGCTGGAATCGCAGAGGAAGGGAAAAGCGCCCTCTATCACATGAATATGATCGACTCGAATGAACTGATACCCTATCACAAGAAACTTGTTGATCGCATCCATGAGATTGGCGGAAAAATCGTGTTACAGATATGCCACTGTGGCCGCCAAACCTGGTCATGTGAGACCGGAGAGCCCCTGGTTGCCCCTTCGGCGATACCGTGCGGTTTTTACCGTGAGAAGCCCAGGGAAATAACAGAGGCCCAGATCCTTAACATGATTGAAGACTTTGCTCAGGCGGCACGACGTGCCAGAGAGTCAGGATATGACGGAGTACAAATCCACGCCGCTCACGGCTATCTACTATCTACATTTTTATCATGTCATGCCAACAAAAGAAAGGATCGATGGGGCGGAAGTAGGAAAAATCGATTTAGAATAGTCGGCGAAACTTTAAGAGCAGTTAGAAAAAGAGTTGGAAAGGACTATCCGGTACTGATAAAGCTGAACACTTATGAACGCGCACCCTTAGGTATGAAACCCCAAGAATGTATACAATTTGCAAAGATGATCGAAGATACTAAGTGTTGTGATGCTATCGAGCTTAGTTGCGGTACGAACGAAGGCGGATTTGTTATGACGAGGGGCAAATTCCCCACTGACGCTATTTTCAAGTATATGCGTCCTTTTTGCAGGTACAATTCACCAATAAAATTCCTTCTAAAATACTTCGTCATTCCGTTTATCAAGCTAATGCAGCCTCCATTTCGTGAAGGTTATAATCTTGAAACTGCGGCGAAAATAAAACAAGCAGTGTCCTTACCCATTATTACCGTGGGCGGGATGCGCTCCAGGCAGTTCCTCAACGACGCAATTGAGAAAAATATGACAGATTTTGTTTCGATGGCAAGACCTTTAATCCTGGAGCCGAATCTGCCCAATAAATTCAGATCAGGAACCTCGGATACGGCCTTGTGCGATAACTGTAATAAATGCGTTGTTGCTGTGGATACGGGACCTATCCAGTGTCATAACCGCAAGCTCGTTGATAAAGGTAAGGGAAAAAGCGCATAACTCTCTAATCAAGGTTGGTACATAATTCGGGGTCAGATCAGCCGGACACTCAAGTATTGAGACCACGATGAAGTATTATGTGGGAATAAGAGAGTCTATGATTGGCCGTGATAGAGAGGCAAGTTCTGCTGCATTAGGCGGCAATTCCATTGCAACAGGCCCAAAACCACGAAAAGAGCGGCGGCACAGGTGTTGTTGCTGCTCTACAAACCCTTATATCAGCAGGTGTTATAAAAATCGGGGCGACAGGACTTGAACCTGCGACCTCGTGACCCCCAGTCACGCGCGCTAGCCAAACTGCGCCACGCCCCGAACAGATAACATTATTATAATATCAAATATAATGGAATACAAACAATTTTTCGCAAGTTAGGCCTTTCGGGTGTGGCTTAATTTTTCAGGCCTTCGACAATCTTTGAGTCAATAATACCCACTACTCCCCACCGTCATTCCTGCGAAGTATATCTTCGGCGTCAATAATATCACCGGTGCCCATCTCCCGAACATTAGAATAATAGTCATCTGACTACTGCGTTGCCGAATCAACCTGTTTTATATAGTTGAAAGGCTATACCCCTACCCATTGTCAAGACAGAAACTTGGGGTTTTTAAGGTGGACTCATCGCCATGTGTTAAAGCAGTTGGAACGGAGGGAGCCCGTAGGGCGA
>SDBU01007894.1_pt1 | contig 12178 bp, 9 predicted proteins | sample 2277071 | NCBI WGS metagenome assembly SDBU01 (sample SAMN10397929, study PRJNA504765) | marine sediment metagenome | isolation source: marine sediment core GS08_GC12, 126 cmbsf | place: Arctic Ocean: Gakkel Ridge, Loki's castle | collected 2008
GGTATGGGTCTTGCTGCCTTGTGGTGAGGGTATCCAATTCATCCCACACCCATTCCCAGGCATAGTCGGGAAGAACTGGAGCGAACCTCGGCCTGCAAGCCGGATTACCGATAATCAATTCGTCATCTTGAATTACAATTGGCTTCTCCTGACAGTGCCTTAGAAAAGCTTTGCCCCGGCGGATAGCTGTAGGCTCGCCTTCGGTTTCTTTATAGACTTGCGTGTAAATTCTGGCGCGATGAATACATACTGTCGGTTTGTTGCCGAAGTAGTTTTGTCTGAGCCTTTCAATCCTTGGGGAGCATCCAAGCCTCTCTACACTTTGGAGATTCGTCTTCTGTAACTGAGATGCTACCGGCTCGATCACCGTGAATTCTTCCCCAGTAAGAGGATAACGTGGTTTAATCGATGTGATTCTTTCTTTAGCCGCTGAGTTTCTCACCATATCATCACTCTCCTTGTTTTTACTACTTTAGTATTCATCCTTTATATTGTGTCTTGGTTATTTAAATAGGTACTCTTCATCCAAGAATTTGCCTAACTCATCCCTACTCAGTCCAGAAATTCCCAAGCGTTCCAAATTTCGCCCCTCTTTGAAATAGTCAATTCCGATTATCTCTGAAATTAGAGTGATTATTGCTTTGCATACAGGCGTTGGGACACTTGCCAGGTCACCGAGTGATGTTAAAGCTACCAAACCCATAGGGCAATCCTCGGTTATGAACCGATGATGCATATCAGATGGTCCTTGAAGCCGCTGGACCTCTGGATCAGCGGTATTTTCTTTGAGTTTCTCAAATGAGTACAGCTCTCTTAATCCTAAAACGTTGAGAATGGCGTTTCTTTCCTGAAACATGGCTTCCACTACCTTCAGAATTGACGGAGTGAACCTCGCATACATTAGATTGCTTTCCGATGATTCAATTGATCCTGTCATCAACAGAGCTGGGCCTGGGTGAAGAAGAGGGTTGATATTGGACAAACCAACTTCTACCACATTCTTCCCAGCGACAAAGGTATCAGGATACAACTCTCTTATCTCATCCATAACTTGTTCTGTATGCCTAGCGGGTAGGGCAGCAAGGCCTAGGCCGTACACACGACTACGTATTATTACTTCAGCTTTGCCAGTAACTTCGCGCCGTGCCCCATAGGGTGCTGATATAGTTTCTGCTATCCTTACATACAAATCTGGCCTTTTCTCCTTTATGATCTTTCTGAATTCGAGAGAGCCAAATTGTGCAGAGATAAGAATTACAGTTTGCCCGTCTTCTAGATAGGGGGCACAAAGCTCAGCTATAGCCTTATGTGCCCAACCAATTGTGGCAATCATTATGATTCGCGTGCCTCTTACTGCTTCGGTTATATCTGTCGTAACTTTATGTATCTTGGCAAAGCCCATTCTCCCCACACCTGAGAGCTTTATTCCTCCGGACTGCACAATCGGGTCTATCTTCTCACTGAACTTTGGCATTTCGTACAAGACCACTTCATGCCCGGCCAAAGTTAAATCAGCCGCTATTGCACAGCCAACATTCCCAGCTCCTATGACTGTGATGCTTCTAGCTTCCACCATTACTCTTTCCTTAAGTATTTTTTGACTCACTAATTTATCGGCTCTACCTCTGGGTGGGATCGGTGGCCTCAAGAACCAGAGTCACCAATCTACAAAAAGAGCATTATCGTTACGCAATAACCTAAAAGCATAAGAAAAATCTATATATTCGTATCAATCGTTGCTCCTCTTTCTGCTTGCTCAGTTAACCGTGAGTAAATGGTCAGAACCCCCTTCTTAACTTTCGGCTCTGGAGGTTTCCAATTCGCTAACCTCGCCTTAATTTCCTCCTCAGTTAAACAAACATTCAAGCTGCGGTTAGGAACATCTATGTCAATAATATCTCCGTCTTTGATAATAGCAATAGGGCCACCAACCATAGCCTCGGGAGAGACGTGTCCTATAGCAGCGCCCCGTGTGAATCCAGAGTATCTCCCATCGGTGATTACCGCCACATATTTGTGTAATTCCATGCCAACTAAAGCATCGGTACAGAGCATCACTTCTCGCATTCCTGGCGCACCTCTAGGGCCCTCATACCTTACTACTATAACATCTCCTTTTCTCACTGTCTTATCATATATTGCCTTTAACGCATCCTCATCACAATCAAAAACTCGTGCTGGCCCCTTGTGTCTCAGCATCTCTTTTTCAAACGAAGTAGGTCTAGCTACTGCTCCTTGAGAAGCAAGATTTCCTTTCAGAACAGCCACTCCCCCTTCTTCGTACACAGGGTTACTTCTCCCAGTAATTACTCTCTTATTTAATATCTTAGCTCCTTGTATATTTTCGCCCAGCTCTTTGGCATTAACTGTAAGGCAATTAAGGTTTAAAAGGCCTTTCAACTCCTCCATCACAGCTGGAACCCCACCTGCTTCATGAAAATCGACTACCGTATAGGGTCCATTAGGAACAACGGCACAGATACAGGGTGTCTTTCTACTCAGCCGATCAAATTCATCTATGCTAAGCTCAATACCTAGCTCCTGGGCAAAGGTAAGTATGTGAAGCACAGCATTTGTAGAGCCTCCGATAGCTAAATCAACGACAATGGCGTTGATCAAGGCCTCACGAGTCATGATATGAGAAGATCTAATACCTTTCTTAACCAACTCAACTATTTGCTTACCGGACTCCCTAGCTGACCTTAATCTATGTGCCGAGTAAGCGGGTATGGTTGCTGTACCAGGTAAAGTCATTCCCAAAGCCTCAGATAAAACCTGCATAGTATTTGCCGTTCCGAAAAGAGAACATGCTCCTGGACTGGGGCAAACTATATCCTCCATTTCAAATAGCTCTTTCTCTGAAATATTCCCAGCCTCAACTCCACCTACCATTGCCTCACCCAAGTGCATTAAGAGAGTGTCTTTACCGTGATATTTCCCAACCATCATTGGTCCCCCCGTTACCAAAATAGAGGGTATATCCAGCCGAGCGGCTGCCATTATCTCCGCAGGGATAATGCTATCACAGGTAGATAAAAGAACGAGCCCATCAAAAAGGTGCTCCTTGGCCACGATTTCAATTGAAGCAGCGATAATATCTCTGATTACCAGTTCATACCTTAATTCTACTGTCCCAAAAGAAATCCCACCACAGGTGGAAATAGTTCCAAACTCAAAGGGTGTACCACCCGCTTGCCAAATTCCCGCCTTTACTGAATCAGCAACCTGTCTCAAATGAATATGGCCAGGAGCAGCCTCGTTCCAAGTATTAACAACTCCAATATGAGGTCTTCGCATATCCTCATCAGTGTACCCGCAACCCTTGTACAGTGCTCTCCGGAAGACTCCTTCCATTCCATCAAATTCTTTCTTTGGTGCTTTCCACATTGTATACCGTACCCTCCTTAATTTATTTCGGATTCTACACAGCACGGTCATCTATTTTCTCTTCGGATATGTATACTCTAGCCCTACTTGTTTGAACCAACTAGCTTCTATTTTTTGGACTTCCTTCAGCACGTCTTCAGGCAATGGCTTCGGTTCATAGGTCTCTAATATATTAGTAGTCTTTTGCTGTAACCGATCGGCGCTAAACTTTATTTCACTCATTTCACGGCTGCGGTCAAATATTGTTGGCACCCAGAATTGGCGAAAATGCTTTAAAGTGTGGGGCTCAGCGAGATAATTACCTCCTGGCCCTACCCGCTCCATAAGATCCATGGGGATGGTCTCCTCGTTTATGTCTATACCACGCATTAATATCTTAAGCATATCAACCACCTCATCCACAAAGACGACGAGCTCTGGTGATTCAGTGGTCGCAGCATACATCAAACCAACATCATGGATAAGATCAGCCCCGGTCATGGCTGAAACGAAACATTGATAGGTAGTTTCTGCTGCTGCCTGAGCGTCCATTCTACAGCTATCCGTAGCACCCGCCGTACCGAACATAGGTAATCCATAGTAATGGCTTAACTCCGTTAGCGCCCCGATAAGAAGGCTCATTTCTGGAGCACCATAGGTAAAAATCGTTGCTCTCATGTCCATAATACTGGCTAGGGAGCCAAAGATGACAGGGGCTCCGGGCTTCTTAAGCTGCAGAACAGCCAGTTGACTTAAGCTATCGGCAGCAGCGGTAACCAAGGCACCAGCAAAAGTGGCCGGAACAGTAGCACCAGCCATCGGCATACTATATACGAAGTTTGGGATCCCCTTCTCTGCACAGAGAAGACTTTTTTTCATGGCATTTTCCCCCTGCACCACTGGACTAACTGGTTCAGATGAGCCCATAAAAAATGGTTTGGCTCGCAGCTTATCCTCTCCGCCAGCAATGATAGAGGCTACCTTCAACATTTCTTTAAGGCTTTCGACATCGTTGAGGGAAGAGCCCACTGGTTTCGAGTTATTAAGTATTACCTGGAGGTTCGTTACTTTATCAGCAATAGACCCGGGCAGATTTTCTATAGCAGATGTCGTGAAAACCCAATCAATATTTGGTAGTGCTTCACCCAATCGGGCCATGCGGGCAATATCCTCAACATAGATTGGCCTTATCTGTCGAGTATAAGGGTCCAACATATACTTGAAACCAGTTATTGATCCAAAGTGTGCTCCTGTAGTGCGATCCATAACAAAAGCCACTTCTCCTTCTCGCGTATATAGAGTAATGCTCTTAGGCGCAGTTCTCAGGGCATTTTCTACCAAGTAGGAAGGAATCCGTACTCTATTGGGATTAGATACATCAGCACCAGCATCACCTAATAAATCAAGTGCTTCCTGACACTCGAATCTAACTCCTACCCTTTCCATGACTTCGAGAGTTCGCAAATGCAACGACTCTAACTGTTTGTCAGACAATATGTGGAATTGTGGTGTTGTGAAGTGAGTCTGATTATATTTCATAGCCAACCTCCGTTAGTAGAGTAACCGAACTTTAGTTTTGAATCTGAAATGCTCAGCTTTCACTAAGCTAAACGGTGTAAGAATTTCTAACGTTTCGCCGTGCTAGACACCCCCTATTACCAACATCCTTACTAACTAGCTGCTAGTATGTTGAACGGGATGGTATCACAGACCTTTGTCGTCAACACCCGTTTGAGCTGCAAACATCCGTTTAGCACATTGAGCAACTGAACCAGCATCTGCAGCATAGCCATCAGCCTCAATTGACTTGGCAAATTCATCAGTAGTGGCGGCTCCACCTATTATAACCTTTACTCTATCCCTTATTCCCATTTCTTTCAAAAGGGCAATAGTTTCTCCCATACGCGGGGCGGTCGTTGTTAGTAGTGCTGACATGCCGAGGATTTCAGGATTATGATCCTCTATCGCCTGAGCAAAGGCCTCAGCCTTAACATTCACACCTATATCGATAACGTCAAAACCCATACCTTCAAGAACAAGACCGACTATCCTTTTACCAATGTCGTGTATATCGCCCTCTACTGTCCCTATAACTACCTTTCCCAATTCGCTTTTCTCGGCCTCGGAAAGTAATGGTTTAATAATCCCGAGCCCCTGGTGCATTGCCCCTGCCGAGGCTAATACCTCTGGAAGAAACATCTCCCCAGATTTCATTCGGTCACCTACGATATTCATGCCAGCGATGAGCCCGTTTACCAGAATGTCTCGTGGCTTAGCGCCTTCATCCAATGCTTTGTTTGTAAGCAACTTAACTATTTCCAAATCACCCCTTATAAGCCCGTCTTCTAGTTCGCCATATGTGGTCATTGTTTGTAGTCTCCTTTCTACTAATAATCACAAACCTTAGAAGGTGATAACGCTAGGCAGCCATAGGGCTATTTGTGGGAAAAACAACAGTAATACGAGAGCAGTCAACTGGAGCGGTATAAAGGGTAGAATCGAGCGGTAAATATCTGTCATGCTTACCTCCGGTGGAGCCACACCCTTCAAATAAAACAAGCAAAAACCAAAAGGTGGAGTCAGGTAAGCCATCTGCATATTGACCAGGAAAAGAACCCCAAACCATACCTTGGAAAAACCAAGAGCCGTTACTATGGGGATATAAACCGGAAGGGTAATGAACATAATGGCCATCTCTTCCAGGAACATTCCCAGGAATATGTAAGACAACTGCATCATCATAATGACAACGATGGGAGATAACTCTAGACCTAATATAAAAGTCCTGGCAAGTGCGGGACCACCGATACCAGTAAAGACAGCCTTGAAGGCGTAGGCACCAATCATAATCCACATAACCATGCCGGTAATCCTTAAGGTTTCAGAGCATGCGTCCCAAATCATTGGCCAGTTAAATCGGCGGTTTATGATGGCACAGACTGCGGCACCGGCAGCACCGACTGATGCTGCTTCAGTGGGGCTGGCTATCCCCATAAAAATTGTTCCCAAAACTGCCATGATTAGCACCCCCGGCAGGGCAAGTGATCTCAAGGAGGTAATTTTCTGCATTATGGTGGCCCTCTCTTCAGGAGGTAGTGGTGGGCCAAGCTCCGGCTGAAAGTGACACCTTATCGCTATATAGGTTATATACAGAAAGGAAAGAATAAGCCCGGGTAATATCCCCCCTAAGAAGAGTTTGCCAATGGATACCCCGGTTAAAGCGCCATAAACGATGAAGGAAATACTGGGCGGTATGAGAAAACCGAGAGCTCCTCCAGCCAGGATGGGTCCGATGGCGATAGTCTTGTTATAACCCAGCCTTAGCATGACCGGCAGAGCCAGAACTCCCATAGTGATAACACCAGTTCCAGATATGCCTGTCATCGCCGCTAAGAGAGTGCAAATGAATACCACTCCTATCGCCAGCCCGCCAGGCACCCTGCCAAACCAGAGCCGAATAGTGGTAAACAAGTCGTCGGCTATCCCGGAGCCCTTCAATATCATTGCCATAAAGATAAACAAGGGTACAGCAATGAGGGTATAGAAATCCATTATTGCCCAGGCACTGGTGGCTAATATACCAAGAGTTTTAGCCCCCCATATGAAGACCATACCCAGCACAGCGACACCACCCAGAGCAAATGAAACAGGAAGCCCCAGAAATATTAGAAGAAGAAGAACACCAAATAGTAGAAGGATAGCTATCTCGGGGCTAACATCAAGCATAGTCAGCTCCAGTTATGGCTAAATGAAGGTCACGGATGTACTTGGCTATTAATTGTAGAAGCAGGAGAGACCCTCCCAGTATCATGACTGACTTCAGGGGCCAGACATATATAGAAAAGGGTGGATAGCTGCGTTCCAGTATCTGGGTAGACTGCCAGGCAAATATCCCGATACGATACAACAACACGCCAATAAATAGGAAAGCAATTGTAAAGGTTAACAGGTCAACAATGGCTCGCTTCCTTGGGGACAACCGGCTCCATAAAACATCTACCCTGATGTGAGCCTTAAGAAGGAGAACATAACCTCCTGCCATGATTAGGTAGAAGCCAAATGTCTGGGAGGTTATTTTGTGAGCCCACACAGTGGGAGCGTTAAAAACAAACCTGGCGATAACCTCATATAGGGTCATGAAAATCATAGCCAGTATAATATAGCTCATACCCACGCCAACCCACTTATTTACCCTGTCAATGCCAGAAAGAAACCCCTTCATATTATATCTTACATCCTTACCTTAAGCCCGACTTTTTCAGCTATAAAAAATCCCCAGTAGTTTTAAGCCGACAGCAGGTGGGATGAGGGGGCACTGAGCTAACCCAGTGCCCCCTATTTGCCTTAAATGTAGCCGACAAAGCGCATGTAGTCAATTAATATCTCTTTGGCTTTCGCAGCTGCCGGGTCATCCCAGTCAGGTATGAGGTCTAGTCCTGCCTGTGTCTTCTTTTTAATAGACTCATCATCCCAGTAGATTACCTCTATCCCAAAATCCCTAGCGTCGTTAAGAGCTACCAGTACGTTGTAGGACTCCTGGTGGGTGGCAAACCACCATCCGGCAACGTCGGAGATATTGGTTATCATGGCTTGGTCTGCCTCAGAAAGCGAGTTCCAGAAGTCCAGATTGGCCAGCACCTCTTGAACCTGGAGATTGGCCATGGATGGTCTTATCCAGTAACTGGTAACCTCTTGGAACCCAAAGCTCCAGGCGAGAGCCGGCGTGCCATAGGTAGCGGCATCAATCAGACCAGATGCCAGGCCGGTATAGATCTCTTCTCCAGGGAACCATACCGTTGAGGCACCACCTGCCGCAATAACTTCAGCCGTCGTGCCTGCTGACCTAAACTTCAACCCTTCAAGGTCCTCCCATGTGCGAATGGGTACAGTAGAAAATATGCTATCATCTGGGTAGGAAGCGAAGGTGGCTACACGGTGGACATTATACTTGCGGTATTCCGCATCTGCAATCTCACCCCAGCCCCTTTCATGGTAGAGTGCCCAGACGTCAAGAGGGCTTGCAAGGGTAAAGGGAGCCCAGTCCTGAACCTGGATAAAGGGTATCTTCGTTTTGTAGTAAGGAGTATAGCCGAAAAGCATGTCAAAGGTGCCATCTCTCAAAGCGTCTAGCTGCTCCTCGGTGGGTACTATAGCTTCTCCAAGGACCATCTCGACGTCCATGCGCCCGTCAGAAGCTAGTTCGATTTGCTCTACTAAATACTCGCTAGCGGGGATGTACCATCCACCGGGAACGTTGCCCAAGAAGAAGATATTAATCTTTTCTTCAGCGGGAGGCGGTGTTGGCGTTGGTGTTGGCGTTGGTGTTGGCGTTGGTGTTGGCGTTGGTGTTGGCGTGGGTGCTGGGGCAGCACAGGCGCCAGCTATAAGTAGAGTCGCCAGTACCATAGCTACAAAAATGTACAAAACCTTCTTTTTCAATGTTTACCTCCTTGATAATTTTGCATCATGCGGTTCAAGTATTCAATTCTAAACTAGAGCTTTCTCACAATAGGCATAATCCCCCTTTCTTAATTACTGTCAAATTTTACGCTTAGAGCATCTTAAAACTAAAAGACGAATTTGTCAAGCCACGTAACAACTAGGTTTCCGGCAAGGTAACATGAGCCTTGTTTGGGAGGAAACGAATAATACTACTTCGTTTACGATTGAGACTAAGCACTCTCCTCCATTGAGTTTTTTGTAATCACCATCATTGAATATCATTGTCTATATTCTAGATGCAACCACGAAACCTTCATATGTCGCATCCTTTATCTTTCCGAGCTTATTAGCATTACCTATCGTATAGACCTCCTTTCCTTTGCTGGTAAGGTGCCTGGCTAAACCATCTGTCTGGATAAATCCCATAGACAGGACAATGGTTTCCACGTCAAAACTCAGGCTATTTCCGGTGCTGTCTATAAAGATTACACTTCTATCCGTTATCTTGTCCAATTTTTCTGCTGTTGCCATGCTGATATTTGCCTGCGAGCGCAGTTCTTGTTCGGTGAATGTCCAAATGTTGCCCTCTACATCTAGACCATCTATGTCACTCTTAGCGCGAAAGCCTGGCAATTCAACTAGTATTACCTTCTTACCTTGCTGGGCCAGAAGGAGAGCAACCTCACAGCCTACTATATTAGCTCCGACAACAACTACCGTCTCACCTATCTTATCTGCATTAACCACTGCATCGATAAAGGTAATCACATTTTTTTCCTTTATCCCAGGAACCTCGGGAATAAAAGGACTTCCTCCTGTAGCTACAATGAAAACATCTGGCAGCATCCCTTCTTTTTCCATTTCGTCAACTAGATCTGGCGTTACCTCGCTACCTCGAGCAATTTTCACCCTACTGCCTAATGCCTTAAAAGCGGTCGTGTAATAACTAATAATATCCGCAAATGTTCTCCTGCCAGGTAACCTGGAGGCCAATTCGAGTTTTCTACCCAAAACGTCTTCTTTTTCCACCAAAGTTACCTTGTGCCCTCTGAGGGCAGCTACTCTCGCTGCTTCCATACCAGCGGAACCAGCACCAATGACCATTACTTCTTTGGGTATTTCTGACGGTATCAGCTTTCTATAGTCAAATAGAAGCTCTCTCCCAGCAGTGGGATTCACAATGCAATGAACCTGGCTATGAAGTTCTATGCTCCGGAAGCATTCATTGCAACCTATACAACTCCATATTGTGAGTACATGCCCTTCAGCGTATTTCTTAGGTAGGTCAGGATCAGCGATCAGCGGGCGGGTCATAGCAATAAAATCGGCATCCCCATCCCGTAGGATAGACTCAGCGAGGTCAGGATCCCTAATTCGACCCGTTAAGATAACAGGGATATTGACGGCCTTCTTAATCGCCTTGGCTAGAGGGGTACAAAAGTTTTCTGGCCAGTGTGACGAAGGTTCGGGAAATAATTCCCATACGTAACCATAGGAGGTATGCAGGGCATCCACACCGGCTTCTTCTAGACGCTTGGCGATAACTTTGGCTTCTTTTACTTCTTCTAGGTCTTCAAAGTTTTCGTCTAGAGGGAAAGGCCAAGTAGCCTGCTTATAGCGGACAATTATGGGAAAGTCTTGTCCACAACTTTCCCGCATTGCTGCCATCATTTCTAGTAGCAGCCTTAAACGGTCCTGACCGTATCTATCAGTCCGCTTATTATAAACAGACGACATGAATTGAGAAAGTAAGTAAGGAGTGTTGGCATTTATCTCAACCCCATCGAATTCAGCTAGTTTAGCTCTATAAGCTCCCTTGGCAGCGAAGGCTACTATATCTTCCACCTCAGCGGTGGAAAGTTCGCGGGGTTTCGGACAATCAGATATGGCTATCCCCGAAGGAGAAACCGGTTCTGCCGGCACTGCTATGTACCACTTACTCATCTCGGTTGCTTTACCAGTGCCGCTCGCTCTACCCACACCACCCACTGTACCCACAGCGGCTCCTGAACCAATCTGGAGCTGGATAATAGATTTACTCCCCTCTCTGTGAATTGTCTCATTTAAGCGCAGGTACCCGGCGATGTAGCTATCATTGTCGATAGAGAGCTGACGAGCCATCATTTTCATACCATCTACTAGAGTTGCTACGCGCACAGTTCCATACATGATGGTACCAGCCCCTCCTTCAGCCCGCCGCTTATAGTAAGCAATTAACTCATCTGTTACCTCACCGTTCTCCCCTCCAAAGTTGGTCCCGTGGGGAGAAAGCATAATCCTATTTGGCACATGTAGCTTACCTATCTTGCCAGGTTCTAAAAGCATAACCTCTCCTGCTGGGTTTGTCTGGTCCCATACAAGACAAATCCCTACTCTAGCCTGCCTATGAGCTAGCCCTCAGTCTGAAGAGTAGGGCAGTTCAGTTTCCTTAGCTTGAAGCCTTCTGAAGTTCTTCAGTCACCCATTCGATATCGAGTTCTAGTAGTTTCCCCCTCATCGGATTTCCGTCTGAATCCCAACCCATCATGCTATAATAAATATCTTTAGCTTTTTCAAATTCCTCCTTATCAAGCTTGGCGTCCTTGATAGGGCCAGAACCCAGAGGCTGGTGGAATCTCTCTGGTATACGATCATCCTGCCGAGTAAAGCCCTCACGGTTATTGTAGACACGCATCATGTTCATAACCCGCTCCCCTGACTTCATCAACTCAAAGACAGTGGTATCCCAGCCAGTAACTCCGTGTATAATTTCAGCTATCTTGCGATAGGGCATACCCCAAGAAGTAAAAACGCACATACCTAGAGAATCAAGCACGGTGCTCATCGTTGAAACATAAATGAGGTTACGAATGTTGGCCGGATTACTCAATTGTCGGCGATATACTGGGGCTAACTGTCCCAGACTCTTATACTGGGCAATAAGGCCTTCGCGTGCCTCTGAGTGGGAGCCTGAACCTGCGACCTCAGTATCAACTACATGGATATAGGTTAGGTTGCGCATGTGGTCGCCACCAGTAGGACATACGGCATAGCCTAAACCCATAATTGGCTTGTAGTGCGGACCTTGCATAGCCAATTCTACTCCCCTAGTCTGCATGGCATATTCCTCGGAACCTTTGCCAATTGTCTGACGATAGATTCAATATGACGCCGGCTTCTTTTAAGGCGCTTTTTGATTAACTCTTGATTGCCCTTGCTCTTTACCGTTACTTTGGCAACGAGCTCGTCTTCATTGACTTTGTAATTGAACCCGTCTTCGCGGATATCAAGATCGAAGTGTTTTCCGATTCTGTACTTTTTCAGTATTGCCCGCACCCGTGCATCAATCTCTTTTTTTCCGCTCAACCGCCCTCGCTTAACCATGCCCCTG
>SDBU01007895.1_pt1 | contig 12176 bp, 11 predicted proteins | sample 2277071 | NCBI WGS metagenome assembly SDBU01 (sample SAMN10397929, study PRJNA504765) | marine sediment metagenome | isolation source: marine sediment core GS08_GC12, 126 cmbsf | place: Arctic Ocean: Gakkel Ridge, Loki's castle | collected 2008
ATCTACTCTATCAAAAATAGAAAGCGAGCAGCGCCCAGTAACAGATATTGAGGTTGTCGCTCTTACTAAAGCGTTAAAAGTATCCGTAGCGTGGTTACTGGGAGAAACAGATGATTGTTGAGTTTGCCTATTCTCTACCAAACGCCCTACTGCTGTGAACTTTCCTTCACCGCCTTTGTTTGTTACATCCAACTGAACAAAGTTATTATCTTTGGCAACTTTAACCACGAACCAAGGTTTATTTCGGCGCAACTTATAACTATGAGTTGATACAAGAATTGTATAAACAATAAAGCAAGCTAAAGCTACCCATAAATAAACTGGATTCTGGCTTTTATCTTGAATAAACTCTTTGATATTTAGTCCAATAAAAAGAGCAGTCATGAGTGGCATTATAACCTCCCCTGCAACTGCCAACCAATCGAGCAATCTGGCCATGCTTCAATTCTAACACTACTACTTTTTGCACGTCTAGTAGCTAGTTGCTCATTGGGTTTGATAATATCTGCCATCAACATAGGTGTTAAAGAACCGCACTTTGTTGGGGTTTGACAATTCATATATGAAGTGGTATCATCTTGCCTATGGAAATATTTCGTTTATATGTGAATTTTTTAACTTTAGTCGGAAGTAATTGGAAAGAAGTTGCAGCTAAACGAAGTAGTGTAAGAGCACAGAGGCTTAGCGTCCTTAACTTTTTCAGCAATCACTGTGAGGTTATTGGCTGTGGTAAGGCTACAGAAATATTAAGGTGAGGTTACGAGCCTAGTAAGCTTATTCATTAAGATTGTCTCTTAACAAACCTAAGCAAACGGCAAATGATGCGGCAGAGAGAAGATTCTAAGGTGTGTCCTTACCTCTCAGAAAAACAACAAAAGTGACTCTGTTTGGGGATAGACCTAAAGAAGGTGTAGAAGGTATAACGCCGCAGAAGCTTTTGCATCGAACCAGTATTAATTGCTCGTGATATTTGTGTTGACATTAGTCAGGTTTTGGTGGGAAAGGTCACGGATAGTATATGAAATCGCTTAAGAGAAGCTATTATGAATAGAGTAGGCTAAGCGGATCTGAGTTTTATAAAGGGATACTACAAGGTCATCGGATGTAAGAGGCAATGATGCAATGGAAACAGAACTTATAATCGGTATCGCTGTTGTTATTCTGGCATTAGCGTTTTCCTTTTCTACAGGATTTAACGACGCAGCCAATGTTGTTGCCGTAGTTATTTCAACAAAGGCACTTTCACCACTAAAAGCGGTTTTCATTGTCGGTGTTCTTGAATTCATTGGTGCCTATTTCTTGGGGACTACTGTTGCCGAAACTATGGGTAAAGGTATAGTCGACCCGAGTTTAGTTAGCGGAGACAAATATGGAATAATAATAATTTTTGCGTCACTGTTGGGCGCAACCTTATGGAATGTAATCTGCACTATCTTAGGTTTTCCTATCTCAGCCTCACATGCTTTAGTAGGTGCATTCGTAGGTGCCGGAGTAGCGGCGTCCGGTTTCAGTATTGTCCAGTGGTCTAATGTATTTTTAATCTTTTTAGTCTTGGTCACTTCACCAATGCTGGGGTTTGTTGCATCATTTATATTAACGAAGTTTACACATTTTGTCGCACAGGGCACAAAACCTATAATTAATAGAACATTTGTAGGCTTGGAAATATTCTCGACCCTTGGAGCGGCACTAGCCACCGGCGCAAATGCTGCGCAGCGACCAATGGGAATTATCGTATTCTCGCTTATTACACTGGGACTATACCAACCAACCGCAGAAGTTTTTGTACCAACCTGGGTAGTAGTTGCCTGTGGTGCAAGTCTTGTGCTAGGAGTTCTTTTTGCCGGCAAGAATGTAATAAAGACGGTTGGCATGAGATATTATAGAATCAGGCATATGAGTGGTTTTTGTGCGCAAGCTGCCAGCGCTGGCGTAATCCAGCTAGCCAATATTTTAGGCTCGCCCGTCTCCACCACTCAGGTAACCTCAGGCGCGGTTATGGGTACTGGTGCTGCTAGAAGAGTTAAGGGGGTTCGCTGGGGTGTAGGCTTCCGCGTGTCTTTAGTATGGCTTATCACAATGCCTTCAATGGCAATAGTTTCTGGATTACTTTACTGGCTAATTCTCAGCGTAGTAAAACTTTTCAATCTATAGTTCTGGGTTAAAGAGAAGGAGACAGAGTTCAAAACAAATATATCCAAGGGGGTACAGAAATGCCTTTTAAACAATTCTTCAAGTTTCTTAGGAGAAGACAGAGCATATTTTTTGAGCTCTTGGCAGGGCAAGCGGAGAAAACCCTAGAAGGGATAAAGGCCCTTGAGGTATTTATGAAAGACTCCAATGAGGAATCGGCTCTAGAGATAGAGCGGCTGGAAAATGAGGCAGATGAAGTTCGGCGCACACTTATTGAGAACCTAAACAGAAGCTTCGTGACCCCTATTGACCGGGAAGACATTTTTGCCCTCTCTAGAGCGATAGATGACATCCTTGATTATGGTTATAGTACTGTGAATGAAATGGTAACTTTAAATGTTAAGCCAAACGCTTATCTTAGAAGAATGGTAACCATATTAAGAGAGGCAACTAATCAAATATATTTAGCCGTTCTCCAATTGGATAAACAACCCCGGAATATCCTCGAGCACGCTAATAGAGCAAAAAAACTGGAAAATCGGGTAGAGGGTCTTTATCGAAAGGCACTGTCCGAGTTATTCAAAGGTGCCGACGAGATATGCGAAGTCTTAGACATACTTAAGATGCGGGAAATTTACCGGCATCTTAGTAATGCGGCTGATCGTGCCGATGAAGCGGCTAATGTTCTAAGCGACATCGCCGTCAAAATAACATAGAAGAGGCTGTCTCATAGTCGGTAATTAGTCTTATTCTAGCGTCTCTTGGAGGCTTCAGCGAAAAGGCACAGTTTATGACCTAGAATTTATAGCCATTTAGTGGGTTTGGACAAGCTCCCCTCAAGGCGGTAAAGCCGTATTGAGGGAAATAGCAAATAGTGTTCCGACGAGCTAGAAAAGAGTATAATAGATGTGGAGAGTGCAGTAAAGGCCAGGGGTGAGCCTATTCATATCAGGCCAAAGCTGGGAGAATTAGAGCGAGCTTTGCATAAACTAGACTAGACAGGAGGTCAATATAGTTGTGAAAGAGCGTCAGCGCATTGGGCTTATCGTGCCATCCTCTAACTCCGTAATGGAGCCTGATTTCTACCGCCACCTACCCCAAAATGTCAGTCTGCACACGACACGCATGTATCTAGAGAAGACCACTGTAGCAAGCGAGGAGCGCATGCTTGATGAGTTCACTCTTCCAGCAGCCAATGACCTGAGCACAGTACATCCTCATGTAGTGGTCTTTGGCTGCAGTTCCGCCGGGGCCCTACGCGGGCGTGAGTATGACCGTGAGATGTGCTCCAAGATATCCGCTGTGACCAGAACCCCCGTGGTCAGCGTGATCGAAGCCGTGAATGAGGCCTTGGCCGCAACGGAGGCAAAAAAGATACTCGTATTTACCCCATATGTGGACGAACTTAATCAGCGCATCAAGTGCAGTATCGAGGAGATAGGAGTGGAGGTCCTTGGTATCTTTGGCCTGGGTATCTTTGGCCTAGGAATCTCCGAGAATTTCGCCATCGCGCAGGTAGGTGTGAGCAAAATCATCCAATTCACCAGGAAGAAGATTCAGGGCCTAAATCCCGATTGTCTCTGCTTCTCCTGCACCAACTTCCGGGCTATGGAAGCTATTCCTCGGCTGAAAGCAGCCTTCCGCCTGCCGGTGGTCACTAGCAACCAGGCGGCCCTTGACAAGGCGCTGAGACTACTCCAGAAGAAACTATTAGCGGAGTAAGAAGGATCTTGATAATCGGCTTCGGATACCTTGGACCTTAGTCATAGTCCTTGCTGATCCGGGATGTCCAATAATATATGAGAAGGAGGCAATTAAGCTGATAAATGACAAGCGGGTGACCTGCTGATATACGACATCAGCAACATTGGCACAGCTTGCTAAAGGATACTTAACTAGTCAAGCTTCCCTACTAAAGCTCTTATAATGTCCGGTTATAGTCTTTACTAAGTCGGGGGGACGCTTTTTGCTCTTTCCCTCAATACAGCTTTACCGCCTTGAGGGGAGCTTGTCCAAACCCACTAAATGGCTATAAATTCTAGGTCATAAACTGTGCCTTTTCACTGGCGATTTACAAAAAGGGGCTTGACAAGTGTGTTATATATGATATAATGAAATAATTGATGAGGTTCGTATATGAACTATGTTAGCAATAGAAACAAGCAAGAAGTTTATAGAAACAGGTTAACAGAAGAGATAATAACAAAGAAAGCCGGGTTTAGTGAAGAGCTAGCGCATTCAATGTTAACGCCACTCCTAAAGCTATAATATAAGAATAAGAGGCCAAGTCAATTTAGAAAACCTTCTTCGAGATCTAGAGAGCTACGGGGCATTCTATAAAATACAAAAGTGCATTAATGAAGTAGTGAGTTGTGAAATGGTGGCCCGACAAACCAGTCTGTATATTTAAACGAGTCAAAATCAACTAAGGATAAGGGGGAATACAGTGAGCAAGGATTTAAGGCAATTTTTGGAAGTGGCCAAGAAAGCAGGCCCAGAATATTATGTGGAAGTCAAGAGGCCACTCAATCGCGATTTGGAGGCGAACTACATCCAAGAAAAGCTGGATAAGGCAGGGCGTGTTCCAGTAATCTATGTCCCTGAAGTGGAGGGATGCAAGATGCCATATTGCACCAATCTATTTGGTAGCTATAACATGATTGGGCTAGCGTTGGACATGGATCCGGAATATGTTAAACAGGTTGGCAAATATGGTGTCCAGATGGAATATTCGAAGCGGATGGGCGATCGCAAGCAAAAACAGTGGATATCACAGTCTGAGGCTCCCGTTAAAGATGTAGTTTTGAAAGGCGAAGATATAGATATATTAGAAGTATTGCCTGTTCCCAAAGGCCAAGTTGGCGATTCTAACCCCTTTATAACTAGCGCCTGCTGCATCTGCAAGGATCCAGATAAGGGGATACCAAACATGGGGATATATCGCCACGAGGTGCAAGGTAAAAACGTTCTTGGTTGTCGGTCCGGCTCGGCCAGCCATTTTACTGTCAACGCTCGGCGCCACGGTGAGCTGGGCAAAAAGATGGACGTAGCGTTATGTATTGGTCATCACCCCGCCATAAGCATGGCGGCTAATGCCATAGGCAGCATATATATGGATGAGATGGAAATTGCCGGAGGCCTTCTTGGTGAGCCATTGAGGGTAACTCAGGGAGAGACAGTGGACCTCCCCATCCCGGCTGATGCCGAGATAATCATTGAGGGCTGGGTTGACCCCAACGAGTGGGCAACCGACGGCGTTTTTAGTGAGTTCAGCGGCTATTATGGTATCCCAGAGCAGACTTGCTACCTCTTTCATGCAACCTGTATCACTATGCGTAAGGATGCTATTTACCAGGGTCTTGACTCGGCCCATAGAGAGCACATAATATTAGAAGCAGTCAGTCGTGAAACAGCTGTTTATGAAGCTGTTAAGAGGCGGATCCCTGGTGTGAAAGCGGTTAGTACTCCATTTAGTGGGCGTGGCCTCCATTATTATGTATCTATAAAAAAGAATGTCATGGGAGAAGGAAAGCTTGCCGGTCTTGTGGCGCTTGCAGAGGCCTACGAGGCTACAGTAGCGATAGTTGTCGATGATGACATTGATATTTTCGACGAGGAAAAGGTGTTATGGGCAGTAGCCACCAGGGTGGATTGGAGTAGAAACGTTGCCTTTAACCCTGAAATAATGGGAGCAGACCATAACCCCGTGAGCCATGGTGAGAGAGGCCCTGGCGAGATGGGGCGCTTAACCACCAAGGTAATAATAGATGCCACCAGACCACTGTCCATGCCTTATCAAACTCCAATAACAACGGACAAAGAGGTTTGGGATAAAATAAAGCTTGAGGATTATATCTAGGGAGCAGACTTACCCTCTCCCAGGCTAACTTAGAAATAGGGAGGAAAGTGGTTTGTGAGCATTCTACTGGGCATTTTCCCGCATATGACAGATGCAATGATTACCCCTTCGGTAGGCTCTGGTGTCTATGTTGCAAAGACGCTGGTTGCTAGTCTAACTCTGGAGCAGGTCCTATGCTGGATGGATATTTTTGCTGTAACGGATCTAATCACTATCACATTTTAATAGTCTTTCCTCAAATGTGCTTATAGTTGCCAATAATGGCGCTCGGATGATAATTTGAACACCTTGAAAACAAGTGAAGGTCGAGCCTGATTAAAATTAAGCATACTAGCAGAAGTGAGCCCTGTTAGTATTATTATAAGAGGGATGATTAAGTTGGATAAAGTTATCGTAGTTAAGCTCGGTGGTGCTACCTTAGGTAGTGAGAAACTTAATATTGAGGACATAATTTACCTTCAAAAGCAGGGTAAATCGTTGGTTGTGGTGCACGGTGGGCAGAACCGAATAAACGAGTTTCTTTCAAAGCAGGGTATTCCCGGCAGGTTTGCCCAAGGCCCGCCAGTGAGCCCTGAAGCCACTCTTGAGGTACTGGTTGCAATATTAGCTGGGTTAGTTAATACTGAGATTGTGGCTGCTATCAATGATTGGGGTGGGAGGGCAGTAGGCATCAGTGGCGTTGATGGGGCTTTTATTCAGGGAAAGATGGGTAATATACAACTGGGCTATGTAGGCACAGTAGTGAAGGTAGACATGACCCTTATAAAAGTGCTTTTGCAGTCGGGTTATATTCCTGTGATCGCTCCCATCGGCCTTCTTTCTTTTGATAAACCGGAGAAGGCTCGACTAATGCTCGATATTAACGCTGATATCGTGGCTGGTGAAGTCGCAATTGCCATTGGTGCTGAAAGGCTTATCTTTTTAACCGATGTAGTTGGCGTGTGCGATAAATCAGGCGAGTTACTGCCTCGACTATCGCCTAGCGAAGCGCGAGCGTTAATAGGCTCACGCGTGGCTTCAGGCGGGATGATTCCTAAGATCAGCGCCTGCTTAAGAGCTTTGGATAGCGTTTCGACTACACGCATTATAGATGGTAGGCAGCCTCACGCCTTGCTCAGAGAGTTCGAGGGTAGTGGTGGTGGCACAACAATAGAGTGACTGTGAGAGTATAGTTGTTAAAAGTGCTTAGCTCTGTCAGCAACTACACTCTCTTTTGAAAGGGCAGCAAGTGCGCTTTCACATCTAAATAGGTTATAGATCAAGGTTTAACTGTCTAGATACGTAACCTGACTATATAAGACCCAGACCGGTTTAGGTTGAGGAAGAGAGATTAGCTAGAATAGTTCGTTAGCTACCTCAAGGTTGGATTGGCTGGAGACAAAGTAGAAAAAGAGGGTAATTAACTGGTCGAAGTATGCTGGTGGGGCGGCCTCATTGGTACTTCCATCGTCTCTTCAAACTCCTTAAGAAACTGCGTTACCTCTCCATCATGGGTAATTTCTTTGGGCCAACGATCTCACCCTGCTGATGATGGTAGCGTGTAAGAGAAACTTCTATGTAAATCCAAGTCCATGCAAAGCATCACCGCGCCCCCTCAGCCCTGTTATGCCCCGAGAGTTCAGCGTTTGCATGACATCAGACTGTTCACTAGGTAGATGACGTCATTGCTCTAGTCAGGTTGATGTTGAGAGCGTTTAAGCAATATGTTCCAACCCATGGGATGCATTTTGCCTCAATATTCCCATTAACTTTTCTAGCAGAAAAGTATCACCTTTCGTAATTGACGACATCACTTGGTCCACGATCTCTCTTGCCACCGGCGTAGCTTGGATGAGAACTTTCTTTCCCTTATTCGTCAGTGTGATATTTATGAACCTCCTGTCTTTGTCATCGTGCTTGGTTCTGACAAGTCCATCTTGCTCCAGGCGGTCGACCAGCGTCGTGATATTGTGCCGCTCCCTGATCGTCAACTGGGCTATCTGGGACGGTATCATGGTTCCTCCATTAGCAGCTAAGATTTTTAGCACTGTGAACTTGATTGTGGAGAGCCCCGCTTTTTTATAGAAAATGGCGTCCGCATACTTCCGTACTGTATCGGCAGTTTGTACGAATAGAATAAAGGCTTTCGAAATAGGGTCCTCGTTATCTATATCTACCAATCTGTCTACCTCCTCTGGAGAGTTTTACAATTGCCCCTCATTAAACGAGAACCAAAATAGAATATAATATTTTGAGGGTTGCTGTCAAACACTTTTGAATGGCACTTTTGAGTAGCGTTCACTTTATTCATGCTTTTCCTAAGCAAATGGGCTTGACAAGCGTGTTATATATGATATAATGCAATCAAAGATGGAGTTCATATATGAACTACACTAGCGGTAGAAACGAGCAAGAAGGCGTATAGAAATAGGTTAAGGGGGATAAAACCTGCAGCGGCTAAATAAAGAAGACCTCTCAGATTAAGTATGGTATATAGCATATTATGCGGAAGTTCTGAGGAGGATTGGTATTGGTGTTATAAACTAATATAGGGAATCTTGGTCTGGAGTCTATGACCCGATTCAAAGGAGAAAACTTGCAGTAAGTGCGTAAATAATCCACATTAATCATACGATAAAGGGGGAAAGGCTATATGTAAGTTAAATATCGATTCTGAAGCTAATATGCCAATAATAGTTAAAGGAGGAATAAATGAAAAGTAAGCTAGCAATTCTAGGTTTGATTTTAGCATTAGTGTTATTGCCCCTGGCAGCCTGTGCTAAACCAGTCCCAGCACCAGCACCGGCTCCAGCCCCAGCACCGGCTCCAGCCCCAGCTCCGGCTCCAGCCCCAGCTCCGGCTCCAGCCCCAGCTCCGGCTCCAGAGGAAGTCTATACCCTTACCTTTTCGTGGAACAACATATGGGGAAGGACCACCAACCAAGAAGTCCTTAGACCAGGAGGATTTTTCGATAGAGAAGTTTATGAGCAAACTAATGGGCGGGTAATACTTGACTACAAACCAAAACTATTTCCTAATGACGAGATGATCGTCGCCGTGGGTGATGGACGTGCCGACCTAGGAGACTTCCGTGTTACCTATGTAGGTGGAACTTATCCACTCTATATGTTTGGCTCGCTACCGGGATATGGGGATAAGGATATGGTCGAGAGGATAGCCCAAGACGGGAGAGTGAACCTGGATCCGAGAGCGAAGGCGCTATTCGACAGGACATTCAGAGAACATGGCGCGGTTCACTTATTAACAGCCCATGGTGTTGGCAACTCTGGTCTTTGGAGCCAAAAAAAGGTGGAGAGCATAGAAGATATGAAAGGCATGAAGATCAGGGCTTCTGGCATGATTGCTACCCAGAGTCTGAAATTGCTGGGGGCGAACGCCATAAAGATAAGCATGTCTGAAGTTGAGGTAGCAATGTATCGTGGTACTGTTGATGCCGTCTTAACAGAGCCTTGTTATGGTTTCGTACGGGGACTAGCTGATTTTGTTAGTTATATGGCTATAACACCCTTTGATCCCTTCATGGATATGATGGTTATCGGGAATGCGGAGAAATTCGATTCATTGCCTCCGGATGTGCAAGAAGGACTTGAAAGAGCATTTATAAATACGCAAAAATATATGTCGCTTTCTGCAACCGGAGAGTACTATGCTACTCTGACAGGCATTGACCAGTCCCAAACTGAATTAATATACTGGTCTGATGAGGAGTACGATAGGGCGGTAAAAGCTATGAAAGAGCCCATCACCAAGTTGTGGCTTGAGATGACAGGCCCTGATGGAGAAGAGATGATTGCCATTATGGAGGACGTTATAGCCAACTACAGAACACACCCTAACTATCCTTTTAAATAGAGTTAACTTCACCATAAAGAAAAAGGGCGGAGACTGGCTAGTCCCCGCCCCTTTATGGGCTAGTTTTTGGGAGGAATAAGTGAGGAAACTAACACGTGTCATTGATGTTGTATCTTACATAGTCAGTGGTTCATTCAGTGGCTGGGTGGTGGTTGCCTTGATGTTCCTCGTTTTGATTGAAGTGGTATCAAGGTACGGTTTTCGCCAAGCGCTCATTCTTTCTGATGAATTTGGGGCCTACGCGGTGGTTATCATAAGTTATATGGGATTAGCCTACACTCAGAAGGTACGAGGTCACATCCGTATCGAGTTTATTGTCAGTAACCTCCGACCTAAACTGAGGAACTGGCTGAGGGTGATAACACTATGTATGTCCTTTATTTTCTTTGTGCTGCTAACCAAGCAGGCCCTCCACCTGGTAGTATTTTCTGTGGAGAAGGGCTTCAAGTCTGGGAGTTGGATTAACACACCCCTTGTATACCCTCAAAGTTTTATCCTTATTGGGGGTGCCTTAATTTGCTTGCAGCTTATTGCTGAGATTACCTACGCTGTAAGAGCCGCTAGAGGTCATGGGGGGGCAACATGAGTCTAGAGGTGATAGCAATTATTGCAGTTTTGGGTCTCATAATCGTTTTTCTGGCCATGGGCTCAGAGGTAATAGTGGGCATAGGATTAGCCTGTATGGTCGGATTTGTTTTTTTTATCCACGAACCTCTATACGGCATAGGCTGGAGTTTGTGGACGGACCTAAACAAGTTTGTCTATATTGCCGTCCCACTTTTCGTATTTATGGGTGGCATACTGGCCCATAGTGGCGCTACCGAACACCTTTTCGCTGCCGCTGATAAGTGGATTGGTGGTCTCCCTGGGGGTTTGGCTCTTTCTTCCATAGGAGCCCAGGCCCTGTTTGGTGCTATGTCAGGTTCCACCTTAGCTGCGACGGCTACTTTTAGCCGCATTATCTACCCTGAGATGGAAAAGAGGCACTATGACCCCCGTCTAGGACTGGGGTCAATCGGAGTAGGGTGTATCTTGGCACCTCTCATTCCGCCAAGTTCCATCCTGATTATCTATGGCGGATGGCAAAGTCTGTCAATAGTACGACTCTTCGCCGCTGGACTAATACCAGGGATAGTACTGGCAGTGTTGTTCGCACTCACTATTATAGTTTGGGTGAAGATTAACCCGGCGATGGTTCCAATTCGAGTTACATCTACCTGGCGGGAAAAACTTCATGCTACCGTAGGGTTACTGCCATGGGCCGCAGTCATACTTTTAGTATTGGGTGTTATTTTTGGAGGCATCATGACTCCCACCGAGGCGGCAGCCCTTGGTGCTTTCCTTGCCATTGGTATTTCCGCAGCATATAGGCGATTCTCCTTCGATGTGCTTAAGCGAAGTTTCCAGGACGCAGTAAGGGTAACCGCTATGGTTTTCCCTCTCATGGTCATTGCTACAGTACTAGGCCACATATTTAATAGTCTAGGCTTCATAGACATGTTCTCGCGCTTTTTCTTGCATCTAAATATCGGAACTTACGGCATATTAGCTATTTTCTTTGTCATGTATCTTTTTCTGGGAATGTGGATTGATGCCTACGTAATGCTGTTCCTAACTATGCCCTTCGTTATGCCAGTTATCATAGGGCTTAATATAAGCCCCTATTGGTGGGGCATATTTTTTGTCATAATAGCCGAGTATGGGATGGTTACACCACCATTTGGCCTTGGCCTGTTTATCATACATAACATGGTTCCCCAACACCCCATGGGAACAATTGTCCGCGGTGCTCTTCCCTTTATATTTGCCATAATCGGTATCGAAGTGCTATTGACAGCCTTCCCCCAGCTTGCCCTATGGCTACCACGTGTAATAATGAGATGAATTACCAATAGCTTCGTCAATAGAAAGGAGGAAAGAAGATGGTTGAGCTTTCGGTGGTGGGTAAGAGTGTGCCAAGGGTAGACGCCCTGGAGAAGGTGACGGGTAAGGCGAAGTTTTGTGACGACTTCAGCCTCCCTGGCATGCTTTATGCCAAGATTCTGAGAAGCCCCTACCCTCATGCCAGGATTCTCAACATTGATACCTCTAAAGCGGAGAAACTACCTGGGGTAAGAGCAGTAGTAACCGGCGAAGATAAACTCAACAGGCGATGGGGTTTCCTAACCTGGGACGAATACCCGATTGCCCGTAATGTAGTGCGCTATGTGGGGGAACCCGTAGCCGTGGTAGCCGCTGACACTCGGGAGATTGCCGAAGACGCCTTGGAACTAATAGATGCTGATTATGAGGAATTACCGGCGGTATTTGACGCCGAGGAGGCGATGAAGCC
>SDBU01007896.1_pt1 | contig 12175 bp, 25 predicted proteins | sample 2277071 | NCBI WGS metagenome assembly SDBU01 (sample SAMN10397929, study PRJNA504765) | marine sediment metagenome | isolation source: marine sediment core GS08_GC12, 126 cmbsf | place: Arctic Ocean: Gakkel Ridge, Loki's castle | collected 2008
CCCGGCCAACTCCAACCCGTCACCCTTCCGGCATATGGCCTGACCGCCGAGGACATGCTGATTGAGTCGGTGCGGACACATATCTATACCGGGAATCTCGTGCATAGCATCCAAGCCATTCAGGGGCCGGAGGAGGGGAGCTGGGCCAAGTTCTTCCTGACACTCGCCAGTGGCAAGGATGATATCATCGAGAACCTCAATATCGGCATCGACCAGATTCTCATTATCCTTATCCAGAGAGAGGCAAGTTGGGACTGGACCGAGGGCGTGACGGAGACCGTGTTCGCCTGTCCCCTTACGTCCGCGACCCTGTTTCCATCGGCGACATTGTACCCTTGTTGAGGCAGAGATGAAAGCAAACTGGCGGCCATATTGTAACGTCAAGGTTACGGCCCTGGATCTGGGCGGTCATATCATCGACGTAGTAGAGATGTCGAATCTCCTCACTACAGTAGGTCTCAACATGGCACGAGACGGACTGGCCGGCGACGTTGCCGACCTTGAAGTCAAGGCGATGACTATTGGGGACGACAGTACCGCGCCGGCGCTTGGGGATACCATCCTGGGCAATGAGACGTTTCGCAAGGCCCGGACCAGTCAGTCAAAGCCATCCACGGGTGTAGTTATCTATGTCCAGTACATTGCCCCCGCCGAGGCCGTGGGAACTATCGAGGAACTCGGCTGGGTGGCGGGTGCCGCGGTCAACACGGCATCGCCGGCCGGCAAGGACACTGGTATAATGATTGCAAGGGTACTGTACTCGCGGACCAAAACTAACCTAGAGAGCCTGCAGATCGAACGCACCGATACCTTCGCGGAGGCATAATGCCATACACACCGACGGCATGGAACCCTGGGATAGCCCCCGGGATATCTGCGGCCAACCTCAACAACCTTGAGACCCAGCACACTCAAGCAATCAACGATATTCTGACGGTATCCGAGACGGAGGTATTCTCCGGCACCCCGCCAGCGGCGTGGACTGACCTCGATATTTCGGCGGTCGTCGGAACCAACGTGGCTCTAGTGCTGCTGAAGGTAGGCCGTGGCGCAAACGACCCAGGCGAGGTTGTCTTTCGCAAAGACGGTGATACTGACGACTTCTTCTACAGCGGCAGCCTTGCAGGGCATGGCGTAGCATCGGCGGATATGCTGACCAACGGCATCCACACCGCCTACATGGTGGCGACGAGCGGCTTGGGCGTCATAGAGTGGAAGGCATCGAACGCCGTGGCAGGCATCACGGTTGACGTTATCGCCTTCGTGATAGGAGCGTAGAATGGCTACAGAGCAAGAACTGACCGACAAGGCGCGGCTCGATCATGACACTCTATCAGCAGCGTACTACAGTCAAAGCCTATCCGACAGAGAACAGAACAAGGCGGACTTCGACCTCCAGCACCAGCAAATCTTCATTGACTTGGAAGCGGCCCTTATCGCCGAGGGATACAGGGTGCCGCCGCCCCCGAGCATTGAGTATCGGCTGACCGCCCTCGAGGAAGAGGTCACGAAACTGAAGAAGGACAAATCGACATGATGGACTGGACAGCAATCGCAAGTGGTAGTGGGGTACTGGTTGTCGCCGTGGGGCTTGTGTTTACCTGGAGACGTAATGGGCGGGAGCAGAAGACCCGGGACGAGAACGAGGCCATCAAGCAGGCGCTTCGGGATCGTGAGACCGAGCGGTCATACCAGGCCATCGTGCGAGAACTACACCATAGCGATCACGGGCTCGGGGCCATCGAGAAGAAACTGGTGTCCTTTGAGTTGAACACGACGGATAGGCTGGGCCGCCACGACGAGCGGATAACCAACCTGGAAGGATAGGTCGGGCCGAGCGCAAATGGACTCGATAGGGGTCGCCTACGGGCGGCCCCTTTTGCTGTGCATTATAGGCGCGATTTACCAAACTGTAACCTGTTGTAGTTGACATACGTATAGCATTGGTCTACAATATGGATAGATGGGAATGGAGGTTAAACGGTGAAACAGACATGCGAGAACTGCTACAACTGCGTCATCCCGACCGCAACGACTGAACTCTTCCCTACAGAGAGGTGCCTTGAGCACGACCCCGATAGAGGCCAGGACACTGATCAGTACCGCGAGACCAATGGCCAGGATTGCCCTTACTGGATGCAAGAGACATCATTCCGCTAGCGGATAGCCCACACCGAAAGGCAAACGAAACTTTAGCGGTCGTTATCCTCGTCGGAATCGCAATTATCTGCCTGACGATCATCGCCAAGTGGATAATCAAAGACTAGCCCAAACTGAGGGTAACGATGGATGGAGAGAGACGATGGGATTCGACCCAGACATTCAGTGCGGCATGACTCAAGAGAACGCCGAATGGATCGGCAGGCTGAAGGACCAGGTTAGGACGGAGATGCGATATCCACCTGACGGCGCCACGGTTACTTTCCTTCCGTATGGCTCAGCCCACTGGTACACCGGCACGGTTCGGTACGACCCTACCGATCAGAAGCACCGCATGGACTGTCCTGAACTAGAGGGGCAGGGAGCCGTGGGTTTCCTCGGGGACGTCGCCCACTGGTACGAATCATGATGGATAGGATCGAGGAATTACGGCGCCTCCTGGCACAGGTCCAAGAGAGGAACTACGAGCTGGCTGACGTTGATCCGCGCCTCTGGGCACGACAGGTGGAGGATATCTGCAAGCAGTCCGGCTTCGGGGAGACGGAAGGAGACGACAATGAACTGCGATGATTGCCACGTCGAACTTACTGGACTAGCCCGTGTGGTCGGTAAGGTCCAGCGGCACAATGAGATCGTCACGAAGAAGGCGGGTATCTACTGCTGTAAGTGCGGTGGTATCCGGGCGGGTGAACGCCGGCCGAATGGCCAGTTGATCAGACAGGAGGCGTGACATGATAGTCATCGTAATGGATCGGAAGAGCCCTTGGTATCCACGCACCCGAACCGTCGAGATCGCCGATACTTGCCCGGCGTGCGGCGGGCCTCGCGGGTCAATCTATGGCCACAACTTCTGGGAGGATGACCAGTCCTTCTTCGTCAACCGCTGGGACAACCCATGCGGCCATGTGGACCACTATCCCACCGTTCTCAAGGAAGCGGCAGCGTGACTTTCCAGACTGCCAAGCTACGGGCCGGGGACAAGGTCGTGATGAATCACCGTGCCCCTAGATGGCTGATGGCCGAATTGAACAGGCCGGGAAGATCCAGAACCGTCGTCGGGGTCATATACGATCCCACCAGACAGTGCAACTTCTACATGTTAGGTCACAAGGCAGGACACCCCCATGATGTTGGGGGGTATGGGTTTCGTTCTTACCAGTTGAAGCTCTATTGTCCTGGCCCTTTGGGACGACCCCGTATCCGGCGGGCATATCGCGCAACAGCCACGCCATCTGTCGATATGGTATGGTAGACGCCGCCCCGGTATGATAGTCGCCCCCCTACCGATGTGACGGCGTTGCTGTACATTATGTACGTAAAGGAGATAGGCATGAAAGACACAGGCATCCTCTTCAAGGGCGACATGGTCAGGGCCATACAGGAACGGCGCAAGACTCAGACGCGCAGGGTAGACGACAGGAACAAGGTCATGCGGACGGTCAATCGTAACCCCAACAGTTGGGCGTTCCTTGGTATCAACGGGTCGCTTGGCGACCCTGCCAGCGATGGCTCCGCATGGGCGGGCTTCAACTACCGTGAGAGTACTAGCCCCATCTATGCCAAGTGCCCCTACGGCCAAGTCGGTGACAGGCTGTGGGTCAGGGAGACTCACTGGCGCTATGGCCGATGGATTAGGAATGGTCGCACCAAGTCGGGAAGGCAGGCATGGAAGTTCCTAGCCACTACTGACGAAGTACGGTACATGGATGATGCACCCCGCCGCTTATATGAAGGCCGCTCACTCTATACCCGTAAGTATATTGCCGACTACAAGCTATCCGATTGGGTTAAGCGCCCCTCCATCTTCTTGCCGAAGTCCGCCAGCCGCATCACCCTGGAGATAACCGGCGTCAAGGTCGAGAGGGTGCGGGAGATTACGATAGCGGATGCAAAAGCCGAGGGCGTCGAGGGCGAGTCATTCGACGGTGGGCAGACGTTCGCCTACCGTGGGCCATTTGCCACACTCTGGGATGAGATAAACTTCAAGCGGGGATATGGCTGGGACGTGAACCCGTGGAATTGGGCACTGACGTTCAAGGTGGTAAGTTGACTGAATGGGAGGCTGGATGATGGCGGACATCACGGCAGGGCAGCGGGTGAAGAACATGATTGATGACCTTGAGGAGCTACTGGCAGAGGGAGTGTTCCCTGAATACAGCAAAGCAGCGATGGACATTCGGGAGTGTGTTGGCTTGCTGGAGCGAGTGGCGTTCGGTCAGAGAAACACGAAATGACGCCAATGACTGAGGCCCAACTCGCCGCTCTCCTTGAAGGGACAGGGAAGCGCCCCGGTCTGCTGGGACTGGGCGCTGACGTTCAAGGTGATTTGACACCCCGTATAGCAATAGTCTACAATCTAGGGTGAAAGGAGAATGACAATGAAGTTCTTACCGGACGACGGACACATTCATCAGTACACGGATGGGACATGCGAATGGTGCGGAAAGACGGAGGCCGACGCGACCGGGGATCGCGCCCACTCGGTAAAGCAAGGTGGTGCCCTCGTTCACGAAGGACACAGCGAGGGGCTACATGAAGGACACCCCAGTCTCATTGAGTACACGGTCGACGAACGGATTGCCACTGAAGAGATCGTCGAGGATACTTCCAACGAAGACATCGAGGCTGAGATTGTCAACGATGAGGCGATCCGCGATCTGGCCAATCCCCTCATAGCACTAGCCGAGGGCGCCAAAGAAGCAGGCGCCGAAGTCACAGAGACTGTGATGGTAGCCACCCACGTGAAGTTCATGGTGGCCGTCCTGACCGACGAGTCGATCCGGCACTTCGCCGCCGAGGCCGCCCGAGTTCTTGAATGGGCCAAGACCCTGGAGATCGTTGACAATGCCAGCGCCAAACTGGTAGCCGGGGAACTTCGGGCCATCGCTATCCTCAAGCGGGGCGTGACGGACAGGACCAAGGAACTACTCGCGCCCATGACCGATGCCCTCAAGCAGATGAAGGATGACCTGGCCACGGTCGCCGCCCCCCTGGCCGAGGCCGACAAGATTGGCCGGCAGAAGGTCACGGACTGGGATAAACTGCAGCGCCAGATCAAGGCGGATGCCGAGGAAGCGACGCGCAAGATCGCCGAGGCTGCCGCACTAGCCAGGAAGGTCACGGACGCCGGCGGCGAGGCACCTGACCTCAGTGCAATCGAACCCATCGAGGTTCCGGAAGATCGCGGTCCTATCCGGCCGGACAGTGGGGGAACGGTCAGCATGGTCGACCACTGGAGCGCGGAGATCGAAGACGAAGACCTGATCCCCCGCCACTGGATGATGCCGAACATGCAGATGCTCAACCTGGAGGCCCGCCAGCGGAAGGGCACGAGACCGATCCCCGGCGTCAAGTGGGTCAACAACCCGACGCCATCAGTCAGGTAGATGATGGAAGAGCGTGAACGCGGCCCAGTAGAAGTGGGGGATGACATACAGGGCGTTGGCGGCTACCTGATGAGGGTTACGCATGTTGAAGTCGGCACACTCGGCATCGTGTGGCGCTGTTTTGTACCTGAGTTGGACGAGGACGAGGATGACGGCGGTCTTCACCTTGGGTACATCCCATCTGAGTTGCCGCCATCAGGCGACCCGCCCCGCTGGGACTGGTACGGGTGGGCGTACTATGGTAGTTTGGTGCTACGCAATGGCGTCGTCGTGGGTTATGTATGCTTCTACGAACGGGATGCCCGCAAGTCGCTTGAGGAACATGAAACCGAATGGAGAAAGACCCTCGAGAAGTGGCAACCCGAACCCATGCAGTCGAAGCCGACCGACATAAGGCTGGATTAGGAAAGGAGAGGACATGCAGGAATTGACAGTCGCATCAGTCACACCCAAAGGCACGGGTGACAAGACCTTCTATGTCGTCAAGGGCACGGAGGGCGAAGACCTGACGACGTTCGATGCTGCCGCCGCAGGATGGGGGCGCGGCACGAAGCTCAATGTCGAGATCAAGGTCAAGGGCAAGTACACGAACATTGCCAAGTGGGAGATGGTTGCTCTCATGCCGGTCGGCGATTTGCCCCCAGACCCAACGGCAGGGACCGACCTCCCCTTCACGCAGGTCGGTTATGGGGATGATCCAGCCAAGCGCCTGAGCATCGAGCGCCAGTCCAGTGCTGCTACCATCCTGACCTATGTCGCTGCTGCCCTAGCGGCCGGGCACACGGTCGTGGAGACCAGCGAGACGTATCGCGCCCAGGAGAAGGCCATCGCCTGGCTATCCAGCCGCTTCGATGACACGCCGAGCTTCACACTCACCGTCGCGCCTACCCCGGCCAGCAAACTCGATGCGGACATCGCACGGAACGAGCGCATCAATCAAGGGGTCGACCAGCGCACCCAGGCCGACAAGGACTTCAACTCACTCGGGCAGGAGTGCAGATTCAAGAATGTCGGCGAGTTGCTGGCGTGGTGCGGTAAAGAGGGGATCGACCGAGATACATTCCTCGGAATCGTCAGCGCAAAGGACACGACCAACCTCGATGTCGCCGAGGCCTATCAACAGGTCAAGGACTACCTGAAAGGAGGATAGCCGTGAAGCCTAAAACCTTGGAGGATATCAAGGCCCATACGATGCCGGGAGTCGAGGTGCCGGCCGTGATGGTCATTAGCGGTCGAGGGTAATCGACGCGCCGTTGTGGAGAATGGCCACGCAGTTGAGGGTTATATCGGGCTGCACGACGGTTGGGGCAGGGATAGTCAGATATTGGCACCTACGGACACAGCACAGATTCTGGAGACAATCAGTTTCCTTCACCGCGTCATCTGGGCGATGGAGGCGACAGCCGGCAAGGAGGGATAACCATGAAGTGCTGGAGCTGAGCCTAGATCGCGGGCAGGGTGGAACCGATAGTAGGAGAGGGACATGAAATACAAAGTCTGGTGCAAGAACAGCCGGGCATGGGAGACACACCCGTGCGTGATGGGCCAGGATGGTTCTCTGATGCACTACCAGGGGGAACGCCTCGATGCCCTACGCCCAGAGACCCACGTTCCCGTGTTCTACACCCGTCTCAAGGACAGCGAACTCACTGAGGAGTACTTCGGCGATGTCGTCGAAGCCGAAGACGGCACGCGATGGGTCATTGAGGATGGCAATAGCGCGGTTCTCTACCGAACCGTAGGAACGACAGGCGTTCGGTACTTCTGGAATCTGCCAGTCCACTCCGTCATCGGCAACATCTACGAGAACCCCGAGTTGATTGACACCCCATAGATCAATGGTCTACAATACAAACAAACAGGAGGGAACAGATGAAGGATCGACCAGAACTCCTCACAGAGACCCTTCCCCTGCGGTTGTCCAGGTCCCTGCGTGACAAGCTGCGCCAAGAGGCCACCGCGCTGGGTCTCAAGATGAACACCTATATCCGTCAGATCATCGACCGACGCAACGGTTCGAAGTAATGCCGGACAGCAGCAAGCTCCTGATCGACGAGCCACCGCTGCAAGTCCTACCGACCCTAGCGAAACTCCTGGGGATCGAGCAAGCCATCATCCTGCAACAGGTACACTACTGGGTCAAGGGGTCGAGCCATGAGATCGGTGGGTATCGCTGGATCTACAACAGGTACAAGGACTGGGCCGACCAGTTCCCCTGGCTGTCTGAGAGAGCTATCCGCCACCATGTTCGACTGCTCGAGAAGGCCGGATTGCTCATCACCGGGGATTTCAACCGGGACCGGCGCGATCATACCAAGTGGTACAGGATAGGTTTCGACGCCTTGGACGAATTACTCACCATGCCAGAATCCGGCCTGACAAATCCGTCGGGCCATGCGACGAATATTGACAGTCCAGTAGACGAATCTTGCCACATGCAGGAGACGAATCTTGCCGCATCCGTACCAGAGACTACCCCAGAGATTACTCCCAAAGAAGAAGATGGTAGACCTGTAGAGTTCATTGCTTATGAGCAGAACATCGGGATGCTCACGCCGGTCATTGCCGACAAGATCCTGGCGGCCATTAAGGAGTATCCTGAGTTGTGGATCGTCAAGGCTATTGGGATAGCTGCTGAGAATAATGCCCGGAGCTGGCGATACGTTGAAGTCGTCTTGGAACGCTGGAAGGCACACGGCATTGATGACAGTCATAGCAAGGATACCCGAAGGAGCCAGGACCCCGATAGGTACATCAAGGGGAAGTACGGCCACATGGTAAGTCGCGGCGACAGGAGTTGATCCGATGAACAAGACACCGAGACTCAGCAAGAGCGCCATCGAGTATCTGGACTACGTGTGGAACTTCGAGAGCGGCTGTACCAAAGGGTGTTCACACTGCTACGCTAAGAAGATAGCGACGCGATTCCCCGACCACTACCCGAATGGCTTTGAGCCGACGCTGTACCCCGAGGCGTTCTGTTCCCCGATGCGGCTCAAGAAACCAAGCATCATCGGCGTCGGCTACATGGGTGACCTGTTTGATGATGCGATAGACCCGGCGGCGAAAGTCGAGGCTCCCATGCCGTCCGGGCAGTTCTCCGTGAGTATGTCTCTCAAGGGATGGATAGAAACAACCATCAAGGAATGCCCGCAGCACCGCTTCCTCTTCCTCACCAAGCAACCCCAGAACCTAGCCAAGTGGTCGCCGTTCCCCGACAACTGTTGGGTGGGCGTGAGCGTGACGAATCAGGCAATGCACAATGAAGCCATCGTGGCGCTGGACGCGATTGAGGCCCGGATCAAGTACATCAGTTACGAGCCTCTGTTAGAGAGGATTGACATCAATGAGTCCATTGGCTATACTACGGAGTATGAAAGCGATAGGCAACGAGAAGATTGTCCACTCAATGGTCACGGCGGGGGAGATGGAGATAGATGCTCAGGGGCGCATCTGGAGGGTCAAGGCACGGAGATCGGACAGGTGGAAGGGCGGCAGCCGCGTGATCTCCTGCAAGCCCAGGAGAGCAGAGAACGACACGGGCAAATACCTACAAGTCCGAACGATGGTGAGCGGGATTCGCTACCACGTGCTGGCCCACAGGCTGGTGTGGTTTCACCTTCACGGGCCGATTCCACTGGCTCTCACGATCAACCACAAGAACGGCAGGTCGAAGGACAACCGCCCAGCCAATCTGGAACTGATGACGTACAGCCAGCAGGTCCAACACGCCATCAAAGTACTGGGCAGAACATACACCCGCGACCATTTGGGTCGGTTTCGTGGTTGATACTTGGCGCACAGACGAAGCCCTACATCGCGCCGAAGGTCGAGTGGGTGAGGGAGATTGTCGAGGCGGCGGACAGGGCGGGCATCCCGGTGTTCCTCAAGGATAGCCTTGATAACTTGGTCACCGCAGAACTACGTCGTCTTGCCCCCAACTTCAACAAGGACTGGAACCTGCTGCTGCATGAGTGCCGATTGCGCCAGGAGATGCCGGTATGAAATACGGCAACCAGAGGACATGGTCGGAGTTGTGTCAACGCATGTTTGATTCCAAGCTAGAGGCGAGACGCGGGGAGGAACTGGCCTTGCTGGAGAGGGCTGGGGAGATTCACGGGCTGCAATATCAGGTTGGGTATACGCTCACGGACCTTGGGGTCAAGCCCAAGGTTAGAGTGACGGTTGATTTCTTCTACTACGATGGCCTGATGCCGGTCCATGAAGATGCCAAAGGCGTACTGACCCGAGATAGTCGAACTCGGTATGCATGGCTCAAGCAACAGCAGGAGATAGAGGTAGTGTTGTGGCGCGGGTAAGAACGTACCGTCGGCCCGATCCCCGTCCTGGTATGCCTGTCCGGGCGCCCAATGGGGTGACATTGGGGTGGCTTGAGGGGACAGTTCTATCGCGGTGGCTGCATGGGACACAACACATGCTCCGTGTTCCTGTGGCATGGACCATCGACAAGCAGGCATTCGACCAACTCAGGGCTGAACACGATGTCACAAAGATCATCATCCACGACCTGGATGCACGGTTGGGTGGTATCAGCATGTACGCTATTGAGATCGAGGAATGGGACGTCCACGTGGGTCAGATCAATAGAGGTCGATACGATCAGTACTTCGTGACGCTGGGTAACTGGAGGAAGTCGTGACGGAACGCTACGGCCAAATGGACTTCAATGGCATGACGAAGAAAGAGATTGCCATCGAGCGCGTCCGGCGGTTGCCTCAGGCGGTCGTGGCACAGGGACGGGAACAACCTTTGATCGTGGCCTTCTCCGGTGGTAAGGACAGCGTAGTACTCCGCGATATATGCCTCCGCGCCGGTGTCCCGATCGAGTTGGTCTACAACTATACGACGTGCGACCCGCCTGAGTTGGTGCACTTCGTCCGCTCCTTCCCTGACGTCCGCATGGATCATCCGCCGGAGACCATGTGGCAGTTGGTTCCCAAGCGTGGGCTGCCACGCCGCCAGGGCCGCTGGTGTTGCCAGGAGTTGAAGGAAGCCGGGGGCGAGGGCCGGATCGTTGCAACCGGAATCCGGCACGCCGAGGCTAAAGGTCGGACGCGGCGGTCAAGCCGGAGGATAATTGAGGCCTGCTATAGGACGGCTGGCAAGACGTACCTAAATCCTATCATCGACTGGGATACCTTTGAGGTCTGGGAGTATCTTCGCAATCATAATCTGGAATACTGCTCACTCTATGACGAGGGGGCCAGCGGCCCGTACATGGGCGATGGCCTCTTCCAGCGCCTCGGCTGCGTTCTCTGTCCGATGACCCGTAGTGTCGAGCTACAGATGGCGCGGTGGCCGAAGATCGCCGACGCTTGGAAGCGAGCGACCTATCGGTTGTGGAAACAGCGTGGGACAGTAGGCACGACGAGAACTACTCCCGAGGAGTTTCTCAAGAAATAACCCGACGCCCGACGTCTTGTGGGCTTGGTGGATCGACAGGGATGCTAGCGCCCCCGATGGGGCCCAGGTGACGATGCTGGATTATGAGCCGAGGAAGTTCGAGTGATGAATCAACCACCAGAAGGCACGTGGGAACAGTGGGAAGAAGTACAGCGCCGGTCGCCCGTGAAGAACACCGATATAGAGCCCGAACACTTTGACATCGACGCATACCTGCAGTATCTATGGGAACGAGGTGAGTATGATGGCTGACGAGAAGGAACTACAGGACAAGGCAATAACCAGCCTCAAGGCAAAAGGCATCACTCCAACCACCGATGCCGTCGAGGCTTACCTGCTGGGTCGCAGTGATCTAGCCGAAGAAACCCTTAACTGGATGAAGAAACGGCACGCAGAATGAAGCCGTTACACAGGACGACCCCATCGCGCTACAGGATACGCAAGGGCACGTATCACCAGAGGGCTAGGGGTATCCGGGCGGTCAGTAAGAAGCAGGCCAAGGAACTGGCGCTCAGGATAGCACTGAGAAAGGAGCTACTTGAGGAATGCGACAATACCTGTATGACCTGCGGTAATATACGGCGGGACCTTCGGGGGCTGTCGCTGTCCCACATCATTGCCTTGAGTCGAGGCGGCAAGACGACCCGTGAGAACTGCCTGATCGAGTGCTATCCCTGTCACGAGGAATACGAGAAGCATCCCGAACGGAGGAGCAATGGAGAAGCTACTGGATTTCGGCAAGGGTAAACTGATGGGGGCTTCCAAGGTGTACCGCTTCCAGTGTGACTGCTTTACTGCCGCCGATGCGATGGACGTATCTGTCGACGCCTGTGGTAAAGACGATGAGGACAAGTACATCACCCTAACGCTGGACTTCAAGGATCGGTCATTCTGGCGGCGGATGGTGTACGCCTCGCAGATACTACGTGGGCATTGGACATGGAGGGAGTTCTGTCTGAGGCAGGATGATTTCGCTTGGCTGTCGGATATAGTCGACCCCGACAATAAGTTCTCTGAATTGCCGTAGGAGCAGCTATGTATAGAATAGGCGGATGCCCCAGATGCGGGGGAGACCAATACCGCGAACCCGACACTGGTGAATGGGCATGTATCCTGTGCGGATGCCGTCCACCGGTCGGAATGCTCGCAGTCTACCACGACACGCGCGAGATGGTGGGGCGCGGTCGACTCAATGCCAAGGTCGA
>SDBU01007897.1_pt1 | contig 12175 bp, 19 predicted proteins | sample 2277071 | NCBI WGS metagenome assembly SDBU01 (sample SAMN10397929, study PRJNA504765) | marine sediment metagenome | isolation source: marine sediment core GS08_GC12, 126 cmbsf | place: Arctic Ocean: Gakkel Ridge, Loki's castle | collected 2008
TCCCCCTACATCTACAAAGATTTTATTAAAGTTCCATTCATCCTCTAGGGTTTGTATTCTGCCGATTGTGTCTGTTGTGGCTATCCTTTCAGTTACAAAGGTTTTTATTATCTTCAGGTTAGTTTTTATCAGTTCACAGATAACAAAGGCATTCTCATCGCCGCCATACCGCGCAAAATCCACTCCTAAGTAGTATCTCGCGTCTTTTTTGTAATCTTTATCTTTAGACCATTCTATAAAGGTCATGCACTTTTTAATCAGCGCAGTAGGGAAGAATTGATTCCATGCCTCTGTAAATTCTCCTAAGTATTCCTGCGCATAATCCGCTTTGCTTAGCCTAGCCTTTTCTTTCTTTAAGAAGTCTTTAGGGATTCTTATGCAGTCTTCGCTAGACACATGAAAGTTCTTGAAGTCATCATCTGTAAAGGTATCATAATAATAACCCCCTTTGCCAAAGGGAGTAGATATAGTGATTATCCATCCCATACCCCGGGCTTTCTTGCTAACTGCTATCATTGGGATAACAGCCAGCCATACAGTTTCAGGAATATAAGCTGCTTCATCAGCTATTAAGAGGTCTATTGAGTATCCCCTTATAAAGTAACCTGTTCTTCCAGCCGGAACACAGTATATATTAGATTTATTTTTTAATAAAATTTTTGATAGAGTTGGTGGCTCTCTATAGAAATCCTTGTCTTTCAGCTCTACATTCGCCCTTATCTTTTCAAAGAGCAAGCTGCTCTGCCTTTGGCTAGCTGCTATAACCAGGGTTGTAGTTCCTGGGTTGTCAAAAGCAAACTTACTAGCTTTCGCTCCTATGACTTCAGACTTGCCTACTTGCCTGCCTGATCTAATCGTAATGTTTCCTTTATGGTCTAATACTGACTGTTGCCATTTATCCCATTTCCAATTCATTAACCAACTCCTGCTGGTGGGTCTTTCTTATCAGGCAGTTTAGCGGGTCTAGGATATTTATGCACATAAGCAATCTCTTTCCTTAAGGCTTCTAATACTATTTTGTTAATGGCAATTTCTGTTTCGCTCTCTTCTATTCTGGCTTCTACAGAATCTACACTTCTCTTTAAGTCTATGTATTCTAATTTCATTTTATCACCTTATATTTTATATAAAAATATCTGTTGGCCTGGTTATACACACACAACTCATCATTCCACATCCGCTATATATACAAACATACACCACGCGAGCGATTGTGCGAGCGTGGTTATCGTCGTCGTCGTCACCGCGAGCGGTACGGAGCGAGCGGTGACTATCCATTCACTAGCAATCAAACTGATAAGTAGTTATTCCTTATCAGATAGTTTTGATTGCTATGTGGTATATTTTGGCCTACCTTCGGCCTATCATTATTAGCTAACGGCCTATAGCAATTAGCCCCATCATTAGTTATTGGCCTGTTGTCGTCTTATTTTAGCCAGCGGCCAGGGTTATCTTATGAGTGTTCATGATTCAGTTATATCTTTATCAGTGAGTTTTATTGCATATTTACCCACGCTCTTTATCCATCCCATCTTTATTAATGCTTTCCTATTGGCTCTATATGTTCTTATATCTGTGCCTACTTCTTTCATCATTGCTTCATGTAGCACACCATTAGGTATTTTCTTAGTGTTAGCTAAATCTTCATAGTTGTGTCTCAATCTCCACATTACCCGCTCTAGTTTCTCTATTGTCATTTCTTTATCTGCTTATTGAAGTGATTTCTATTTTCTCCTCTAAATAGGTGTATACATTCATTACAAGGGTATTTTAATCTTGATATGTCCCCATGCATACATTTATTACATTTGCCTGCCATTTTGTAGTGCCTAACCTTGTACTGGGTTGGTTTCCGGGTTAGTTATTGTCTCAGTCCTTACAGCAGGCACTAAGCTATCTCCTACTATCTTAGCATATTGTCCATCTGCTACACTCTTGAATGCGCATTGCTTGCCTACAAATATGCCTTCTAAACTGATTCTTGTTCCTATTTGTAGTGTAGTTCCAAACCTTTGAATTAACTTTCCGAGGTTACTCAAGGGTGTTACATTGTTTATGTAGTCTACTTTAATCTGGTGTAGGTCTGGCATCTCTATTAGGATATCAATAAACTTATATCCTTTTGCTTCTCTTTCCCCTATCTTAATTATAGTTCCTGTATGATCTCCATCAGGCAACTTAAACGCTTCTTTTACATCTACTTCTACCATGTTTATTCCTCCGTATCATTTATTTCATATCCTTCTGCTTTAATTGATTCTAATAGGTGTATTTTTAAATGTTCCATCACACCAATCATTTGTAATACTCGTCTGATAGAGCCATTCTCTCCTCTATCGAACTGTTGTTTGACTCCTTTTTCAGTAATTTCAAGTAGTAATCTCATCTTTTCCTATCCTCTTTCAACATGAAATAGGTCAGCACTTGACCAGCCATGAACGTGACCAAGGTTGCAGCCCAAATCCATGCCATTTCTATGAAGTTCATTCTAATCTAAATATCCTTTTTCGCAACAACGGATAGCATCTCCTTTATCTTCATACATACCGTCACATTGACTGCATTTATACCATGTTTCTATTGGTTTCATTCACTAACCATCTCTTCTGCTTTCTTTATTGGTGCTGCCCATTTTACATGATAGTAATGCTTTAAGCCTGTTTCTTCTTTCTTGAGCCAGCCCTTAGCATGCATTCTTTGTATTATAGAGTGAGTATAAGGGTAATCCATATCTAACTTGTTAGAAACAGCCTTGATAAATCTTTTTCCTTCCTCAATATGAGCAAGGTAAACGAGGATCCTGGCCTCAGATATCTTTAGTTTTTGTTTATTTGCCATTTTAATCTAATTGGTCTTTTACTGCTTCAACATCTTCAATAAATTCTTTTGCCATTTCTTTTAAGTGTTTAGTAGACATTGTGATTTTCCTCTATACAACAGTTTAGTGCTTTATCTGATGTTTTATACCATTCCCCACACATAACACATCTAAACTCTATCATAAAATAAGATAATCACTATACACTTATATATATATAGGTCTTGGAAAACTTAGGTAGGTATGTATATTCTACAGGCCAATAGTATTTAAATACATCAACAGACCACTAACCCTTTATCTAGCGGATAGGCCGTTAGTTAGTTGTGTTTGCATTAGAAAACGGACACACCCCTTCACTTTCTCCAAGACCTGTATAGTATGTGTATAGTAATGATATGTTAGGAAATAGTTTTCCAAGCATCACCAATATTTATTAGTACTCCATTTACTGAAAAAGGATAAGTTAATCCTGCACCACTATTATATAATTTTGTTACTTCTGGTTGTGTCAGTTCTCTACCCCAGATTCCAAGTTCATCAAAGTTTGCATCATTCATTCCTCCAGGATTGCTTACTTCGAAATTTGTACTTGTTCCATTACCCATTAAAGTCGAATCAGCGCCAGACGTACTCTCATTAACTCCATTAATATATATTTTTTTACCTGCTGGGCCCCATGTACAAACAACATGATACCATGTTCCCCCTGTCCATGATGAAGTTGTTGAGAATAATTGTTTATTTCCATTATTACCTTCTTCTGAGAAAAATCTTACTTTACCATTACCGTAGTCTAAGTCAATAACAAATCTATCTTGACTTGTTATATTTTGTTTAATCAAGAAATTTTCACTGACTGGTTTGCCACTATCGAATGTATCAATATGTTTAAACCAGAAAGAGAAACTTAATGCTGCAGGCATAGTATCTAATAAAGTTCCATTAATCATAGTATCTGTTATTGCATCAAATAAATAAGAGCTGTTTATCTTACCATCTCCATTGTCAAAGGTTGCACCAGTTACAGATAAATCATAATTACCCAATTCATCTGGTTGAGTAGCGTTATCTGTATCAAATTTGAAGTATGCTATAATATCATCTATTAATTGTATTTCAGCTTTATATTGTACGAATAATGTGCCTATTGGGAAGTCTGATGCTGTTGGTGGTCCACCAGTATTATATAATACCATTGGAACATATGCTTGGTTTGGTGTAGAATTATCTGTTGTTATTGTTAATGGGCCTGCTGCTATATCTGCCCCTGAGTTTAATAAGTAATCTGTATGAGCTTGTGTGTTGTCTTGGGAATGGTCATAACCAGTTTTCCAATTAGCAGAAGTTCCATGACTATCTGTAGTGATAGTTCCAACAACATCTAAAACAGTTGCAGGACTTGGTTGGTTTATTCCTACTCTTCCCGGAGCCATATCAACAAATAATAAATCAGTATCAACCCTTAAATCATTAGACATGGACACTTTTCCAGCAGCATCAACAGTTAAAGCCCTATCAGGTGTTCCATCACTTGCTGATAATTCGGAATGCCTATGCAAAGTGTCTGCCATAGAATTATCTGTTAATGTTTCTACTTCTGCTTCTGTTACTGAACTTGCACTTACTCCTTTAGTTCCCCCATCTCCAATTATTACATTATTATCAGTTAAGTTAGCAGCTGCTGTGACATCACCAGCACCACCGGGAGGAATAAACCCTGGAAACTCAGTTCTTGCTAATGTATCTCCTTCCATATGGATTGTGATATCTTTATTAGCTCCCCCTACATTTCTGCCATAAACTTTAATTACGACTCTATCACCAACAACCCAGGCAATCTCAGAAGATATATTTGCATGAAGATCATATTCTGCTTCACTTGTTGTTAATATACCTGAATCATGAGAAGTACCTAATAAGTTTTCAGTTCCAACAGCTTTTCTTTGATAGAACTCGAAGTATATTGTCAGATTCTTAGGAAAATCTGCTTCTACATGTGTATGCATAGTATAAATTCCTTTCTCTAATGCTGTTATAGAATCAATCGCAGCTTCATCTAATATTGAAGCAAAAGAAGCAATTAATGTAGTTCCTCCAGCTGTAATTGTTTGTTGTATTGTTTCTTCAGCTGCAGTTACAGTATCAACTTCCATATCTTTATATGTGCCAATATCAGAAGCATTATTAGTTAAAAATAATTCAACTGCTCCCCTTATTAAACTATCAACATAAGCTTTATTTGTAATATCAGATTCCTCAACAGGAACTTTCTCTATACTTCCTTCCTGAGTGGAAACAACCTTAGTCTTTAAGTGAGGGTCTATATTCTCCCTTGGATTATCATAACCTGATGCCCCCTTGGGGGTGGCACTTTTAGAAGTACTCTGAGCATCAGGCATAAACATGTTTTCTATCTTCTTAGGTCTGCCCATAGTGTGATAATACTAAAGAAATATATAAACTTTACTTTTTTGCCTTTAACTTATCCAGAATACTTAACGCTGTTCTGGCTGATTTCATGGGTACGTTAGAATTTTCTAATAATTGAATAAGAAGTTCCCTTTCATCAGGGCTTTCATCAATCATGTATTCTCCGAATCTGCTAACATTATAAATCTATCACCAACACCATCAATATGAATCTTTAGTGTAGATGAACAAGCTTTATCTCCTGCTCCTGCTGAGTATATCTTACCTGATCCTTCAGTGATTCCTGTTCCAATTTGCATGAAATAGGCATTAAGATTAGCATAAGCTGCCCCCCCTCCCCATATATCAAACCTCATAAGGGCTACTGGTCCTGCGCTTCCCCATGTAGAGCTTGCTCCTGTTCCTAATTCAACATCTAAACATATAATTTTTCCTCTGGTTAATGAGCCATTAGGCATGACGGATTCGGCTGTTACTGCTGACCCCATACCATGAACATAACCAGAAGTTTTTAAATCTAAAGTTCCCTGAATAACTGAGGGATTTGGAAGCCTTGTATTAGTAGAAAATATTCCTTTAATTACTGATGGAGTTCCTGACACTTGTTCTACTTTGCTTAGCGTACTTGCTATTACCTGCTTACAAATTATAACATCATCTTGCATTTTATTTCTTCTTTTTTCTTTGTCCTGGAAGAGGCCCTTTAGGCTTTTCTTCCTCAGGCTCTTTAGGAGTTGGCGCTTTACCAAACTCATCCTCTAGAACTTTCGGCATTCTCTCATCACCAACTAGCCTATCATACTCTTTTTTTCTATTTTCTTTTGACATTGTTAATCACCTTTTAATTATCTTTGAATAAAGCTACTCCTTGCCCGCCACCATTAGGCACTACTACTAAATTGGCTGAAAGAGTTGCACCAACTGCTGTAATTATAGCACCTGTGTCTGAAGCATCTCCATTGTATAATAATGTGAGCGCCATCTAGACCCCCGTTATAGAACAAATAGCATCTGGGTTATTTATTTGAATTTGTCCAACCTCAAATGCTCTGATAGTATGTTTAATTCCTGGATCATATATTGTATTAACAGTTAGACCTACAACAGATTTCCACGTGCAGGCTTCTTTAGCTATTACTATCTGAGCCCCACCTTCTGTTACTGAATTAGAACTAACCATAGTTAAGCCAAGGAGTTTTCCCACGACACCGTTTTTTGTTACACTGTCTGTATAAAACTGCCCAGCATTCCTTATATTAGCATTACCTAGTAAATGTGAAAAATCTGTAGGATGAACTAAAAGAAACCCATTCTTATTTGGGTTATAATTATCAACTTCAATTAAAGCCTTACCATCTAAAATATCCTGAATAGGGTCACGGTCTGCAATAACTGCGTTATCCCATGTGGCATTAGCTGCCTGAATATTACCAGCTAAACTTAATATTTCAGATGCGATTTCTGTATCAACAGACTTTGTAACTGCTCTGGCAATTCTTAATAACGTTCTTGCTATTACTGGAACATTATTAGTCTTAGCATCTTCATAAGAAATAGTTCCTTCTATAGGGTGCTTAAGATTTCTGCCTGAAACCAGTGTCCAGCTTACATCAGCATTAGGGAATTTAGCTAATCTTGGAACACCTTTTAAACTTGTTTTTGTTATTCCTGTAGTAGTAGTTCTTGTTAAATCAGCTGCGGTTTCTTTATAATAAGTTTCAGTCCACGCATTAGAGCTTTGGATCATACAAAGTTGTTTCATCTTATACTCTTGTAAAGCAAAACCAGTAACTATTCTAGAAACTGTTTCTTTTCTTAAATCTGCTTCTCCTGTTGTATCAGCCATATTACTTTTTTATCCTCACCAAATAAGTTTCACCGCTTGTTGCAGTTTCTAAAGCATAACCTATGACTAGACCCTCGTCTGCATCTGCTGCATCTCCATTAGATAGCATATTTGTATTATCATGCGCTACTTGATTAAATCCTACTGTTGCGTTTGTTGATTCACATACAGCCTTAGCTATACAGTTAGTTATTACGGCTATTGAAGTTGCGCCATCATCTGCTACTTTTTCAGCAGCTGCAATTCCAGCAAGAGGTTTATTATCAGCCGATACTTTCTTAACAGTTCTAAGGTCTTCTAACTCTAGAACTGTGCCTTTAAGAATTGTAGTATTATCCAAACAGGTATACTCTACAGGGTCGCCCCCATTACCCAGTAAATCAGTAATTATTAATTCATTTGTCATATTGTAGGTAATATGTATACTAATATATAAATGTTTCTTTTTAGCCCTGAGACCACCCTACCTATTCAACACCTTAGCTTAATAAAAACCTTATCAAGGGAAAGTGTAGCGGCTTGATAAGTTAGTCTTTCTTTTCTTCTGGGGTATCTAAATCCAGCCCTGTGCCTTCTAGTTGTTTATTTGCGGCTTCGGTGGTCTTCTCATCATCTGACTGTTCTTTTGTTCCTGCAGCAGCATTCCCACCTTGGGCTTCTTCTGCCTTTTCTGCTGCTGCTTTTTCCTGGAGTTCTTTAGTTTCTTTATTTGCTTTCTCCTGCCTTTCAGTAGCGGCATTAGTCTCATCATTAAGCTTTTCCTTTGCCTGTTTATCTTCTAACTCTTTCTTTTCTTTTTCTGTTAGTTTTTCTTCCTTTGGTTTTTCATCTTCTATTTTTTCTGCTATTTTAATCACCTCAATGATTCACTTATTAAAAAAAACATCCACATAAATATAAACCACTCTATCATTATATTAACCCAAAGTTTAAGTTACTTGGTCTGTTATCTTCATCTAATTTTTTCTTCTCTTTAGTATAAGCTATCCAAAACTTAGCTATTTCTTCTCTATCCTTAGCTTCCCTTTCTCTTTCTTTGGCTCTTTCTCCTGCTAAATATTCGCCATATTCTTGATAGGCTTTCCTCTCTTCTGCTCTATTTGTTGCTTGTGCTGCAGCTATCGCTTCACTCTCTAATCTTGTATATATTAAACTTTGTTCATTATGATAATCAGTATTTTCTCTGAACTGCTGTGCTTTTTCTTCATCTCTTTGTTCCCAATAATCGGTTTCTGACTGCCCTGTTGCTTGGAGTATTTGTTCATCCTCAGCAATCTTAGATAAAACTATTGCGCCTGCTCTAACCCCTTTAATCTTGGATGGAATACCTATAAAAGGGGCTATTGGTGATAATAGTGCAATTTTCTCCCATATCTTTAAATCACTTATCTCAAACATTTTTTGTTCTGCAAAACGCACAGTACTCCAATCGCCTGTAAATTTTGCCTGCCTTATTGCGTCTCTTAGAGGGATTTGAATAGGCTCTACTGATTCTGCCTGTCCCCATAAACCTAAGAATACTGCAGAAGCCCAGCCTCCATAAATTACCATCGCTGGTCTGCTGAAAAATTTACCTAGAAGAGATTTGGATATTTTTATATTCTTAGTATTTGCTATTATTCCTGTTATGCTTCCTTTTGCGAATACGTTTGGATTTGAAAATACTTCTGTTACTTCCTTTCCTCCTGTTCTTCCAAGATTTTTTAAAAGCCCTTTTGTGAAAAATCCTTTTAGACCTAACCCTGCTATGTCTTCTGCTGTTATTGGCATAGCCAATCCTGGTTGTTCTACTTCTTCTCTTCCATCCGGATAAATGATATGGATTAATTCATCTTTATCTCTAAAGCTTGTAGAGCCATCTTTTTCTGTTCTTATATCTACTGCATCTAAAGGTATTCTTGCTGGTGTTTGGTTAATCGCCCCTTTAAACGCGTCTCTTGGATCTGCTCCAAATGTTTTATTAATCTCCTTTTTATCTGCTTTTCTTTTATCTACATCTGCCTGAATAGCTGCTGCATCAAAGCCTTCCTCTCCTGGAAGTTTGCCTCCTGCTGCTACATGCTCGCCTATAGAGCCAGGTCTGGGTGCTGCTATCTGTTTGGTTCCAGGTTCTGATTCTTTCTTTTTTCTTCCAAATACCATTAATCTTGACCCTCCAATTCTTCAGTAGTATCATTAGGTTGGGTTGCCTGCAGCTTTGGCGCTTTTGCTTCATCTGAGATTAATTCATTCTGTAATGATGCTGGGAATGTTAGATGTATCTCCAGGTTTAACTGATTTAAGACCTGCTCTTCTACATATAACTGTTCCCCTTTAACGCTTTGTTCGTATGATAAATAAACTATCTTACCGCTAGCATCTGTGAACTCTTTTGCATTACCTATGATAATTTGAGGAACATTAACTGCTTGAAAGAAATAATCATTAAGTTGCGCAATCCATGGTAAGGGGTTTAGGTTGGCGTTTGGAGCCACTCCTAAAACTTCAACATCTACTGTTCCTTTAGGAATATAAAAGTTTTCTCCTAAAGAGTTGGCTTTATCATATTTTAATTTGAAAGCTGCTATCTTAGCATCATCATCAGAATCTAAAGTTATTTTCCATCTCGGTCTTACGTTCCAGTGCAATACCTTTTTCCAGTCTTCCATTGCTTCATTTCTAGCTAGGATTAACCACTTCAAAGAATCTATTATCCTCACTCCATGTATCTCATCCGCTACTCTATCGTGGCTTAGATGGAATATTTCATTAGGTTTAAATCTCTTATTTGGTGTTTTTGTTTTGCTTACCTGTTCATATCTTTTTATTCTGCCTTTTTGGTCTTGCACTATTACAATACTGCTTGGGTCTAATGGCTTTAGATTTATTAATACCTCCTCTTTATCTCTTATGATTTCAGCGAATGAATCCTTACTTATAGTCTTTACTTTCATCTGATTTTTCAGAATTGAGTTGAAAGAATCTTTACCATTACCTTTAATTTTCATTAATAATAGTTCTGTTGGCTCATCTGCTGTGAAGCCAGCGCCAAGGGTCCATGTGGCTTTGGCGTCTACTGCTGTCTTAAATTCAGGAATTGTTTTATAATAACCATAATCCTGTGCCCAGTCTGTATTCTGCCAGGTAAATTCTTTTTGGTCTCCTGCTCCATCTGTGGTTGCAGCATCTACTGAAAAATCAGTTATGGCATTAGTTAAGTCTGATGCTACTGCCTGACCTATATCTAGTTCTCCCATTTAATATAATCCCTCTTTTAATTGATATATTGCTAATCTGCTGCCTATCCTTAAATTTAAATTCCCGCCTGAATCCTGCCTTGCGAATATTGCTACATTATCCCCAGCAAATAATTCCTTAACTCCAGTCATAGTTACCTCTAAAGTTCCTGCTGCATTTGTCGTCCATTCGGATTGTGTGATTGTAGTACCTCCTCCACCTGATTCATTTTTCAGAATCCATCCTTCCCTTGTTCCTACTGCGTTGCTCGCAAATCTTATATTAGCAGTAACTACATAAATTCCATCTTTTTGTATTATTATCCTGGAAGTGCCCCCTATCCTCATAGCAGGGTTACTCACAAATTCATCAGTTTCAAAAGTGATCTCTTCAAAAACATCATCACCTAGAATTTGGTTTGGATTTTTTCTTACAATTATAACATCCAAATCATCAATTCTATTATTATTTAAACCTAGTCCTGATAATTGAGATTGTGGGAATAATCCCCTTCCTATTCCGAATAATGACATAATTATTATACCTCCTATGATTATGGTGCTTATAATGTAATGTTTCTTAATCCTATCTGAGACCATTTTAGTAATTGTCTTCCAATGTGAGGCACCTCTCCTTCATTTCTTGCTCCATAAGGCAATACTAACCCTAAATATCCCATTTCCTCGCCGATAATCATTCCCCTATGAAAGACCCTGCCTAATAATCTGCCCCATTTATCTACTCTGTTATTTATATCTATCTTAACTTCTACTTCTTCGCCCTCTATCCTTGACTTTAGCCACGCCTTAGCTTCTCCTCCTCCTTCATTCATCTCAGGGGCATCTACATCTAAAAATCTGATGGGGAAATCAAAATCTCGATTTGGGGTTGATACTCTGATTGTGTCCCCATCAATTACCTTAACGACGATTGCGTAGAAGTCTTCGGTAATTTGAGGGTGTGGTGAATTAAACTGTTCTGTTTCCATCTGCCTGTTTGTTAGTTCTGGATAGTTTATATAATCATGCGCCATTATACTGTGCCTTTTGTTGGGTCTTGAAGGAATGCCTGTGTTTTTTTATCTCTTAGGATTGAGATATTTCTTAAAGCCGTATCTCTTAAGACATTTATCATATCTTCCGCTTCTATTCTTGAAGTGTAGCCAGACATATCCCACGCTATACCTTGGATTGCTGCTAATGCTGCTCCTGTATCAATTAATATTCCTCTTACCGTTGCTGTTAATGTGGTTGCTGCGTCTGCTGTACTCCAGTCATATCTCGTCATGCAATTTATAACAGCTTCAACATCTAGAATAATAGTGTCAAACCATCCAGCTGCTTTAACTGTAGCGTTGGCGTTAGTTCCAACCCTTAAAAGAATGTCTGTGTCCTGTGCGAATTGTCCTGCATTTGCCATATAATTTCTCTAATATTTAATAAATATATAAATTTAACCCTTTTTCTTTGATACACCATGCTGCCCTGACTGTTGCTTCTGTTAGATGGCTGTAGTTTCCAAAGATTTTCAAGTTCTTTTCTGATGTATATTCTGCTGTTATGCTTTTCATGCTTCTTAATAGTTTGGGGTCTGCAATCAGCTCTAATTTCTGTGTTTCCATCAGCATGAGAGTATTTGAGTATAAATCTTCCTTTAAGATTTTTCTACGCTTTTCATCTCCCTGAACTTGTATGCCTCTGGTTGCATTATCCAGCCCCATGACCTTTCTGCCTATCTTTTCCTGTAATGTATCTAGAATAGGACCGCCTATTCCCCCTACATCTACAAAGATTTTATTAAAGTTCCATTCATCCTCTAGGGTTTGTATTCTGCCGATTGTGTCTGTTGTGGCTATCCTTTCA
>SDBU01007898.1_pt1 | contig 12174 bp, 13 predicted proteins | sample 2277071 | NCBI WGS metagenome assembly SDBU01 (sample SAMN10397929, study PRJNA504765) | marine sediment metagenome | isolation source: marine sediment core GS08_GC12, 126 cmbsf | place: Arctic Ocean: Gakkel Ridge, Loki's castle | collected 2008
CACCAGCGCCGCCATGTACAGGATAGCTCTCAGCTTGGCCCGTCCACCCCATACCGTACGTCTCCCACGCATAGTACCACTGTCGCGGTTGAGGGGCGCAGCCCCTCTTGTGCTTGTGCAGGATTAGTAAAAAGAATCCTTCATTCCTCAACCTCTGCCTATCGCTCATCTGAGCAAATACCTGAGTATAGAAACTTGCTTTGTTTGTGTTTCAACAACTGGGCGATAAACCAGTCGTGTCTTTGTAACTTCTCTATACTTGGTAACGTCCTTGGTGACTGTCCTATACTTGGTTATAGGTCTCTGTTCTATTTTGGGGTACATTGACTCTCCCCTGACAGGCCAAATAACATGGTCGTAATAAGACTGGTATGGCTCTTTAACTTCTTCCTGAACTGTATAGGGTTCAATGGTGGTATATTCTTCAGAGCCTTGCTTCGAGACTATAACCTCATAGGACATAGGTATTAGTGGTAAAAAGCAGAACACAACTATTGCTATGCCTAGAACTACCTTTAATCCGATGTTTCCTTTCTGCTTCATTACTCCTTCCAATATTTCTATACAGCCTCTTTCTGCTTTTCAAAATTTCAAAATGGTATTTATGGTATTTCTTCGTTGGGTGAGAATACGTAGACGTCATCCTCAATACTAACGTACAAAAATATCCATAGATTAACCGCTTTTCTAAGTGCCTGCGGTAACTTACTTTGGAAGAATTTCTTATACCATTCAGGTAGTGCCAAGCCGAGTCTTAATCCTTCGCTTTGGTTATAGTATGACACAGTGCTAGCAACTGCCCTGTCAAAATTACTTTTATCTGTCTGGTCAGTCGCATTGCTTAGACCCTTGCACTCTATTCTCCAGAGATTACGTCCTTGCCTTGCTTTGATATCCTCTCCTGCACGTCGAAACTCTATGTTGTCAATCGAAATACCAGCAGCAGTTAACTCAGCTTTTATTTTCCTCTCATCGTTCAATCCACGTGGAGAAAATCTATCAAGTTGCCATCCATTTTGATGGAGCCATTTCGCTACCCCTATAAGAACATCAACCTCGGGAACGAGTTGGGTGTTCAATAACCTCTTCTTCCATAGTTATTTAGGTAGCAATCCTACCACCCTGTCCAGTATCTTATCCGCCACTTCCCTCTTGCTCAGCAGGGGAAGGCTTTCTATCTTGCCGTCGCGGTCAATCAGGGTTACTTTATTGGTATCGGCACCAAAGCCGCTCTCGGGGTCGGTAATATCGTTAGCCGCGATGAGGTCAAGGTGCTTCGCCTCCAGCTTCTTTCGGGCATTGGCGACCACATCCTCGCTTTCGGCGGCAAAGCCCACCTTGATAAAGTTGCCGGTGGCTTCGGCCAGGATATCGGGTGTTCTGACCAGCTCCAGGGTCAGGCTTGAGGCTTCTTTTTTAATTTTGTCCCGGGCAATGTCCTTCGGCCGGTAGTCGCTTACCGCAGCCGCCATCAGTAAGGCATCAGTCTGGGCTGTTGCTTTGACTACGGCTGCCTTCATCTCAGCGGTGGTCCTGACCGTGATAGTCTCTACGCCGGCTGGTTGGGGAAGGGAGGCAGGGGCGGTGATCAGGGTTACCGTGGCGCCCCTGTCCCGGGCGGCTTCAGCCAGGGCGTAGCCCATCTTGCCCGAGGAGGGGTTTCCAATATGGCGGACGGGGTCGATTGGTTCCTGCGTGCCGCCGGCGGTGACCACTATATGTTTCCCGGCCAGGTCTCCGCCTTTACCTAAAACCTGCTTTATGGTGCCGATAATTTTATCGGGGTCAGTCAGGCGGCCCGGGCCGACATCGCCGGTAGCGAGACGGCCATATTCGGGCTCAACGATAATGACTCCTCTGGCTTTCAGCTTAGCCAGGTTATCTTGAGTTGCCTGGTTCCTGAGCATTTGACCGTGCATGGCTGGAGCGATGATAACGGGTGCTCTGGTAGCCAGCAAAGTGGCGGTAAGGACATCATCGGCAATGCCTGTAGCCAGTTTGGCGATGATATTAGCCGTAGCCGGGGCAACGACAATGACATCAGCCTCGCGGGCCAGTGTTATGTGACAGACGGTAGGTTCATCGGGTGCATCGAACATTCCGGTAACTACTTTGTTACCGGTGAGACTGCTGAAGGTTTGCGGACTGATAAACTCGGTGGCTGACTTAGTCATAACCACCTTGACCTTAGCGCCCGCCTGAGTCAGGTTGCTGGCAATATAAGCCGCCTTGTAGGCGGATATACCCCCAGTTATGCCTAGAACTATGGTTTTGTTGGTTAGCATCACTGCCTCCATGTGGGGCTAGGTCTGGTTCATCCGGTGGATGAGCATCAGCCCGATTAAGGTTAGGTCAGGGTTAACGGTGTCAATTACCTTGGTTTCTTTAGCGATAAGCTCGGCGAATCCTCCGGTAGCCACTACCTTAGCTTTTTCTCCTAACTCCTGCCGGATACGAGCCACCAGGCCTTCAACCAGTCCCACGTAACCAAAGATAATCCCTGATTGCATGGCAGTAATACTGTCAGTGCCAATGGCCTTGGGGGGGGTGATTAATTCCACGAGGGGCAACTTGGCGGCTCGCAGAAACAGGGCTTCGGCGGCAGTGCCGATACCGGGAGCAATCGCCCCTCCCAGATAGTCCCCCTCCCGGGATACGGTATCGAAAGTAGTGGCGGTGCCGAGGTCGGCAATGATTACCGGTCCGCCATAGAGGTGGTGGGCGGCGGCGGCATTGACGATGCGGTCAGCCCCGACTTCTCTGGGGTTGTCCATAAGGATACGCACCCCGGTCTTAACCCCGGCGGCTACCACCAGTGGTGAAAGGTTGAAGTACCGCTGGAATAGCTGCTCAAAAGTAGTCGTCAACGGTGGAACAACGCTGCACAGCGCTACATCTTTGATGTCAGACGTTTCAATACCCCGGTGGTGCAGCAGGTTAAGCAGCAAGGCGGCATACTCATCGGCCAGGCGGTGAATACCGGTGGCCATGCGCCAGGTAGCACGAAGCCGGTCGTCTTCAAAAACGCCTAGAGTAATGTCAGTATTGCCGATATCAGTTACTAATAGCATAGCCCTCTCGCCCGGTTTCACTCCCGACTTGATTCCTTCAGTTGCTTGATAACCACTGGCAGTGCGGTTAACAGGTCGGTAGCTATCATTCCCGCATCGCCGAGTATATCCGTAACCATCTCTCCCGCTCGGGCATGGAGATACACGCCCAGGGTGGCGGCGGCGAAGGGGGACACTCCCTGGGCAGCCAGTCCGGCAATGGCTCCGGTCAGGACATCACCGGTTCCGGCTGACGCCAGACTGGGATTGGCAAACGGGCTAATCCTGACCCGACCGTCCGGTGCGGCCACAACGGTATAAGCCCCCTTAAGCACCACCGTCTTATGCCAGGCACCAGCCAGTCTTCTGGCGGTGTCGGCTCTATCTGATTGTACCTCATTGACGGAAATCCCCGCCAGCCGGGACATCTCACCGGGGTGGGGGGTAAGTACGGCATCACCGGTTAGCTGGCGCCACCAGTTTGGAATCTTGGCCAGAATATTCAGAGCATCAGCATCAAGGACTGAAAACGGTACTGGTTTCTTTGCTCTCAAGAGTATTGACCTGAGAAAAGTTGCCGTTGACGGGCTTTGTCCCAGTCCACAGCCCATAAGCAGGACATTATAGTTTTCAAATTGTTGTCGGACGAGTTGGGCGGCCTGGGCGGAGATATTGCCCGGCGGGGATTCAGGCAAAGGAAGATAGGTCACCTCGGTCAGTTTTGAAGCCAGAATAGGTTGCAGGCTGGTAGCGGTGGCCAGGGTTACCAGGCCGGCACCCACTCTCAGGGCACCAGTACACGCCAGGTAAGCGGCGCCAATGTAGTTGATTGAGCCGGCAATAACCATGACCCGGCCAAAGGTCCCTTTATTAGCCTGAAGCGGACGCTGGGGCAGGGCAGCCTTTGCCCATTCATCGGTAATGAGTTCTACCTCCACCCCTGCTACCAGGCGGGCGGGGATACCAATATCAACAGTGCTTAGTTTACCCACTCTCTCCGCCCCGGGGAAGCGGAAAAGCCCAGGCTTGGGAAAGCCCAGGGTAATGGTGTTATCAGCATAAGGACAGGCCGGGTCAACCTCACCGGTGTCAGCGTTGAGTCCGGAGGGTAAGTCCACGGCTATTACCCGAATAGACGACTGTTCATCTTTGGCTTTCTTTACACGCTCTAATACCTGCCGGAAGATACCGGTAAGGGGGCGGACCTTACCCGTACCGAATAGGGCATCGATAACGGTGGTAGCTGATGCCAGCAGCCCGTCAAACTGGCTCAAGTTTTCATCTTCAGCGGCCTGAACAGAGGTTATCCCGCGTTCCAGTACTAGTTTGAGGTTGGGGTCATCGGTTGGTCGCTGACTGCCAAGATACGTACTGACCTTTGCCCCCCAGTCATGGAGATAACGGGCGGCTACCAGCCCATCGCCACCGTTGTTGCCCGGCCCTATCAGCACCAGAATCTGTTGCTTACTAGTATTGCCCAGGATGCGTCTGGTCTCTTCCGCCACCGCTTTCCCGGCATTTTCCATCAGGGCACCAACGGACACACCGGTCCGAGCACAGTCCTGCTCGGCTTGGCGCATCTGGTCAGTGGTTAAAATCTTCATGGCTTTGCTGATTGAAGTGTAGCAATATCCCAGGCTACGGTCAACCTTTACTGAGTTCCTCCAGTTTCCGGGTCATTGCCTGCCAGTGCGTGCCTCGCCAGTAAATTCGGTGGCAGGCGGGACACTCCATATAGTAGCTCTGGGTCTGGAAAACATAAGGCGGCACCAGGTCTTTTACCGGCTCTTTGCCGGTCTCCCTCAAGGGCTCGTTACATTCCAGGCAGATAGTAAACGGTCTGAACTGGCAGTCCAGGTTTAAGCTCTCTATTACCTGCCGTATCTGACGTTCGGGTTCATCACTCTCAATGAAGATAGCTTTCAGCCGACCGCTGGTTATCACCCCTCTTTTCATAATCTGGGTGTCTCTGGTCAGTATCACCCTTTCCTGCCTGAGGGCAATGGTAATCATGCGTGAGTCATCTTCGCCAGTAAAGAGCACGGTATCATATCCCATCATGCGGAGCCACCGGGCAAGCCTACCAACATTGTAGTCAACGATGAATTTTTGACCCTCAGTTAATTCCACTCGCTGAACTTCTCACAGGCGAATTTGCATTCCCTCGTAGGCGAGAGTTATCGGGCTTCCCAGGGAGGCGGCTACGGCGGATATTTCGGCGGCTATTTCCTTTTCCAGTCTCGGGTTCATATGAACCAGGACCGTCTGGGGCAGGTATCCCTTAATCTCTTGGAACCGGGCCAGTTCCGTCTCAAGCAGGCTCGGAGTGAGGTGGCCTGACTGGTGGGCGAAGTCTTCATACTGGTTTGGTGCTGTCAACTCGGTGATAAGTAGCTGGGGTGATACGTGTCGCCAGCACTCAGCCAGGCCGGGGCCAGTATCTCCGGTATAGAACAGCGATTTACCGTCAGGTGAGGTAATCTGGTAGCCAACGGTGGGCACCGGATGTTCTACCGGGACGGCCAGGACTTTGTAGTCGCCAATCGTTATGACCTGATTCGGTTCAATTACGGTGAAGCTCACCGTCGGTTTCGACTGGGGTGTTTCCATGAATTTAGGGTACAGCTTGCCATCCAGCATGCAACTGGAGACGGCTTCAAATACGGGCGTGGTGGAGTAAATATTGATGGTGCCACCGTCAAGGAACAGATTCATGGCCAGAGCCGGGATGTCTCTGATATGGTCATAATGGTGATGGGTAAGCAGGAGGGCCTTTAGTTTTTGTTGAGCGGTAAAGGACAGACTTGAGGTAAGCCCACCGGCATCTATAGCCAGGGCATCATCAATTAGCAGGCTGATGCACCTGGTTTCCTTTGATTCACAGTTATGCACTCCCAGGAACCGAATGTTCATTGTTTGGCTACTTCCTTCCTAAGATTTATTGATATGCTGCCTAGTCTGAGATGGCGAAGGGATTAAAGTTTGTCTGGTAGTCATAGGTATCAATCGCCTCTTTCTTCTTTAAGAAGTTGACCAGAGCGTAGGTAAGCGGAGTGGCCGCGGCTTCAATGGCGGTCTTGGCCAGCCAGTGGTACAGGATCATTATCATGACAAAGGCGGGAGTACCGATAAAGGCAATGGTAATAAATATCACTGTGTCCAGACCCTGCCCCACGATAGTTGAGCCGATAGTACGGCTCCATAGCCAGCGCCCCCGGGTGAGAATCTTCATCCGGGCCAGGATAAATGAGTTGGCAAACTCGCCGACGAGATAACCGCAAAAGGAGGCGATGAGTAACCTTGGCGTGTAACCCAGGATACTTTCGTAGGCGGTCTGCCCTTCCCAGAAGGGAGCCGGTGGTAGAATTTGCCCTACCCAGGCAAAGATGACGAAGATAAGGTTGCACAGGAAGCCAAGCCATATAACCCTTCTCGCCCAGCGGTAGCCGTAGACCTCGGTGAGGATGTCGCCGAAAATGTAGCTCAGGGGGAAAATGATTATGGCGGCGGGCAGAATGACGGGGCCAAGGCTTATCAACTTTACCGCAATAATATTGGCCGTGATGAGTGAGGTGACGAAGATGGCGGTGATAACCACAAATCGGTGTGAGACGCTCATGCTTAAATCCAGTGGTGTCGACGGAAGAAGTAGAGCATGCCGCTAACGATAACCGCCCAGACAACTAGCACAAAGACGAGGGAATAAGGGGAGTCCTGGAAGGGTAGCGGAATATTCATCCCGTAGACGGATGCCACCACGGTTAGGGGCAGCAGGATAGTAGCGATAATGGTCAACATTCGTATAACCTCGTTGGTGCGATTGGTGGCTAGCGAATCATGGGTATCGTTCAGGCCCTCGATTATCTCTTTATACTCGTCCAGTCCATCCCATATCTTGTCCACGTGGTCGGTCATATCCCCGAAATAGACGGTCAGGTCCATTGAAGTGTAGCGGCGAATCTTTGGTTCCAGGCTGGCAATCACCGCCCTCATTGGCCAGATAATGCGGCGAAAGGAAATAACATCGCGCCGCAGTATGGAGATGTCCTCAATGGCCCGGGGTATGCGGTGACTGGCGAAAAGGTTGTCCTCGGTTTGGTCAATGTTGTCGCCAATCTTGTTCAGGATGGGCAGGCAGTAGTCGACCAGTCGGTCAATTATGCGGTACAGGAGATAGCCGGAACCCTGGTTGAAATGCTCCTGGCGCGATTCCTCATCAATCTGGCACTCCCGGAACAGTTTTACCAGCGGCTTGAGTTCCCCTTTGTGCAGGGTGATGAGGTAGTCCTTACCGATAAATACTGCTACCTGGCTGATAGTAGTTACCCGAGTTTCCATATTGAATATGGGAAAGTGCAGTACCAGGAACAGGTAGTCTTTATATTCGTCTATTTTAGGTCGCTGTATCCGGCTGAGACAGTCATCCAGGTCCAGAGGATGGAAAGGGTAATGCTGGGCCAGGTACTCCGTTTCCCGCTCCGTTGGTCGCTCAATATTAGTCCAGGTCAGGCCGTTTTCAGTCAGTGACTCCAGATTCGACTCTTCTTTTCCCACTTTGACTTTGGAGACGGTCATCGTAATTTGCCTCTCACCACCTGGATTATTTAGAAACGTTTAGCCGAATATGGGTATATTATATCACTAGGTTGCTGGCTAGGGAAGTACTGAGTGGCTTTTCTCCTCAAAACCAGTTCTCAGGCCCGGCGGGCGGGGGGAGACAAAGGGGGTAGGATTGAGGTATTATTATAGCAACAGTTGTTAGTGGCAGGTTTTAGATTATATACACTGGGTATGTTGAATTATTTGTGAGGGGTATAAGTGGAGCCGCCGTTGAGCCACCGAATTAAGGTAAGGATTAAAAAGGCACTGGGGATGAACATATTCCTGTGTGATAGCTGTAAGTGGGATTGGCGGGGGGCATGCCACAATTCGGCACGCCCCAGCGCTACCTGGTGTACGGAGTACGAAAAACGGGGAAAGTAGTCTTACCCCCGCTCTAAAATCATGGCCATCCCCTGACCACCACCAATACATAGTGTCGCCAGACCCCGCCCGGCATCCCTTCTTTCCATTTCGTAAATTAGCGATACCAGCAATCTGGCTCCGGTACACCCCACCGGGTGCCCCAGGGATATTCCCGAACCATTAGGATTGACCTTGTCACCGCCCGGCTGGCAAAACTCCGCGCTTTCTCCGTACTGGGGGATACCCAGTTCCTTTATACAGGCGATTGTCTGAGAAGCAAATGCTTCGTTTAGCTCAATTACATCCATATCTTCGATGCTATAGCCGGTCTTCCTGAGGACCTTGCGGGTGGCCGGTATTGGGCCCAAGCCCATATACTGCGGGTCAACACCACCTGAGGCATGTCCCTTTATCGTTGCCCTGATGGGCAGTCCATTTTTCTCAGCGAATTCCCGGGAGGTGATAAGCAGGGCGGCGGCTCCGTCGTTTATCCCTGAGGCATTACCGGCGGTAACGGTCCCGTCTTTGGTAAACGCCGGTGATAGCTTGCCCATCGCCTCGACACTGGTCTCCATGGGTCTCTCATCGGTATCAAATATCTTGGGCGGTCCCTTCCGTTGTGGTATTTCCACCGGAACGATTTCTTGGGCAAAGATGCCGTCTTTTATCGCCCTCAGCGCCCGGTGGTGGCTTTCCGCCCCCAGTTCGTCCTGCTCCCTCCGGGTAATTTCATAGTCGCGGGCAATGTTCTCGGCAGTAACGCCCATGTGGTAGCCATAGAATATCTCGTAGAGTCCATCGTAGACCATCATGTCCATGGCTTCGCCTTTCCCGCTGATATCCATGCGGTATCCCCAGCGCGCCCGGGGCAGCGCATAGGGGACGGCACTCATGTTTTCCATCCCCCCGGCTATAATAGCCTCGGCGTCTCCCACCCTTATTGCCTGAGCCGCCAGGGCCACTGCCTTTAAGCCGGAGGCACACACTTTATTTATCGTGATGACATTTGTTTCCTGGGGCACCCCGGCTCTTATGCTGGCTTGCCGGCCGGTATTCTGTCCCTGCCCGCCCTGAATAACGTTACCCATGATAACTTCGTCTATTTCTATTCCCGGCAGGCTCTCATCCCAGTCGGCGTACTTGGCCTCTATCGGACTCCTCGCCACATCTTTGAGGACACGCGGCCTGAGTTCTTTTATGTCATCGGGGACAACCGGCCTTCTAGAAATTCTTTTCAGCACTTCTTTGATAACCAGACTGCCCAGGTCAACCACCGGAACATCTCTTAGAGCTCCGCCGAAGGCACCTACCGGTGTTCTGGCGCCGCTGATAATTACAGCCTCCGTCACACTTACCTCCTGCCTATCGCGCTAATTACTTATTGTATTCGTAGAATCCTTTTCCTGTCTTTCGTCCCAGCAAGCCAGCAGCCACCATTTTGTTCAGTAAAATCGGGGCAGCCCATTTGGGGTCTTTGGTTTGGGCATACATGGAATCGGCCACAAACTTGATAATGTCTACTCCGGCAAAGTCACAGAGGGTAAGTGGCCCCATGGGGTGGTTGAGGCCCAGGCGGATGGCGGTGTCAATGTCCTCCCGGGAGGCAATGCCGGCTTCATACATGCGGATGGCATCCAGCAGGTAGGGGTTCATCAGGGCATTGACAATGAAGCCGGGGGTGTCTTTGGCAATGACACAGGTCTTGCCTATACTCTCCCCCCACTTCTTGGCCGTTTCAACAGTCGCATCGTCGGTGGCAATAGTACGCACGATTTCCAGTAATGCCATGACCTGCGGCGGGACGAAGAAGTGCAGTCCCAGAACCTTCTCCGGCCGGGAGGTTTGCATAGCAAGGTCAATAATCGAGAGACACGAGGTGTTGGTGCCCAGGATGGTGTCCTTGGCGCAAATCTTCTCCAGGTCAGTAAAGACCTGTTTCTTGAGGTCCAGGTTCTCAAAGACAGCTTCCACTACCAGGTCACGGTCAGCCAGGTCTTTCATATTGGTGCTGGTCTTAATCCGACCCATTGCCGTGTCCTTATCCTCTTGAGTTATCCTGCCTTTCTCCACATTCCGGCTCATCACCTTGTTAATGGTGGCTATTCCCTTGTTCAGGATGTCTTCTGTTGCGTCGACAACTATTACATCGTAGCCCGCCTGAGCACTAATCTGGGTAATACCGTGGCCCATCGTGCCAATGCCGACCACGCCTACCTTCTTGATTTCCATAGGTGCCTCCTTCTTGGTAGTTCTTATTTCAGGTTGATGTCAGTTACTTGCCTTTATAAACGGGCTTTCTCTTTTCCACGAAAGCGGTGGTTCCCTCGGTGAAGTCTTCCGTACTGGTAACGTAGGCGTTTAACATAAATTCCAGCCGCAGCCCATCATTCAAGGGCATTTCACAACCTCTGAGCATAGCCTGTTTGGCGGCTCTAACGGCTAGTGGTCCGGCCTTGCAGATTGACTCTGCCCATTCCCTGGCTGTGGACATGACCTCTTCGGGTGGGACAACAGTGTTTACCAGGCCGATGCGGTATGCCTCCTGAGCATCAATCATTTTGCCCATCAGCAGCATCTCGGCGGCTTTACAGCGGGGAACCGCCCGGGGTAGTCTCTGAGTACCGCCATCACCGGGTATCAGTCCCAGGGTTACCTCGGGCACCCCGAGGCGGGCCTTTTCCCCGGCTATCCTAATATCACAGCCCAGAGCAATCTCCAGCCCGCCACCCAGGCAGAAGCCATTTATAGCGGCAATGAGGGGTTTCCACATGTCCAGTTTGGTGTGGGTGGTGGGGAAGGCCCACGTTTCCTGCCCGTGCTTGGCGAGGAAGGGTAACAATTCTTTAATGTCAGCCCCGGCACAGAAAGCCTTGTCGCCGGCCCCGGTAAAGATACCTACCCACAGGTTGTCATCATCTCTGAAATCGAGCATGGCTTCGTGCAGCAGTCGGTTTACCTCCAGGTTGAGGGCATTCATCGCATCAGGGCGGTTGATGGTAAAGGTAGCAATTTTACCTTCCTTGGTATAATCCAGAAGAGCCATAATAAACCTCCATTTATTATTCTTGTAGGGTAATAACCTGATGGTGTTCAGTTAACCAGTCTCGACTAGAACAGACCACCTCCTTTCCAGTGGACTTTAATCTATCAAAGCTAAAGTGAAGCAATAACCGAGCCAATTGTAACAAAGCGCTTTCATCACTGTCAAGCAAAGCGGGGTTGCCCTGTGGGGAGCTGGCTGATATAATACTGAGGGTGGGGAGAGCAAGAAGACGGAGCACAGGTAACTCATGCTCTCCTTAGCTTTTGGGTGGCGCATTCGTCTAGGGGTTTAGGACACCTCCCTCTCAAGGAGGAGATCACCGGTTCGAATCCGGTATGCGCTACCAATTAGTTTTCTACCTCCAATTTTGAGGCTACTTCAGGACCCAGCATAGTGCTGTTATCTGTTTTTGCTACCCGTTTGCTAACCGTGGTCTTCGACAGCGTCTTTGGCTGTATCTCTTTTTAATAGACTTAGGAATGTGCGAAACCCGGGTGCTTGAAAAACTAACCATCTCGTTATTTTGTGCAATAAAGGAATGATTAATCAAAGGTAAATGCAACTCTAAAAGCTCCCGATATTGAACAGCTTGGGCTACTAAGATGTGAACGATGTACAGACTAACATCTGTGCCTCGTTGCTTAGGCTACGCCTGCTTGTAGAACTAACCTTTGGGTTTAAAAACTTCAAACAGCTTAAGGGTGGGCGGACCCTTGGCGATGCCAGTCAATTTACTCTGCAGTATTGGGAACAAAGCCTCTTTAGCAGCCTCACCATCTTCTTTGGTCTCCCACAGAATAAAAGCACCATACTCCCCGGTTTCGTCCTCGCCTAGGAAGTTGATACTCTTGAATCCCTTTTGAGCCTTAACTTTGGGAATCATTTCGCCAGCTATTTCTTCAGCTTTTGAGCGCATTCCAGGTCCTAATGTGAATAATGTCAACCGTGCATGCATGGTTTACACCTCCTTTCAAATATATTGTATATCATATTCTCGTAACCTACAACAGTATATGTTGGCAGTGTCCCGAAAGTGGTGGAAAAAAGAATCGGCATATCCTACCCTATAGAAAAGCCAAATAAGCAAAAGGGAGGATATACCGATGGAGAAAGGAT
>SDBU01007899.1_pt1 | contig 12172 bp, 14 predicted proteins | sample 2277071 | NCBI WGS metagenome assembly SDBU01 (sample SAMN10397929, study PRJNA504765) | marine sediment metagenome | isolation source: marine sediment core GS08_GC12, 126 cmbsf | place: Arctic Ocean: Gakkel Ridge, Loki's castle | collected 2008
CTTTACCTCCTCTATTGACAAAACCGTTCTTTTCCAAATCCGAAATGAGTTCTCGTATTTTTCGTGGCATAATAATATGATATCATAATAATATCATTTGTCAAGTATTATTTTTCCTCTTGTTATCAAATGAGAAAAATTGAAAAAACGGATACTGGGAAATAGCGTAGAAGACAAAAATTGGCAGGAAGGATTTCTATGTATAGCTTTGTATGTTTGTGTAAGAAGATGGTCGCAAAAGGGCGAGATTAAGAAATCCACGGTACTATAGGCCATCCGCTAAACGCTCTACGCTATTTATCCTGGTGCGCCTGGGGGGACGATACAATGTTAGAACTTTTTGGGAGGAAGATATAGAGATCCCAATCTACGATATTCCGCTGTGACAGCGGTTCAGAACACCCTAAATCTCAACACTTGTGGCACGAAGCCGACTGCCAGGGATAACAAAAGAGAACCTTGATACTAGCTTTTGAGACACTAGAAACTCTTCAAGAGCGAGGCTATCACAACACCTAATCCCATAATAGCAGCAATCAATAAACCCACTGCTATTTGAACGAGGCTCGTGGAGATCAGATTGGCTGGCGAAACATGATATATTGTGAAAAGACTTAAGACTGCCGCAGCCACGCATAGAGTCATCAGCGATCCGACAACTGCTTTCAGGAAGAAGCGCCCTGGTGTCCTCAAGAACATGGAAAGCTGCGAATGCAACGAATTGTAATGAGCGATCTTAACAACGAATCTCTTAAGATTATTTCTATTTTCATCCTCACGTTTCTTGAGAAAGTCCCTAAGCTGCGTTTTGAATTTTTTGGGCATATTCTTTTCTTTTGCCTTCTCAAAGAGAACACGTTCGATACGAGGATAGAAGTCAAATGGCGGAAGAGGAATACTAACCTGTTTCATAAACTCCAATTGAACCGGAAAGAGCAATTTGGATGGCAATAACGCACTCGTCTCGTGAAGAATCCCCCATTGAATGATTTCTGAGACAAGATGGTCTTTGTCTATTTCGCCACCTAGAGCCTTGAAGTCGATCGATCCAAATGGGCCTGCCTTGAACCTACTTATTCCACATTTCCGTAATGCTTTGATAAACGGAGAGCTTTTCCAGAGCACATGTAGAAACAACATAGGAGATATCAAGGGAAATGAGAGTGTACCTTTCCTAACGGCGGCCATTGGCATCCCGCTGAACAAGGAGAAAGTAATCCACAATATCCTTAGGTGGACCCACTTGCGTCCTAGCATGAGTAGAAATACAATCAATGCTAGGCCAATAGTGACAATCGGCAGGAAGTCTGCCAAGAAACTTGGACGAACAAAAAACAAAACCAGTCGTTGTCGTGCGTTAATCCGTGAAATAGCTGGATGCCTAGAAACTACGTCGATGATTCTTCCTGCGTCTTTGGATTTCTCCTTGAGCCAAGAATCATAGACTCTAACTATTTCAGGCTTGCATGCTTGCATAATTTTCTTGGCAAGAGACCTGCCACTATCCAGAGCTTCCGATTCTTTCTTCTCTAGTTCTCTTGCCTTTTGCAGATGAGACCAAGTGAACGCAAGAAAGAAGGTAAGAAAGGCTGCAACGACACTCAAGATTACGACGGATGCTTGCAGAACGGCATTTGAGAGCCATAGAATGTTCTGATAGGGAATCAAGATGTTTCCTCCATCCTTCACACGGATATCAATCCACAAAAAGAAAGGATCTGCCCCTATTAATAATATCATTTGTTAGGCTAGAGTCAACGGAATGATGGCCTCGGAAGAAAACTACACCAAATCTCAGCGCTTGTCAGTACGGTTTTGAGGGTTACTCTTGCGTAACATTTCTAAATCACCCACCACCTCTCCCCGAAGCTCTCATTTCGTTGGTTCTAACTTAAGAAGTGGTGCAATCAATGAAGCAGGTCAGAGCACTTTGTCAGACATTTTCATCTAAGAATTCTATTTCTTGGTTCTTATTCTCAATAAATTTCTTATCTATCACTCTAAAACGTTTCTTTAAACCTATAAACATAGATTGATCAACATGGATTACTTTTGAGGATTTGTTCCCCAGATAATCATATATAACCAATCTTAATTCCGAGATATCCATGAGATTACTTATTTGCTCTTCCACAATAAAAACACCGCTGCCGGAAAATATTCCCCCAGAAGACAATACTTCTTTGGACATAATTCTTTCACTTAAGTGTGACCACCCCCCTATAAGGATGTTCTGAATTCCATTATTCAGAAGAACTGCCTTGGTTCCATTTAATACACTTCCAGTTGTCACATTATACAAATATGTTTCAAGTATTTTATTATGATATTTTAGAAATAGATCAATTTTCTTGATTGTAGTGTCAAAAGTATTCTTGTTTACGATATCTATATTATAAATACAAATCGCTACCTTGTTATTGATTCGTTTATCAGAAGATGTTATTGGTATTATTGTAAGATCCTTATAGGAAGAGTCGAAATCAAACCCTTTTCGCTTGAGCTTTTCTCTTATCAAAAAGTAAACAGGTATAAGTGCGACTATTCCGATAATTATTATGACTATCTCTGTCATCAGCTGTCTTTCTGTCTAGTAACCGAGTCCACTTGTTAAGTTAGAGTCAAACGGAATGATAGGCCTCGGAAGAATAATCTAACCCAAATCCCAGCGCTTGTCAATCAGGTTGAAAGAACTAATATTGCGCCCTGCTCTAGAAGCAGCCTTCTTCTTCTAGTTAATCCTGGCGAGAATCCTATTGTCTTGACGTAGTTATGCCCTTAGTGAATGCGTTACAAAAGAGCTATTGTGTAACGTTAGTCCTCCCACAAGTGATATTCGCCCCGGTAGAAAGTAGGATTAAGAATTCCTTGCTCACTTAGAAACGAGGCTACGATGTCAGTATTTACTCCTGGGACTGGAGCCATCCTCTCAAGAACTGAATTGCTCCAAAGATAATGGCACCCCCGGCGATTATATAACCTCCTCCTTCGGTTGCCATGGAGTAAGTTACTCCAGTAACAATGAGACCACCAAAGAAAAAAATGGCACCGTAAAGCATTTTCTTATTACCAGCACTATGACGCAACGTCCAGAGCTGTTGCATAACTAAGGCTGCCAGTTCCGGTTCGAGTCCTTCCTCAATGAGTTGTACTTCGACCTTTGATACTGAAAGACCACCCTTCATTAACTCGGCGGCGTGCTCATAGACTCTTTTTATTCTCTTTTCTTCAGATGCCTCAGATGTCCAATTCTCAGATCGCCAAGGTTGTTTCGTTTGATACTTCATTCCTATTCCTCCCACAAATGATATTCGCCTTCGTAGAAGTAGCCTAGGAGAATTTCTTCTCCGCTAAAAAATACGGCAACAATATCAATATCCATATCGGTACTTGCTTCCTCAAGCCAAGAATATATGTATTCTAATTGTCTTCCAAATTCATTCAATAATGTCTTCCTGTTTTTCTGAAAAAAGACGCCTCGGGTATCACCAATCTGTATATAGATTTTGCCTTTCGTATCAACACTCTTAGGAAGCCGGTCAGCAATCCCATACACGCCGTATTCGTCATAATAGAAATCCACATACAAGAAATTATCCGGGCTCCACATCATATATCGAATTTTGGCGTCCAATAGCTCCATATCTAGAATAGATGCTTTTCGCTCAATCATCCACTCATCAATCTCCCCATACCCCGCCCCGGACACAAAACAAAAACTCAGACTCAATAAGATAATAGCCAGTAATTTTTTATTTTTCATTGCTTTCTATCCTTTCTAGGCTTTTATTTTTCTTTTCTTCTTTTTCTTGATTGCTTTCTTTTCTCTTTAAGTGTTTTTTGCTTTTTTCTTTTCTCTTTATTTTCTCGCATTATAACACCGCCTTTTCTATAAGCCTTAACTGGCTCGATAAAATTACCTTGATAGAGAACCTATACTTTCGTCCGGGCCATACAGGCCATCTCACTTATTGTCTGCTCTTCTTATCCATCTAATTTATTCTTTTTAGGCTCTGATTTCGCTATCCTAGGCTCAACAAAAAACTTTGACCTCCGCAGGGCCCAAATTACGAGTGGCAATGCGACTAAGAAACTTGCCCCTCTATTGGCTAATTCCGGCCTCGCTGATGCATAGTGTAAAAATATGGCGATTGGAACTGAGACATAAGGACTCAATAGGCTGTGTATGACAAAGATACCGACTACCTAGACTATGCGGGTTGCGACACTCGAGCCCCGGTCCGTAAAAGCAGAAAAGCAGGCGAAAATCAACACAACCAGTCCAATAAATCCGCTATCTCCTTCGTAAGAACCGTAAACTCGAACGAGTATTCCAGCTCCGATAGTGCTGATTAACCAAAAACCAATTAACGCCACCCACCATCGAACAGGTTTCCATTTCCAAGTTGTTCCCTCTACGCCTGCCCGTATATAAGTTTTAAGAGAGGACCCACATTTTCTGCAGGCCTCATCATCGTCTCTATTTGATATTCCACACTTCGGACAGTACATCTCTTTCCTCCTGAAACACTTATATCCCACAACTGGCTTGAATAAATTAGCTTGATATAACCATTTCAATCTTCAAGATGATGTAACCCTTATGCCATTATCAAACACCCTCAAATAGCCTGCAATAGAGTCTTTTTTCTTGTGAATCGACATAATTCTCAATAGTCTTCTATTCTTTCTCAATCTCTAGCATTTCTGTTCTTGACAAGAAACTCAATTCAGGCATATTTCCCGCTGTCTCGACCACCTTCTCTGTATCAGCCTTCCAAACTTCTCCATCAATGAATCTGACTGCACTAACATACGCTATGGCTGTTTTTACAAGTTCTGGATCTCCGTAAATTGACCACTTTCCTCTAAATTCCACATTAGGTCCGAGAATGTCGGTGGAGATACATCTGACGCCATCTTCCTTCTCGTTGAATGGGCCATAGTAAATCATAGCAGTCGCAACTGCTTCAACGCTTCTCTCTGTTCTATTCTTATATTGAACTACGCTAGTAATGCGATCTTTCTCCCCAAGGTATGCGCCAAAATACTCTATTTCAACCGGAGCATCATCCATATTCACTATGGCATAAACCCGAGTTAGACGTGCTAAAACCGCAGACGAAAGACAGGCTACAATGATTACCGCTAGTAAGACTTGTCTCATTTTTCTCCTCCTCCTCCTAATCATTTCTTTCACTCTTCCTATTTTGTTAGGCTTGTCTTTTCCACACTCTCTTCCTTTATTTTTTGACCCCGTCTACTCCCTTGGACCAAAGACACGGAAAATGTCTTTGAGGTTACCCTGCGCCAAACCGCATGGTAACTATTCCTGTCTGTGTTTCCTCTCCTTCAATGCTTTCAAATCGCCATTTTCTTAGAGTCTCAGAAGCATCTTGGTCAAATTCTGGGACATTAGAAGTTTGGATAATCATTGTCTCAACAACCTCCCCGCTGGGAAGGACCCAAATTTTTATTCTGACCTTGCCATCCCTTATGCCTAGTTGTTCTGCCAACCAAGGAAAAGGAGGCTGAAGCCATCTTAGAATTGCTCTCCCAGTTATGGCCCCTTCAATTTCCGACCCTTGACCACTACCTTCTAAACCCTCGTCTACTCCCGATTCTTCCATTATTTCTTGCTTCAATTCCGCTATCTTTTTTTCCAGTAATATAAGTTTTCTCACTTGTTCTTCAAGGTCTGACTCTTCCATCATTCTTCGCTCTAATTCCGTTTTCTCTCTTTCCAGCAATACAAGTTCTGTCATTTGTTCTTCTTCTGGCTGTGAAAAATCATCCAATCCCTCTTTTGCCACCCTCCATCTTTCTTCTTCTTTTTTTCGCTTTGCTTCTTCTGATTTCACAGATAAGTCTTCTTCTTTCTCTTCCCATGTCTCTGTAGAATATATTTCCAGTTCAGCTCTAACTCCCTCCATTACCAAATTTATCGTTGCTTTGTCTCCTGTCCAGCGATATTTGGTGATATTCGAATTTCTAACTGTAGTAAAGTCGCTATATTTCTCTCCCAAGCCAAATTTTAGCTCGACAACGTCTTTCAGGGATTCAGCATGGTTTCGCTCTCTTTCCCAGAGTTTCGTCACAATAAGGACTCCTAGGAATTCCCTTTTGTAGAAATTATACTCAATACTCTCAAGTTCTGCTCCACCTATCTGTAAATTTTCACCAGATGATATTTTATAGGTTTGAGAATCAGACCCGGGATTTGATGATAACAACTGGCTCATATCCCATCTAGGCGGATCCCCCCATTTCACCCCTCTAAACCCGTCTGGCTCATTCTGAAAGGCAAAACTGTTAACGGGAAGAGCCAGAACCAAAATCAGCACTAATAATAAACCTCTTTTCATTCGCTTCTCGCCTCCTCCTTAAATCTCTCTGTTCCATAACTGGCTTGCTAAAATTAGCTTGGTATAGCAATCCTAATTTTCAAAATGAACTAAAACCCGTATAAACTCGGTAAATACTCTTAAATAGCTTATATTAGCGTCCTTTTTCTTTGCCCTGGCATAAAGAGAAGGGTCACATTGTCTGAGCCGGGCTTTTAGTCCCTTAACGCCACCTAAAGAGAGGCCAAATTTCTTTACTAGCACCTCATTTGATAGCCCTTCTTCTTTCCAGGTCAATTTCATTCAGCTCCTAAATCTTTCCTTTCTATCCGTATATCTGTTATTTCAAAAGTAAATATATACTCATTTATAACGCCACCCGCTTGTAAAGGAAGCAAGATACCTATCTTCTTGCCTTTTAATTCTTTTGCTTCATCATTACGCTTTTCTAACTCTTTTATAGCTTCTTCTCTATTCACGGGGAAAGGTGGAGAAGGTAACTTTGGACTCCACAGTGTAGATGCACCACTGGGTAGTAGTGGTTTTCCTGTCCATTCTTTTGTTTCTCCCAAAACTTTCTTCCATTCTACATAATCGGCGGGGTAAACTATATCTTCTAATTTGCTTCCTGGAATAATTATACTTGGTGCTTGTGGCTGGTCTCTCTCGATATATCTAACCCCATAATGTATAACTCTGTGTGAAAAATTATTTTCATCTAAATAGGCAGCTTCGTTCCACAATATTTTTATCGAGCGGTCTGTTTTATTCTCCATAGACAAGTTTATTCCCTTTATCCCCTTCTCTGGAAACAAGAACGACAGTCGAATTAATCCGTCTTCATAAATCCATTCATTTTCCTCCGTAGATGTAATTCTTGCATCCCCGTATTTTTGCTTTGTTTCCTCTGGTCTTATCACCTTCAATGAAAAACTATAATAATATGAGTGTTGCAAAGCACCTGGTGAGGCATCTATGTGACCAACGGCCAAAACCATCATAACAAGAACAAGACAAGCCATTGAAACAAAGTACCGTATTTTAATTTTTTTCATTCCATTTCACCTCTCAAAATCTCTATAATGCTTTTCTAGTCTATCTTCCCACACGCTAAGTCAGCCCTTCTGAGAATTACAAGGTCGTAATCATCACCTCCTCTCAGGAGAATGCCTGCATCGGCCTCTATGAGCGTCTTTTTTTGTCAATCGCCAAGATTGACTTTTTACAGTCCGGCCAGCCTCAGCCCTTCAATGACCGCCTCTTTCTCGATGTGAACATATATTATTGTGGACGAAATATCCTTATGCCTGAGGGCCAACTACGGCTTCACTAAGTCCTGAGTTGCCTTATAAAACAACGTCCCAAAGCTATGCCTGAGAATATAAGCGTGGACGTTTTTAGAGATTCCAGCCCGGGAAACGTAATCCTTCAGATGCCTATTAACCTGCCTAGGCAAAATCCTTTGTCCATTCCAGCCCACAAAATAAGCTTCTCCTGTGCCTGAGATAGTCTCCCTTATCTTCTCGTATCTCTCGAGGGCCTGCCGGTAGCTTCGCTGACTACAGGGATATAATCCTCATTGCCCTTTTTGCCTTGCCTGACCTTGATCCGCTGCTCCTGGGGAAAGATATTACTGCGATTCAGATTCGCCAGTTCCTGGATTCGCAGCCCCATAGAACAGAGCAACCGTAACATCGCCGTATTTCTGACGGCGTTAAACTTTCGATGATCATTACTGGCAGTCTCAATGTCACCTACTGGGATAGTTATCAGCCTCATTAATTCTTCCCTGGTTAGGATTATGGGTATCTTCAATCATTTCCTCCTCTCAGAAAAAGACTTCTCCATCGTTGTCTCCCTTCCGCCAGGCTTACCTTTCCTTAATGTTATTTTACTTTATTCTGCAGAAAAGCAAAGGGCAGGGATAAGAAAGAGGTAATCGCCTAGCAGAAAAATAGGCCCGTATTTTTTGTTGAGTTTCTCAGCAATGAAGGCACTCAGATAATTTTTTGAAGAATCTTGCTCCAGTCCTACCTTTTCAGAATCTTGTCAAAAGTCTTTTATTTAGACTTACTTTCAATATTATCAGTCTTTTTTTGTAATCATCAGTATTACAGAGGACGGTCAGTCTGGAGGGGACGAAATAAACTAAAATCCAGCCGAATTAGGGGAGAAATTCCTCCCCTCACCCTTTTATACCCTGGGAATAAGTATGGCAAATTCGGCGGTCATTCACTGCCTGGTGGGAGATTAGTCAGGGGGATCCGGGAGACTCTGGAAAGAAGAATATTGCTCTTTGTCTGGCCTGTTTCCCTGTACAAATTCTAGAAGATAGCAAGGAACTCCTTTGAAGTCCTCTATCTTAGCCACTCTTCTTAAAAGGAAGCTTTCTTTCCCTCAGGTTCCCTAACTGTTAACTTCCATTGATCTCCAACCTTCCATTCCGGCCTTGTAGTTTCTACGGGCTCATCTTCTGTCTTTACGCAACCCGAAGCAACTAAAGAGGCCAAAACCATCAGCAGTAGGGCTAAAAATATACCTTTTTCTTTCATCCCACCCTCCTCGATCATTCTTGAACCTTTTCACCTTACATATTGTCGCTATTTTAGCATAGAAGAGAAAAAAGCCGAAAAGGAGAATCAAAGGAATAAGTTTATCCTCTTTACCAAAGAGAGATACAAACATTCTAGCCTTACCTTACAAAATATCATTTATGTCCGGTTGGGGGGACGTTGTTGGAACTTTTTTTCTCAATGCAAAAGAGGACGTCGAAATTCCCGAATACAACATTCCGACTTTACACCCAACAGTCACTCAGCCACAACAGACCGTTATTCCCATAGCTCCAACCTGACAAGTGGCACTATTAGTGGGGGCAGGTCAGTACAGTTACTTTGTTAGGTTTTGTTATTATGTTCCACAGTTATTACTACATTCCCCTTCTTGTGTCCTTTGTCAACATACCGGTGAGCCTCGACCATCTGTTCTAGCGAATAGCTTCTATCTATGACCGCTTTAAACTTTCCTGCCGCCATAAGCTCTATGAGGAAATCTAAATCCTCAGCATGTTGCTTATGCATTCCCCTTGTTGTTAAGAATTTCCCGTCCGGAGATAGAGCTTTCTTGCAATTTGATTTCGATAATTTTAGAACGGTATCAAAGACGATATCGTAAAGCTCTCCACTTTGAGTAAAATCCTCTTTAGTGTAGTCAATTACCTTATCGGCTCCCAGAGATTTCACCAATTCCAGATTAGCAGCACTGCATACTCCAGTAACTTCTGCCCCATAGTACTTGGCAAGCTGTATTGCATAGGTACCTACACTTCCAGAAGCTCCATAGATAAGAACTTTTTGTCCGCTCTGGGTGTTTGCCTTTCTAAGAAAATGTAATGCTGTTATTCCCCCATTGGGAATAGGGGCAACTTCCTCATAGGTCATATTGGCCGGTTTTATTGCCAGTACCGCTTTTTCAGGCAGACATGTGTACTCGGCATAAGCACCAAACTTCATCCCAGTAGATCCAAAAACCGGGTCACCTTCATTGAATAGTTTTACATCCTTGCCTACCGCCTCAATTTCCCCAGCTAGTTCCATCCCTAGTATTTTTTTTCTTGGTTTTCTAATACCTAGCATTATTCGCATGATGGGCCAGAACAACAAATCACGAACAGGTCCTAAGCCACTTTTAAAGCGTCGAATTTTGGTGTCCCCTATATGTACTGTTGTCGCATGTACTTTTATCAGTATTTCATTGTCCTTGGGAGTAGGTTTTTCTACCTCTTGGAACTGAAGAACATCGGGTGGTCCGTATTTTGTGCATACAATTGCTTTCATTTGTGCCCCCCTCCCTTTTTGATTGATAATAATTTTTAAGAATTGTCCCAAAACGTCTTTTATTCTTCAGATGTTCATTTTTTCTTCTCCAGTTTTTTGTCAAATGCTGCAATGAATTGACATGACCCCCTTAGTAGTTGTACCACCTTTTGAGTTACAACCCCTAACGGACAGCCTCTCTGGAGCCCACCCTAAAGGTGTCAGATACACCAGTCACCAGTATAATTCACATCATTGTCGACGTCAAACTATCTTTTTGAGGGTGTCAATGCAAAGTAATTATGCCACCCTTTCTGCAAGATAGAAATGTCATACCCCTACCACTGGAGCTTCTCTTTGAGAAATTATCTTTTGAGGAATAATAGGCTTGACTGGAGGCTGGAACACTTTATAGTAAAGGGATTGCTGGTGCGCCTGGCAGGACTCGAACCCGCGGCCCACGGTCTAGGAAACATCAGGCGAAGCAAAAGCGACTTAAAAAACTGAAGGAATTCTTCAAAAATGACATTTTGTCTTATGCTGATCACCTCTATTATTTTGACACTAAAATTCTCTTCTTTTTAATAATAAAGTAATCTATCGGTAAGTCAAGCGTATCAGCGGAATCCGAACCGAAGGACAAATTCTTTCGTCGCCATTCTCGTATATCGTATTGCGTATTGCGTATATTGCAAAAGACCTTCAAAACACACAATACAATACTATTTACGCACTTTTTCTTTTCGATCAAGGTCGGTTTTCTTGCCAGCGGAATTTTTGTGTCCTTTTCCTTTTACCATATCCAGAGCATGGGGGATGAGAGGAAGAATAATCTCCAGACATTCCCTGACTGCCTGAGGGCTTCCGGGAAGATTGATGATAAGACTTTTCCCTCTGATTCCGGCAATTGCCCGGGAAAGAATGGCGGTAGGAGTAATCTCAAAACTTTTCTGACGCACAAGCTCACTAAAACCAGGAATCTCCTTTTCTACTACTTCCCTGGTAGCCTCGGGAGTGACATCCCGCAAAGATAGACCTGTTCCTCCGGTGGTCAAAACAAGATCTGCCTTGAGCTCATCCACTGCTTCTCTAATGGCCTGGCTTATAGAATCCTTCTCATCCGGAATGATTTCGTATTCTATCACCTTACCCATACTCTCTATTATTTGCTTGATAAGAGGTCCACTTGTATCTTCTCTCTTTCCCTCTGAACAGCTATCACTCACCGTGATTATTACGGTTTTCATCATTCGAACCTATCCTTATCTCATCGCCTACTTCTACTTTTCCACCTTTTAGAACTTCGGCGAAGATGCCTTCTTTGGGCATAATGCATTTCCCCACTCTTTTATAAATGGCACAGTGGGTGTGGCACTCTTTTCCAATTTGAGTCACCCGTACCTTTATTTTATCCCTGATCTCGATTTTATCACCCACTCTCAGTCCAGCCAGATTCAGGCCTTCCGTGGTGATATTTTCAGCAAAATCGCCAGGCTTAAATTCTTCACTTTTCGATTTTCTAATCCTGGGGCATTCATTCTGAGATTTGATACTCTCCCAGGGAAGAAAACTTACCTGTCGATGCCACCTCCCGCTGTGAGCGTCCCCTAAAAGACCCCAGCCTTCTTTCAAGTAACCTTCCTTAACTGGCAGTTTGGGAACCCCCTTGGCTTGACTCTGGTTAATCGAGAAAACTCTCCCTTCCATCATTACCTCTCTTTCCTAAGAAAATCTCCACTTCTTCCCCCCCTTTTTTTGATCAGTCTGATATAGGAAATCTGCATGCTTTTATCCACTCCCTTACACATATCATAGATGGTCAATGCGGCAACTGTAACGGCGGTTAGGGCCTCCATCTCCACCCCAGTTCTATCCACAGCAACTACCTTAGCCTCTATCTCAATTTCATTTTTTCCTAAATCAAAATCTATTTTTGAATGGGTAATTCTTAAAGGATGGCACATAGGAATGAGCTCGGGTGTCCTTTTCACAGCCAGGACTGCTGCTATTCTG
>SDBU01007900.1_pt1 | contig 12170 bp, 11 predicted proteins | sample 2277071 | NCBI WGS metagenome assembly SDBU01 (sample SAMN10397929, study PRJNA504765) | marine sediment metagenome | isolation source: marine sediment core GS08_GC12, 126 cmbsf | place: Arctic Ocean: Gakkel Ridge, Loki's castle | collected 2008
CGCGGTTGCGCCACGGTAGACATCCAGGACCGCGTGCAATCGATTCTCTCGACCGCGGGCTTGATAGCGCCGATCTTTTGAAACCGCATGCCGGACGGAGAGCGTACCAGACAAGGAGGGGGAATCGACAAGGCTCGCATCTGTTGGCCCGGGGGCCCGAGTCGGGCCAGCCGCTATTGGATCGAATCCCCGCCGCCAACGCGGACACCGATTGAGGTGCAGGAGCAATGAGAGGAATGCAATCCCACGACCGACCGTATGCGTCTTTGGCCGCATTCGCTGTTGCCGTCTGCCTGTGGCAGATGCTCGGCATGGCCTGCGCCCCCGACGCCGACCCCTTCCTGACCGGGGAGAGGAAAGCGGCGAGAGAGACCACGCCGACACCGACGCCCGAGGTCGTGACAGCGGCTCTGGAAGGCGCCGAAGGGGAGCCGGAGAAGGTCGAGGCCAGCGATATGCCCATAAGAATCGTCGCCTCCGATGAAGAGATAGTCTCACTCTCCAACTTCATTGCCGGCTACATCCTCGTCCACGGCTACGGCTATCTCGTGGAGCTGGCGGAGATGGATGTCCCTGCCTATCGGGACGCCCTCCCCAAGGGCGAGGTGGATATCTTGCTGGAGACGGATCCTGGCTGGTACGAGGAATACGCCGAGTCGGGCGCGATCATCGACATTGGATCACTTCCCAAAGCGAAACCTGAGACGCGAATTGTGGTGCACTCCAGCCTGAAGAGAAGGGCGCCGGAAGTCGTGCAGTTCCTCGAGAAGTTTGCTCCGGAAGAAGAGGTGCTCGGCAATCTGGCCGCCAGAATGGGAGGAGGACGTACGGGGATCACGGCCAACGTGGCTGCCCTGACCTTCTTGAAGAACAACGAAGAGACCTGGGCCCGGTGGGCGCCCCCACCCGTGGTCGACAACGTGAAGGCTGCAATAGAGAGCGGGAATAACAGCCTCTGTAGGAATTGGGTACAGAAACGCAGAGGTCCATTTCTGATTGGGGTGTGTGACGATTAAGCCGATTGGGCGCGGGTTGAAGGCGCTCCAGCTTGGTCTCACGGAGCACGGGGACTCGGGCCCTGCCCCGCACGTCGGAAATCCATTCTTGGCGGCTCTGGACAAGAGGCCAAACCAGTTGCCGGCCAAATGGCTCCCGCCTTCTCACGGGGATGTCGGGCGCAGCCGACGGCCGCTGCCGCCCAGTTTGTCTTTCCTGTCGCAGGAGAGAAAGGAGACCGCTGGAGGGAAGACAGGCCCGAGGGAAGGGGCGCCCCAGCTTCGCGTCACACGACTCCCTTGGCGATCAGCGCGGCTAGATATCCGGCTCCGAAGCCGTTGTCTATGTTGACCACCGCCACTCCCGGGGCGCAACTGTTCAGCATCGCAAGGAGCGCGGCAAGCCCTCCGAAGCTGGCGCCGTAGCCGATACTCGTCGGCACGGCGATAACGGGCGCCCTGACCAGCCCCCCAATCACGGAGGGGAGTGCCCCTTCCATGCCGGCCACGGCCACAACCACGCGGGCCTTCTGCATGGACGGCAAGCTATCGAAAAGGCGGTGTATCCCGGCGACGCCTATGTCGACAACCCAATCGACCTCGCAGCCCGCAAGCTCGGCAGTGATAGCCGCTTCCCTGGCCACCGGCAGGTCGGAGGTGCCGCCGCACGCAATCGTGACTCCAGGCACGGACTCAGCGTCCAGGCGGCGGTCAACCACGATGGCTCGGGCCGTCTCGTCGTAGTCGGCGTCAGCCACCTTCTCCCTTACGGCGCAGAACACCTCCGGCGCGGCCTTAGTCACCAGCAGCCGGTCGGACCTCTCCACCAGCGTGGCGGCGATGGCGGCGACCTGTTCGGGTGTCTTGCCCTGGGCAAAAACAACCTCGGGGAAGCCCTTGCGAATCGCCCGGTGGTGGTCGACCTTGGCAAAGCCCAGGTCTTGGTACGGCAGATCGCTCAACCGTGCAACTGCATCATCAGCGCTCAGTCGGTCGTCTTTGTAGTCTTCGAGCAGTTTTCGGAGTCGGGACTCGTCGATGGGCCACCTCCCTGGTCTAGTCCGCACGTCTCGCATGGGCGCGGGATCGGGGACTTCGGCAAAGACGCTCATGTGCCCCATAAGGACACCGGCACAGCCTCTTCATGCCTCGACTGAAGTATAAGGGGGGCCATGCGGCGCGTAAAGGGTCGCGTCCCTCCCTTGCGTCGAGCCGCTTGCGCGGTGTACTCCCCCTTAGCGATAATGTTCTACCGGGTCGCTTCTGACCGTTCGCGTGCGGTGGGCCGATCGAATCGACGTCCCTCGTGGCTCGGCGTTGAGCAAAGGCGTCCGGCTGGCGCGAGGCTGGGTGGCGTATGCGGAAGAAGCACAACCAGAGGTGAGCGGATGGCATCGCAGACACAAGAAGCGCCGAACACAGAGGGAAAGCTGGAGGCTCTGAGGGGAATCCTCCGAGATATGGGATCGGTTGTCGTGGCTTACTCCGGTGGCGTAGACAGTACGTTCCTCGCCGCGATGGCGGAAGAGGTCTTGGGGGACAGGGCCCTGGCCGTCACAGCCAGGTCGCCCAGCGTTGCACCATCTGAGCTGAGGGACGCCACGGCCACGGCCCAGGGGCTGGGCCTCAACCACCGTATCATCGAGACCAGAGAGGTGGATAGGGCCGACTACCGGGCCAACAATCCCAACCGCTGCTATTTCTGCAAAGAGGAACTCAACGGACGCCTGAAGGGCCTCGCAGCAGATGAGGGGTATGCCTACGTTGCCAACGGGCACAACGTAGAAGACCTGGGCGACTTCCGTCCCGGCCTGGACTCCGCCAGGCAGCGCGGAATCCGCAGCCCGCTGGTCGAAGCGTGCCTCTCCAAGCAGGAGATACGCGATCTTTCCAGGGAAATGGGCCTTCCCACCTGGGACAAACCGGCTCAGCCTTGCCTGTCCTCCCGCATACCCTACGGCATTCCCATTTCTGTCGAAGCCCTAACCCGCATCGCGCAGGCCGAAGAGTACCTGCACAGCCTGGGCGTGAAGCAGTTGAGGGTGCGTCATCACAATGACGTGGCTCGGATCGAGGTCGAGCCTTCGGAATTCGCCCGCCTGGTGCAAGACGACATCAGGCAAGCCCTCACGACGCACTTCCGCTCCATAGGCTACTCCTATGTCACCCTCGACCTGGACGGCTTTCGCTCGGGCAGCCTCAACGAGGTCCTCGGCGAGGTGAGGAGCTATAGACGTTCAGGTAATGTTTCGGGGTAGGGGCGAACCTGCGTGTTCGCCCAATTGGGGGTCCCGACACATCGGGGCCTATGCGAATCACGATTCTTTCTCTGAACATCTATAGAAAAGGGCGGGTTGGCTCCCCTTGGCCTGTCTATCGAGTTCACACCCCAGCTGCCGCAGTTTGCGAGTGACTTCTCGATACTTCAAACCGCGACGAGGACCTCGCTGAGGCTATTGGGGCCGGTCACCTCCTGGGCGGCCTCTTCGACTTCGGGAGGAAGCGCATCTCCTCTGGCTTTGTAGGATTCGATGAAGGCAGCGGTCACGCTCTGAAGGTTCTCCAGCGCTTGGGCGGCGGTATCCCCCCATGCCCGGCACCCTGGGAGTGTCGGGACCTCTGCCAGGTACTTGTCCTCGGTGTCCTCGCCAGGCTCGTGCAGTACGAAACCCAATCTGTACAGCTTCATCTGGAGCACTCCGCATTCTTCGCACCTCGGCGCGCTACGTCCCCACGTGCTCCCTCACCGTGGTCTCGATCACATCGAGGGCGTAATCGATGTCGTCCGAGGTGACGTCGGCGTGGGTTACCAGTCGCCACATTGAGCCTTCCTCCCTTGGCAGGAGTCTGATGCCTCGCGCGTCGAGACGGCGTGCCAGCTCAATGGGGGAATCGACTGTCACTTCCACGAAAACCAGGTTTGTCTGAATACGCTCCGGGTCCAATGAGAAACCCGGTATCCTGCTAAGTCCCCGAGCAAGCCTTTTCGCGTTGGCGTGGTCGTCGGCCAGCCTTTCTACCATGTTCTCGAGGGCCACGATGCCCGCCGCTGCGATCACGCCGACCTGCCTCATCCCGGCCCCAAGCATCTTCCGCCAGCGGCGAGCCCTCTCTATGTCCTCGTGGCTCCCGCACAGAAGACCTCCCACAGGTGCGCCGAGCCCTTTCGATAGGCAGAAGGTGACAGTGTCAGCGTCCTTGACGAGTTCGGCTGCAGGCGTCTCCAGGGCGACGGCCGCGTTGAAGAGCCGTGCCCCGTCTACGTGCAACGGGATTTCATGGGCCCTGGCGACATCGGCCACGGCCCTCATATCGTCCGGCGTCAGCGCCGCTCCCCCACAGGCGTTGTGGGTGTTCTCCACCGCGATCAGCCTGGTACCGGGGTAGTGCTGGTCGTGGGGCTGGATCGCCGCCTCGACCACGTCGGGAGGTATCACCCCCCGCTCGTTCTCGGGGACAGGGTGATACGCCACTCCGCCGAGCGCGGACGCGCCACCCGCCTCTGCGCGGTAGATGTGGGATTTCTCCCCCGCGATCAGCTCGTCGCCGCGCTGGCAGTGGGTCAGAATGGCGACCAGGTTGCCCATCGTCCCGCTGGCGAGAAACACCGCGTCTTCCTTGCCAAGCATTTCTGCCGCCATTGCCTCGAGACGGATGGCTGTCGGGTCCTCTCTCGCCACATCGTCGCCGACCTCCGCCGTCGCCATCGCCTCTCGCATCGCCGGCGTAGGCCGCGTCTTCGTGTCACTGCGAAGCTCAACCACTCGCATCGTATTCGCTCCTGTGGGTTGTCTGGCGTAGTCCGTGCCGCGCCCAATTCTAGCAATCCCGCTTGTCAAAAGCCACACCGCCACCTACACCTCTCGGCATTAGCTGCTAATATCCTTTTCACAGAGTCCTGCGCAGACCCCCAATGCGGCAAGAGCCTTCCGTTCGTTCAGAGCTTGTCGAAGGACGAACGGAAGTGGGGTTGTCGCTCCTGCCCAATACTAGCTCTCTATGCTGAGATGGGTAACATGGGGCTACCTTCGGGACACTGAGCCGAACGGTCGACTCGCGGCAGAGTCCGCTTTTCTCGACAAGTCGGGGCGAGAGGTCGGGGACAGTGCGGAAAATGGCACTTCAGACCTGTGCGTTCTCCGCCGTGATGATGTGCGGCTTGACTCAAATAGAGGTGCAATCATGGAGCAAGGCGAGAAGGTTCGCGTGGAGCGCGACTCGATGGGAGAGCTGAAGGTGCCCGCAGATGCCTACTACGGCGCCCAGACGATGCGGGCCGTACTAAACTTCCCCATCAGCAATCTCAGGTTCCCCAGATCGTTCATTCGCGCCCTGGGCCAGATCAAGCTGGCGGCAGCGCAGGTCAACCACGAACTTGGGCTCCTGGACAAGAAGCTCTCGGCTGCCATTGTCGAGGCTGCACAGGAGGTGGTGGACGGCAAACTCGACGAGCAATTCGTGGTCGATCTATTCCAGACGGGCTCAGGTACGTCTACGAACATGAACGCCAACGAGGTCATCTCCAACCGCGCCATCGAGATGATGGGTGGGGTGCTGGGCTCCCGCGAGCCGGTGCATCCCAATGACCACGTGAACATGGGACAGTCCTCCAATGATGTGATACCGACAGCGGTCCACATGGCCGCGCTCAGCGGCATAGATGACGGCCTGGTCCCGGCCCTTGGACACCTCCAATCGGAGTTGGAGCGAAAGGTAGAGGAGTTCATGCCCGTCGTCAAGACCGGCAGGACCCACTTGCAGGATGCCACGCCCATCCGGCTCGGTCAGGAGTTCCTGGGATATGCCGGGCAGATCGAGCGCGGCATCGAGCGTGTTCGAAACGCCTCGGTCCATCTCTCCGAGGTGGCGCTGGGAGGGACAGCGGTGGGGACAGGCGTCAACACTCATCCTGAGTTCTCTGAACGGGTCTGCGCGAGGCTGTCCGAGATGCTGAGGACCCGGATACGCGAGACCAACAACCACTTCCAGGCACAGAGCACCCTGGACGCGGTCGTCGAATGCAGCGGCGCCTTGAAGACGGTAGCCGTTAGCTTGATGAAGATCGCCAACGACATCCGCTGGTTGGGCTCTGGTCCGCGGGCAGGTATCGGGGAGATCGAGTTGCCGGCGGTGCAGCCGGGCAGCTCGATGATGCCCGGCAAGGTGAACCCCGTGATACCGGAGTCGGTATGCCAGGTGGCGGCCCAGGTCATCGGGAACGACGCGACGATAACCGTCGCCGGCCAGTCAGGCAACTTCGAGATCAACGTGATGATGCCCGTGGCCGCCCACAATCTGCTGGAGTCCATAGACATCCTGGCAAAGGCTTCGCGGAACCTGGCGGACCGCTGTGTCTGTGGGCTCAAAGCCACGCAGAAGGGGCCGCAGATGGTCCGGAACGGGTTGGCCATCGCAACGGCGCTCGTGCCACATATTGGCTACGATGCCGCCGCAGCCATCGCCAAGGAAGCGCAGGTCACGGGAGAGTCGATCAGGGACGTAGCCACACGCTGCACCGACCTTTCGGAACAGGTGCTGGACAGGATCCTCGACCCCGCCTCGATGACCGAGCCCGGCCTGTCCACCGGGGTGTCCGATGGCTGAACGTCGCCTCCTTGGAGGTGTGGAGCGACACCTCGACGCGCTTCTCGCACTTGAGGGGAGTGCCAGGGGTGAAATGGGGATCGTGCTCACGGAGAGTCACTTCATCATTGAGGCGTGCAAGGAGCAAGTCAATGCGACTTGAAAGCCTCGCCTCTGCGTCCCTCCGGCCGCTACTGCTGGTGGCCGCGATTGCCGTAGTCGCCGGCTGCGGCCCGGATGGGCGGACCGCGAGGACGGGTCAGGATCTCTGGGAGCCGGTTATCCGCATGTTCGAGGAGAACGATCGGCGCGAGTCCCCACCCAAGCAGGGGATTGTCTTCATCGGCAGCGCAAGCATACGGCGCTGGGACCTCGACAGATACTTCCCCGACTTGCCCGTCATCAACCGGGGGTTCGGCGGATCACAAATCGCGGACTGCGCCTATTTCGCGGACCGGATCATCTTGCCGTACGAGCCGAAGACCGTCGTCCTGCACGCGGGCAACAACGATATCAGGCGCGGCAAGACCCCCCAGCAGGTCTTGGCGGACTACAACCTGTTCGTCGAGACAGTGCACGAAGCCCTTCCCACGACACGTATCGCGTACATTTCCATCAACCCGGACCGCCGCCACTGGGATCTCGTCGACAAGTTGAGAAAGGCAAACCAATTGATGGCAGCCGTGACAGAAAAGGACGAACGGCTGGTGTATGTTGACGCCGACACTCCGATGATCGGCGAGGACGGGAAGCCTCGCCCGGAGCTCTTCACCGAACCTGATGGCGTCCACCTGAGCGCCGAAGGCTACGAGCTCTGGACATCTCTCCTCCGTCCCCATCTGCGTCTTGAGTAGAAACAGGCTCTCGAGTCCTGTGACCGCTCTGCGCACGGCAGGCGCTTTCTGGCGCCTGAGCAACGTGCACGCCGCGTATCGGGAATCGTCACCAGGGAGAGCCATGCGTCATCGAAGCCGACGAGAGGCCGATACCGTCTCTCCGCGCACGGCTCGACCGATCAGTGTCCGCCACCCCCAACGCTGCGCAGCACAAGGGCCTCCTCGTCTTCCCTGGTGGACAGCAGCCCGTCCAGACGGGACATCAGGAGCCTGCGCAGCAGCTTCCCAACCATCGGCCCCTCGGGCACCCCCAGCGCAATCAGGTCTCTGCCGTTCAGCAGCGGCTTCACGTGGTGCAGCTTCGTCAGGTAGAGCTCGAGGCGCTGCTTGACCAGCGGCTCGTCGACCGCGATAGCGCAGCCTTCGATCGACGATGCGTCCAGGGCGCAGAGCAATTCGACGACCCGGCTGGGACGGATTCTCTCCCCCTTGAGCGACCGAAATGAGTCCCTGACTGCGCCGACGTCTCGTACCACTTGCGCAGACCTTCCCACCAGTTGCAGGCGGCCGATGATGGACAAGAGCGCCTCGGCCGGCGCGGAGTACACCAGCAGCGTCAGAAGGCGCATGTCGTTGTCCGGAGTCGGCCCAACGGAGACTGCCCGGAACCTGGCCAGCACCGCAGGCTCGACCCCAAGGGCCGGGTGAATGGCTGAGAGAACACCCAACTGCTGTGCCGCCCATAGCATATCGACAGCGCGTGGCTCCCTGAAGATGCGCTCCAGTTCATGACGTATCCGGTCGCCGCTGATGCCACTCAGGTAGCTGAGGTCCCTTCTCAGCATCCGTTCCGTGTGGGCCTCAAGCCGGAACCCGTCGCGCTGGGAGTAGCGGACGGCCCTCAGGATGCGCGTCGCGTCGTCCACGAAGCTGTTGGCGTGCAGCACCCGGACAAGACCGTGTTCAAGATCAGATTGGGCCCCCAAGGGGTCTACGAGCTCTCCGAAGGTGTGCTCCCCAAGCGCGACCGCCATCGCGTTGACCGAGAAGTCCCTTCGCCCCAGGTCTTCCTCGACGGCGCCGGGGAACACAGTTGGCAGGGCGCCGGGATGTGCGTAGGACTCCTTGCGCGCGGCCGCAAGATCCATATCGATTCCCCCGATGCGCAGCTTCGCGGTCCCGAACCGGGTCCGCGCCACGACATCGCCGCCGAGGCCCTCGGCCAGCGCCGAGGGGAAAAGGGGGTCAACGCCAGCGAACATCAGGTCCAGGTCGATAGGCCGACTGCCCGTCAGTATGTCACGAACCGTGCCTCCCACCAGGTAGAGGTCGGCCTGGCACTCATCCGAGACCTTCGACGCCCGCCGAAGGAGGCCAAGTTGCGCTGGACTCAGTTGTAGTTCTAGCAGGTGTGCTACGTTCGACACGATTCCACTCTGGTGCAGACAGGGCGTCCGGTGAGGGAACGGGGTAGAGGGTCTGGGATTGGGGTCCTAGCAGGGTGCTGAAAAGCCCTTACGACCATCCCCTCCCCCGACCAGTCGGGGAGAGTCTCGATGAGCGTCCCGATACGCCCCGATACATCGGGGCTATCGGGATCCTCGACTTGTCGGGAAAGCATCATCGAACCTGACCCCCTTCCTAGCCAGGAAGGGGGAAGAGATCATATCTGAGGGACACCCTCAGACTCCCGGCAATCCCGACTTGTCGGGACTGCACACCCCATCTCTAGTCAACCTGCTAGGGCGTGTGGTGAGGGGAATGATGCGGCGATCCTCCCGTTCGTCGTAGGCAGCAATACGCTCGCCTCCGGCGGGGCGTACAGCTAGCGCCGAACTGCGGCGCAGTGTCTCGTAGGGGCGGTTCGGGAACCGGCCCCGCTCCCGCAGGGAGCGGGTATTCACCCAGGAGCAACACCGCAGCTACTTGGAATCCTATCGAGCCACGAACGGGAGAATCGGAGGCGCCGGACCAAGATGGGCGCCTGGGTTCGTGGACGAAGGGCCTCGCCTATCGTGAGGCAGCGGCGACCCTCTCCAAGAACGCAGAGCTTCCCGACGTCACCCACGTTATCCAGTTGATCACCAGAAGACGCACGCCCTTGTCCAGGTAGCTCTCGACGTTGGCGTCGTTGACCACCGTGCCGGCGACTCTTCCAGCTCCTACTATCTGCTCAAGAGCCTTGTCCGCCGTAGCCAACACCTCGGGATGGGTCGGCTGGCCCAAGTAACCCATGCTCTGGGCCAGGTCGCCGTTCGCAACGAGGAAGACGTCAATGTCGTCCACCTTCAGGATGTCTGTGAGGTTGTTGACGGCAACGATATCCTCAATCAGCACCACGAGCATTGTCTCATCGTTGGCCTTCGCGTAGTAGTCCTCGACGCCGATGCCTTGCCGGCTCGTGTACATGCCCCGCGTTCCGATGGGATGGAACTTGCCCGCTGTGACCACCGCCCTTGCTTCCTCCTCGGTGTTGACGTGCGGCGCCACGACGGCCTGGGCGCCAACGTCGAGCGTCCGATAGATCACCCCGTAGAGATTGAGGTTCACTCGCACGACGGAGGTCATGCCCCACAGGTCGCACGCCCTGGTCAGGTCCGGGATGTCCGCAAAGTCAATCGGCCCGTGCTCCGTTTCAATCCATACACCGTCGAAACCGGATTGCCCGAGGAACTCGATCATGTCCCCGCTTGTCGGTCCCGTAGCCACAGTCGCAACGCCGCCCTTAGCCAGTGTGTGTTTCACCCTGTTTCTACGAATCTCAGCCAATTGTCTCGCCCTCCCACGTAGGGTTTCGTCTGCAAAACGCCGTCGGATGGGGCTAACGCGGCCCCCGCCCATCCCCAAACAATGAGCGCCGCAACTGTGCGGCCGCGGCTTCAGCCAGTCAACTTGTGCATCAGGGGCGTTCGACTATCTTCGCCCTGAACGGGTGGAGGACATCAGGCTTGTCGCCCATATCCTCGCCATCATGAAGAGCTTCTCTCGTCTACTCAGACCGATGCGCCCTTTGAAAACGTTGTAGTCAGCCCGTTCTATGCGGTCCAGTATGGAGCTGTAGACTGCCAGAATAACCGCCGGGCACGCCCTGGTTTGAGGTGGCAGTCGAGGCATAAGGCGCCGTCCGCTCTCGAAATAGCTTCGAGCCCTTGCAGCCTGGAACTCCATGAGCGCGCGAAAGGAGGCGTTCACTACCCCGTCCTGAAGCTCACGCTCCGAGTATCCGAAAGAGGCGATTTCGTCCAACGGGATGTAGATGCGCCCCATCTGGGCGTCTTCCTTCACGTCGCGCATGATGTTGGTCAATTGCATGGCGAGGCCGAGGTCGATCGCGTGTTCCTTTGCGTTGGGGTGGCTGTAGCCGAAGATCTCGATGCAGATCAACCCCACAACAGACGCTACCTTATAGCAGTAGCCTCGGAGCTCATCGAAGTCCCGGAAGCGGGTGTGGGTCAGGTCCATCTCCACTCCCTCGATGACCTCTTCGAAATACCGCACAGGAATATCGAATGCGGTGGCGGTGTCTCCCAACGCTATGAATATGGGATCAGACGTTGCGCCGTCTTGACTTCGATGTAGTAGATGTCGGGTGTGGGCGAAGCGGCGATTCCTCTCTTCCAGAGAGAGGTCCTCGTCCGCTATGTCGTCACAGAGACGGCAAAAGGCGTAGGCGGCGCAGATTGCGCGCCGCTGGTGCGCCGGCAGTGTTTTGGAAGCAAAGTAGAAGTTCTTGGCTTGCGACCTGGCTATCTGCTGGCAGTGGTCGTAGGCCTCTTCCAACTCAGTGGTCATCAAAGACCCTCACGACACCCCACACCGAGGCGCCCACCAGCCACCCTCACCGGTCCACCTGGCCTGCGCATTGAGGGGAAATCGACAGCAGTCATGTCCGAGACGCTCTCGGGAGCCGGTCAGTAGGGTTCCCGCGCGATTGCCTCTTGGACTTCCGGAAAGGAACGGCCCTGTGTGGCGCTCACACCCCCATTACCTGCAAGAGGACCTCTCTGTCCGTTGCCTTCTCGTCATCCAGCTCGACCACGAAGATCCGCTGCCACTGGCCCAACGCCAGAGCGCCGTCCACGACGGGGATGGTCTCACTGCTGCCCAGCATGAGATGCTGGCAGTGCGAGTGTCCGTTTGGGCACTCGTTCTCGTGCATGTGTTCCGTGCGGACGCCGAAGTCGTTATGGCGGTAGTGCAAGTTGCGAGGCGAGAAGCGTTCGAGCAGGTTGACCATGTCGATCAGGAGAAGCGGCTCGTTCTCCTGTATCGTTATGGCGGCGGTGGTGTGCTTGGAAAACACCAGAGCGAAGCCGTTGCGTATCCGGGAGTCCCTCACGAATTCTGCCACACGTTCCGTAATGTCAATGAACTCTGGCGCCTCCGTAGACTCCACGTGCAGCGTGGACAAGCCTATTCTGAAGGAAGCTTCGCTCACTTTCATTGAGGAACCTCTCTTGTATCCAAGATCGACCGGGTCGAGGTCCATCCCCGTACATCAATATAGACTATGACTCGCATTTGGGCAACGCCGCTTCAATTGGAGTCGGAAACAGAGCTATCGACGTTCCGCTCCCGTCGTTCTGGCGACAAGCTAGCCCCCGGCATGAAGCGCTCATACCGACCAAGTGCCGTGAGCGGCCAGTAGTTTCGGTAGAGATGGTAGTCTATCATGAATCCGCTCGGGAGTTGCGCTCCCGCGTACCCTTCTTCCCCCGGCCTGAGATATCGCTCCAGCCACTGCCCAATACCATAC
>SDBU01007901.1_pt1 | contig 12170 bp, 8 predicted proteins | sample 2277071 | NCBI WGS metagenome assembly SDBU01 (sample SAMN10397929, study PRJNA504765) | marine sediment metagenome | isolation source: marine sediment core GS08_GC12, 126 cmbsf | place: Arctic Ocean: Gakkel Ridge, Loki's castle | collected 2008
TAACATGAAACGTTTCTGCCTGAACCGACATGGTGAAGCGATTAACGTAGCCATGTTGGATTGGTCGGTCCGACACGTCCGGCTCAAAGGGCTTTGGCAGCTGAAATGGAACCGGGAGTATGATGAGTCGGGGCCGTGGACGCGGGCCGGCGATGCGATGCCGCAGGACTGGCCGGAATGGATGCGATATCTTCCCGATTGAAGGACCGCCACATGGGCGGAATGGGTCTGGGTTCACGAGGCCGGACGGTGTCGGTTAGTAACGAGTATCCGGCATATGTGCTTTGATGTTTTTTAGGACTTTGATTTTTGTGATTTATGTTTCTTCCTGCGTTTATCGACACAAACAAAACTCGCCTGCCGGCGGTCAAGGCCTAATTTCTTTACCAGTACTAAAACATCTCTCACAGCTGTCCTACAGAAAATTCTGAGCTATTCTAACTTCCTCCAGGCTTATGTGGACGTCCTCCGCTTCTTACGAGACTCGTTGGTAGCTTTATTTGAACATTTCTTGCACCACCCCGCCAATTCGTCTATATGCTGGCGATTTTTGTAGAAATCACTCTCTGCCTTCCACTTTCTGCACTTGCTACATCGCTTCTCTCTTACCTTACCAACCCAACGATGTCGTTCCTCAGTTCGTAGGTATTTTTTCACAAGCTTCCCGTCTTTCATATAATAATCTGCGGTTTGTTTTATTTCTACATTTTCATAGTTGTAATTCTACCGGATTTTAGCTTAAAAGGCAATGTTCAGTTTGGGTGCGGTGAAAGCGAGAACATACCCTGATTTCCAGGCTAAATTCGCTGTTTCTGCAAAATATTTCTCATTTACGGGAACTTTCTTATTAATTTAATTTTCCTGGCAGCAACAATGAGCATTTTTAAGGTTAGCGAGCAAATAATATTAACCAATGAAAGATGTGTAGAAAATGAAAAAAACAGATGGACCCTCTGCTGTTATTCTCGGCAGCATCGGTGTAGGCTTTGTCACTTGGCTGCGCAGAGGCAGAATGCTGTAGATTAGTTGCTCGTCTTGAGGTGTGTCTGAAAAAACTACGGTCTAAAAAAATCAGCCAACAGCTTGTATTGCCCCACCCAATTGTGTTATAATTACAACAGATAAGCATACAAGCAAAACTCATTGTATCTCTTTGAAAAAGAAGGGCAAAAAGTCATGCGCAAGCAAGATGGTTTTACTTTAATAGAACTTTTAGTGGTGATTGCTATTATCGCATTGTTGATGGGGATATTGATGCCGGCGTTGCAGCGGGTCAAGAAGCAAGCCAGGGCGGCGGCGTGCAAGGCCAATCTGCATGAATGGGCCCTCGTGTTCGCCATGTACACCGATGACAATGACGGGTTATTCATGGCTGGGTATGGTGGCGGGATTAACGGCACATGGGTCGGTGCTTTGCGGCCTTACTATCAGGAACCCAAAATCCGTGTCTGTCCAACGGCTACAAAGCCTATGTCGGAAGGAGCTCAAGGTACGTTCGCGGCGTGGGGCGTCTTTGGAGCTGGACTCGAATCTGACCATCCAGGGTGGACCGGGCCGAAGGAGGAAGGCGACTACGGCAGCTATGGCATGAATGAGCTGGCGTACAACACACCCCCGGGTGCATCCAGAGCAGAAGATTATTGGCGGACCATCAACGTCAAAGGGGCCGCCGAGATTCCCTTGTTATTCGACTGTATATGGTACGATGTGTATCCGCTTTATACAGACCATCCTCCTGAGTACCCGGGTGATGTAGTAAAAACCGGAGGTGGAGGTGAGATGAAGCGGGTTTGCGTCAACCGTCACAACGGGTATCTGAACGGCCTCTTTATGGATTGGTCTGTCAGAAATATCGGGGTCAAAGAACTGTGGACGCTCAACTGGTATCGCGGATTCAATATGGCAAACGCCTGGACCAAAGCAGGCGGCGCCCAATCGTCCGACTGGCCGCAATGGATGAGAAAGTTTAAGGACTACTGAAAACAAAATACTGTTTAGCCTTCACGCCCCTGCGGGATATCTCGCTTTTTCCATTTATCCTCCGCAACGCGGGGGCTTTTTTATTTTTAGTGGCTCAATTCATCGACTCGTCTTCTAAGGTATCGAGGCCCATAATGACATCGTGCATCAAAACCCGTCTTCCGCTGGGTGTGTCGTGAGCGGCATAGGTCATTGCCCGCTTCGAATCGTAGTAGGCATACCAGCTATAGCCGGACAACCATTCATAATCTTCGTCATCAACTTTTGCGTTCAGGCCGTTTCCTAACGGTATCTCTTTCATTTTTCCCTCTTAGTTTCTCAAAACCCCCCGTGCTTTCATGCGAAAGCAAGAACGGAAGCTGAATATTTTACTTTGGCCTGTATTGTAATTCTTGAGGGCTTAAATGGCAATATTAAGCTTGGGTGCGGTGATGTTGAAATTTGAAAACGCAAAAGGGTGGATGTTTCAATTTATTCCGCCGAAGGCGGAGCTGCGATATTGAGAATTGGAAGAACGAATGGTGGGGCAAGCCCCACCCTACAGATTTTGTAACAATTACCGCTCCTTCACAGTCGCGGCTCTGTATTTAATTTATAGTGATTCATATTAATTCTCATCATCCCCAAGCTACGCTTGAGGCAGCCACCGGTCAAATTAGATGCGGAAAGGCACACTTCTAACTCGTCTCGACGAAGGCCGAAGCCGTAGCAGGACAGGCGTGTTACAGAATATTAGTGCAATCAGGAAAAGATTTGTTAGAATACGTATCTCGGCGCTCCGTCGCAGAAGCTTTGGAGCGTAGGCTACAAACGGTAATACTGGGTCCCCCTGGGAACCAGGACATCAGAAAATCAGGGTATTTTAGTAACCTGATACGGGAGGTATGTCTTATGAAAACACTGCAATTTCTTGGCGCGATATGGTTTGTAACGTTGACTATGTACGGAGCCCTGGGCGCATCCACCCTCCGTCCCGATAAAATCGGGACTGCGGAGGACGGGGCTGAGATCGGTTGGGAAGCGTCCGGAAAAGGGGGGGCGGTAGCGGCCGGCGGGAGCGAAGCTGTTGCAGCAGGGATTTCCATACTTGAACAAGGCGGCAATGCAGCCGACGCAGCGGCGGCCACGCTTCTTGCACTCAGCATAACGGATTACGGCTCTTTCGCTATCGGTGCTGAAATACCGCTTATTATCTATGATGCTCGCAAGGAAGAGGTGAAAGTCTTGTGCGGGCTCGGCGGCGCTCCACTCGATAAGAACGCGATTGACTGGTATTACGAAAATGGTATTCCTGCTAACGGGAGTATGAAAGCTGCACCTGTACCCGGCGCTCTGAGCCTTTGTATTACGACAGTTAAACTATACGGAACGATGAGCTTTGAACGAGTAGTAACGCCGTCTCTTGAATTACTTGATTCCGGTGATAAAGACTGGTATGCGAATTTGGCTATCACTTTTCGCAAGCTCATTGAAACGGAAATAGAGACGCCCGGCAGCCGAGAAGAGAAGCTGCAAGCGGCCAGAGACCGTTTCTACAAGGGAGATATAGCCGACGAATTAGTGGCTTTTTATATTGAGAATGGAGGATTTCTCCGCAAGATGGACCTTGCTGCGCACGTAACTCGGGTGGAGGACCCGGTCAAGGTTCAGTATCGAGGCTACACTATTTGCAAATGCGATACGTGGACGCAGGGCCCGTATCTTTGCCAGACACTGCGGCTTCTGGAAGGCTTTGATTTGCAGAAAATGGGACATCTGTCCTCAGACTACATTCACGTATTAGCCGAAGCATTGAAGTTAGGCTTTGCAGACCGCGATGAGTATTACGGAGACCCGCTCTTTGTGGACGTACCGATAAAGGCGCTTCTCAGCGATGAGTACACACAGCTTCGCCGTCCTTTAATCGACATGGATAAAGCTTCTACAGAGGTCCGGCCGGGTGACCCTGTTAATATGAAAGCTATCAAGGGGCCTGGCACGTATCGACCCGGATTTGGCGGCACAACTACGTGTGTTGTTGCCGACCGCTGGGGAAATGTTGTAGCGGCCACACCCAGCGCCAACCGTCCTTATGCTGTATGCAGCGAGCTGGGAGTAGCACATGGCAACAGGCTTCGGAGTCTGAATACCACAGCGGGACACCCTAATCGTATCGAGCCGGGTAAGCGCCCCCGCATCACGCTAACACCAACAATAGTTCTTAAAGATGGCAAAGCGGTTATCGCCATTAGTGTCGCAGGCGGTGACCTGCAAGACCAGACTACTCTCAATTGTCTTCTTAACCACCTTGAGTTTGGCATGATGCCCAAAGATGCAGTGACGATGCCCCGCTTTAGCACGGGACATCAAGAGAACTCTTTCAACCCGAATCCCGACCGTAAGAAAACGTTAGGGACATTAGGAAGCCTTACGTTAGATGACGATATCGACGAAAGCATTAGACGTGAGCTGGCTAATCGTGGACACAAGGTAGGAACAACTTCAGGGCCTATTGCGCACCCCGTTATGATTTATGTGGATCAAAACACTGGAATGATATATGCAGCGGGTGACCCCGAGGCAAGACGCCACGCGGCGGCTTTGGCCCAGCACTAAGGACTTGTAAATAAATTATCTTCCATTCTTGACTGTCGTCAGACAAGTTTTGGCTGGCTGCGGCTTTGGCTGGCGGCCTCAGCAAAACTCGGACTACCAACCAGCAGGCCTGCGTTTTGCTTCCTTGCCAGCCTTGTCCTCGCTCAGCCAAAAACGAAACTCGCCTGCCGGCGGTCAAGGCCTAATTTCTTTACCAGTCCTAATGGTTCGACAGGCTCACCATCCTGAGCAGAGCCTGCCCTGCCTGTCCCGTACCAAATAGGTTCCTGCCGTCATTTGGTGTGGGAAGCGTAGCCGAATGGGATGTATCTTGTTTTGAATTCAGCTTTTTGGAAATTTATAATTATCATACGTAAAGCGCGTACGCGCTTTACGTATAAGCTTTTTCTTGCGATTGATGGTTAAGGCCAAACAAAAGAATGAGCAAGGAGGAAATTACAAAGCACAAATCCGAGCCGTTTCTCATAAGGAATCCTGCAGCCCTTGAGCGAGCTGCTGGAGCTTCTGCAAGCGTTCGGAGCCGATCGTTCTTCGGTAGCGGAGGTTTGCGTATTCGAGATACCAGTCTGATATCCTCGTCCACAGCCCATCGCCGGGGTCTCTTGCCCGGAGTTGCTGAGAGAAAGCGTGTAATGTCTGGCTGAGATGTCGCTGCGGTCCCGCGGTCTTTACCTTGCGATCCATCCTGGTGAGCATCTTGTGCAAGGTCGCAAGGCCCGGGTTTCTCACCGCCCTTGATTTTGTCGGGCCTTTAGCCTTCTTCCTGTTGTAGTCTCGGGACAGGGCCAGCCAAAGTGCACCGCCAAGGATGATGGTCAGAAGAAGTAAGCCGGCAAGCAGGCCATAGGACTCGAACAACCAGCTAAGCACACCAAAAAGACCATATTGATACAAGGCCTGCAGGAGCTGACCAAGAGTACCAGTACCGCCGCCCATGCGTTCCAACTCTTGGGCAGCGGGCGCCGTGACCAGGTCCTCCCCAACCGTAGCTTCGACAATGGTCCATTGGTTTCGTTCTTTGTCCCAAGCTTCAGCCCAGGCATGGGCGTCCATGTACCGAGCGACCCACAAATCACTCTGTTCGTCTTTCTCAGTAACTAAAAAACCGGTGACGTATCGGGTTGGTACGCCGACGAGACGCAGCAGTATAGCGGCGCCGGAGGCAAAGTACTCGCAATAGCCGGTGGATTCCTCAAGTAGAAAATGGGTCAGCTTATCTCGATCGGGTGGGATATCCAGTCCGAGCACGTAGGTGTAGTTGATGCGAAAGTAGTTGACGACAGCATCGATTTTCTCGGTCGTTGTGCTGCACCCCGCGAAAATCCTGTCTGCCAGCCGACGTATGCGCGGGTTAAGATGACTGGGGATATTCAGCATTCCGGTCGGCGGTTTTTGATAAGCTGCTGTGGTGTATGCAATCCGGTAATTAAGGCCGCTGCGCATTTTCGGGGCATAAACAATATCATGTTTGTCCCGCAGCATCAAATTGAACGGCGCTTCAAGAAAGGACGTTCCCAAAGGTGTGAACACAGCATTGGCGAAGCGGGATTCATGCTTGACGGTCATGTACTTACAGGTAGAAGCGTTTTTCTTGTCGAGACGAAAGATATTCGTTCTTCCTACGAAATACATTCCGAACGGCATGTTTTGTTCAGGTAAGATTGCTTCTTGGTATGAGAGATTTTGCCATTCGGATTGACGGTAGACCTCAAATGCCCTGGCCCTCAAGTATCCCGGACTGCTGTCAGACTTGATGCTCAGCGCGGGGGTTGGGTCCTGATCACCCTTGAGCAACAGCACATTAGAGAGTTTGCCGCTGGTGGAGAAGCCCAAAAGTGCCACACCGTCTGTTTTAGTCTCCAAAGTGACACGTCCCCTCCAGAACCAAATGGGCAGGTAGTTTAGAACCTCCACGTGTCGATAGAGCATTGAACTCATAATCCAGCCGCAGTTTGCAGTGATGACTAATATCAGGCTAAAAGCAAGCACTCCTGCTTTCTTGCGAAAGCAATAAGGGGTGGACATGCGCCCGAATTGCTTCGGAATGGGCGTGTCCCTTGAGCCACGGGCGGCCGCGCTCCATCGCTGAAGCTTTGGAGCGTAGGCGACTGCATAAAGCACGACCATAATGACGGAGAGCAGCTCTGAGAGCCGGAACGTGATGTACATGTCATCAAGTAAGAGGACTTGTCCGGCGGAGATGGTGACGGCCACGTGAAACAATCCCAGCGAAGACGGCAGTCTATCAGGTGAACCGAGAAACAGTATGAGGATCATTGAAGCCAGGAAGTAGCGTGCTATCGTTTGCCAGGCGACAGCCGCCGCTTGTACATAAGCTAAACGGCCGGGTGAGCTGGCATAGTGGTAGTGAATTGAAAACATAATCGCCAGGAGGAGCAGTAGCAATGAGGTGATAACGCTTCTTTCCGGCTTGAAATCCCAGGTAAATCGCCGCTGCAAACCCAAGAGTCCCAACATACAAAGGATAGTCGGATAGGCAATATCACCAGAGACCAGCGCGGTCAGCACTGAGCTTGTCAGCAACATGATGATAGCTATGGTCTTTTGCGTCTTCATAAGCGTTTTATCTGCCCCGTCAAGATATCATCAGGAGAGAGGAACTGGACATTTTCAGGCCAGCTCAGGTTTTCTTCATCCACAGGCATTCGGCCGGACTGGCCTATCAGGAGAACTGTGCAGTGGCAGCCAGCCTGGCCGGCCAGCTCCAGCAATGCCGTAAGGCATTCTGTGGACTGCCGGTATGCCTTGTCCCATCTCAACAGAATGAAAACGACCTCAGATATTTCAGAGAACCGATTTGCCAATTTTGGGGCTATGTGCTCTAAAGAATAGCCTTTCGATGGTTCAACGCCTGCCAGAATCTCGTGTATTTTATCGAGGCGCACCGTTCCGGGCAAGGCAGTGAATTGATGCAAATCGGGGCCGGCAAGCAAAAAATCGATAAGGCAATCATTGTTAATTGTGAAAGCCACGGAAGCACAAAGAGAGACGGCAGCTTCAAGCTCCTTAATCTCGTTCGAACTTGGGCCCGACCCCGATAAAATCGGGGGTACGCCGGTATCTAATACCAGTGCAGTGTAGTTGTCGGAATCATCGTAGTACTCCTTGGTGGCCGGTACGGACAGGCGGGCCCAGGCTCGGGCATCAATATTGCGCGGGGAATCCCCCGGCATAAAAGGGCGGTTTCCCGCGTATTCAAGGGAAACTCCGGTACGGCCAGCGAGTCTGGCGCCACCGGCGTGAATCCCGCCCATAGGATGGGCGGGGTGAACGTAGCGACTTAGGCTTCTGAGTGGGATTTGGAGCAGAGAAAAGGCCGGAAGGACGATAAGCGTTTCCTCATCATCATGCGAGGTGCCGAAACTGAACAAGTTAAAGGGAAAGCAGGATTGGCAAATCGGCTGCTTGATTTGGTAGTAACCGCGCCGCTTGGGTCGTATGGCAATAGTTACTTCGGTAGTCTCGCCGGGCCCCAGGCGCGAAATCAGGTGTTCGTCCCCGACTTGTTCAATTGCCTCAGGCAGGGCACTGGGCTTGGTGACGCCTTTCGGCGCAAACCTCACGCAGAGATTGTAGGCCGGTAAGCGGGCGACGTTCTTGAGCACGTACTTTAACCGTATTGTCTGGCCTACGATGACACGGTCAGGCAGATTGCCGCTGATCCGGATTTTTGGCCGCAGAACAAAACCGACCAGTAAAGCCATTAGCACGACCGAGACCAGGGCCGAAAGTACCCCGAAGGCAGGAACAATCAGGACGGCTAAAGCAACAAAGCCGGTCCCGCGCAGGACCATCTTGCCGGCATCGGTCAAGCCAAAACTTAATCTCCTATCGGTTTTCTTCATCGTGACAGTTGTCTCTTCAAACCGGTACTTTGATACGGCCGACGATGTCCATGACAATCTGCTTGGCGGTAGTACCGCTGTGACGGGTTTTAGAGGCCAAAAGAATGCGATGCGGCAATACATAGGGGACAAGCCACAACACATCGTCGGGAATGACAAAATCGCGCTTTTGGAAATATGCGCGGGCCCGGGCCGCCCGGGACATCATCAGGGTCCCGCGGGTGCTGACACCAAGCTGAAGACGATTATCGCGGCGGGTAGTATGAACGATTTCAACGATATACTCCAGAATACCATCATCCATGTGAACGTCGGCCGCCTCTCGCTGGAGCTCCCGGACCTGTTCAAGCTGGAGTACCGGCTGTATCTTCTCGAGCGGCTCGGCATGGGCATGCGACTTGAGAATATCGACCTCGACTTCGACTGTCGGATAACCCATGGCAAGCCGGACTAAGAAACGGTCCAGTTGGGCTTCAGGTAAGGGATAAGTGCCGTGGAACTCGATGGGGTTCTCTGTGGCAATCACCATAAACGGTTTTGGCAGTGGATAACGTTTGCCTTCAATCGTCGCCTGGTTCTCATTCATTGCCTCCAGCATGGCCGACTGGGTCCTCGGTGAAGCGCGGTTGATCTCATCGGCAAGAAGGATATTGCAGAAGATAGGACCAGGATCGAACTTGAAGTCCCCGCTGACCGGGTTGTAGATAGAAGAGCCTAAAATATCTGCAGGCAGTAGATCAGGTGTGAATTGTATCCTGCGAAACTTGGCGTCAATGCTTTTGGCCAACGCTTTGGCTAAGGTCGTCTTGCCCACGCCCGGTACATCTTCAATCAGGACAGAGCCCCCGGCCAACAGCGAGACTATCATTACATCGATACATTCGCTCTTGCCATAGATAACACTCTGCAGATTCTCTTTGAACGGTACTAATAGTGGGTTTTCCATTTGTGTAGCCCTTCGACTTTGCTCAGGATGGTGAGCCTGTCGAACCGCTGTCAACTCCTTTTTTAGAACCCGTCTGTGACGGCCTGAAATACGGTCCAATTCGTTCTCCGTAAGGAATCCCTTGGACATCCCGCCCGTCTTCCTATGTGTTTAGCCAGTCTTCGCTCGTCGCTCGGGTCACGGGCGACGAGTCACGAAATAGGCTGTATCATATCTTAATACGCCGCGATTGTAAATAAAGTTCTCAGGAACCCCCGTTGGCTTTGTATAACTTATCATAAGCAATTCATTTAACAAACCTGACCACAATCTGGTTGCGTACAAGTTGCCTATTTAGTGCAAAAACGGACGTTGACTAATGACCCACAAGATGCGTAGAATTAAAGCTATGGAAACATGCTCTGTCTTTATGGCCTTGGAAAAAAGAGCTGGAATAAAAGGCCGCGTAGATGAAATAGCAGTTAGAATGACGTAGTTGATTAGTGCTAATGGGAAATCCCGAATAACATCAATGGAGTAACTCATGAAAAAAAAATATCGAATATACTGTCTATTGTCATTCTTAATTTTTATTATCGTATTTTGTGAATCTTGTGCCCAAACAATTCCAGACCCTGTTTTGCTTGAACAAATCGCAAAAATTAAAGCCATAGATAATCATTCCCACATGTTACCGGCTACTGCTAACCAGGGTACCGAAGAGGAGCCTGCCGATTTACTTGGGCAGCCACCTTTTGACAAACCTGTGAATCTTCGTTTTGATAATCCTCATTGGATAGGTGCTTGGCGTGATCTATACGGATATAAATATAATGACATGGAAAAAGAACATCTAAGCCTTGTTTTTAAGGAGAAGCAGCGTATTAAACGCCAGCAAGGTGAGAATTACCCAAGTTGGGTTTTAGATAAATTAGGAATAGAAACTGCATTAGTTAATTGGCCGGAACTCGGTTTGGGACAAACGCCACCTCACTTTTATTGGGTCAAAGGAGCAGGTGATTTTTTGAATCCTTTCTCAGATATAAAACCTGCAGCGACGTTAGAGGAATATACCAAAACTGTTGTGACTCCGGGGATGGAATCATTTAAGCAAGAAGGTGCAATAGCCATTAAATTTCCAACTGCTTATTTTCGTCCACTGAATTTCGAAAAAGTATCCAGTGTGGAAGCGGCCTCGGTTTATGAGCAGCTCCTTCAAGAAAAGGAACTTTCAATTAGCGAACAACGCAAACTCCAAGATTATCTTTTCCGCTATATAACTCAAGAAGCAGGGCGATTAGATCTAAAAGTGCATATCCATACAGGTATGGGTGGCGGTACACATTTCAACATAAGTGGTTCGAATCCGATGCTATTGGAGTCCGTCTTCAATGATCCTGACCAACGAAATACTAAATTTGTAATGATTCATGGCGGGTGGCCGTTTGATAAAGAAGCGGGTGCTATGTTAATCAAGCCGAATGTCTATGCTGATTTCTCTGTACAGGCCTTTTTTCGTTCCACGCATGCATTGAGTAAAATGATTCGTGCCTGGCTGGAATGGTATCCTGAGAAAGTTTTATTCGGAACCGATGCTACTTCTTTTTCGACAATAACAAATTGGGATACTCATGTTACGACACTAATAGATTGGGAAGAATTAGCTTGGCTTTCTACAAATTCAGCACGTAATGCCCTCGCTATAGCTCTAACAGAGATGATGAACGATGGGCAGATTTCACGTAACCGTGCCTTTGAACTGGCCGAGATGGTGCTTCGTACAAATGCCATAAGACTTTATGATCTTAGAACAAAATTGCTGGTCGAAAAAGGGGCTTATATTTCTCTGCACACGGCAGCCCGACAGGGGTTGCAGGAGGAACTCAAGAAGCTGCTCGAAAAAGGAGCTGATGTTAATGCGAAAGACTCGTCGGGCCAGACGGCGTTGCACTACGCAGCCCGTGAAGGCTACAAGCAAATCGTAGAGGTTCTTCTGGCATATGGTGCCGATGTCAATATTGGGGAAAGATACTATAACCGGACACCCGCAGAATACGCCATGAGAAGCAACCATAACGAGGTGGTTGAACTGCTCGTTTCTAAAGGTGCTGATATTTCTCCTCTGCATTTTGCCCTTTACATGAAGGATGAGGCCAAGGCAAAGAGTCTAATTGAGGGCGGTGCTGATGTGAACAAGCGGACACCGTTCGGTATAACTCCTCTTCACATAGCGGCTGGTGCCGGTCTCAAGGACATTGCAGAGCTACTCATTGAAAAAGGTGCCGATGTCAATGCAAAGCCCAATTGGGACTGGACTCCTCTTCACAGTGCAGTTGAGGATGGCAACGAGGACATGGTTGAACTGCTGATTGCCAAAGGAGCTGATGTCAATGCGAGAGACGGGGACGGTCGGACCCCTTTGTCGTATGCCCAAGATGAAGGCCACACCAAAATCGTTGAACTGTTACGCAAACATGGAGCGAAAGAATGATTCAGAGTGGCCTGGCGGCAAAAACAAACGGTGTACTGAACCGTTTTAATCCTTGTATTATCACTTAATTTTGGGCAATTCGACAAATTAATTGCATCTAAGTTTGCCCCGTGAGATAGCGAAGCGTTATCTCACTGGGGTGAAATCAGTGGTTTTTTTGCGTTAAGATAGGCAAGAATTCAGCGAGAAATCAATCAAAAGCACTGATACCTCAGAGCAAAAATCAAATTTTTCAAAGATTTTTAACTCACTTTCCCAAAACGAGTTACGAGCGACGAGCGACGAGAAACGGTTATATTTTCGTATCAAACGT
>SDBU01007902.1_pt1 | contig 12168 bp, 12 predicted proteins | sample 2277071 | NCBI WGS metagenome assembly SDBU01 (sample SAMN10397929, study PRJNA504765) | marine sediment metagenome | isolation source: marine sediment core GS08_GC12, 126 cmbsf | place: Arctic Ocean: Gakkel Ridge, Loki's castle | collected 2008
TCTGTAAGGCTAGTTCTGCTTCTTGTCTCACGATAGGATTATCATCGGATAAGTATTTCTGTAGCAGTTCTATAGGTGGTTCTTTATCTACATCTTCAAATCCCTCAAGACGACCATCCTCTACAATTATAGCAAAGATAAGTGGATTCATAGAACGCAAGCTTGGAGTCTCTGGATTTCCGATTACTGTTAGCTTCATCATCGTTTGGAAGTCATATGCAGCCACTATTTTTGAGGGCATTTTCCCAAACAGTAACTTTATTGGAAACAGCGACCCGATGGTGTCGTAGACTGCTCCGCAAGACCTACAGTAAAGACAGCCATGAACCAACCCTTTATAGTCTTTATACCACGAACAGTGAGGAAACGGTACATTGCTAGAGCAATACGAATCCCCCGTAGCACCGCAAAATCTACATGTGAATCGACTTGCTATTGTTAACCTCCTATAACAGAGTGCTCGCCAAGTATATCACAGAAATCGCCTTATTATGAGTGGTAGTGTGGCTGGGTGGCCATCTCACAGAAGTTACCCATGCTTTTATCCCGAATGCGTTACTTCTGTGATATCTCGAACCGTATCCGACTCAATCCATTCAAGCGACTTTACCGCCAAAAGATATGAACTTTCGAAGTGCACTCTCTTTCATTTCATTGGCAGATATATAGAATGGCTCTGCGGTAGCTAATATTGACCTAGATGATATGGGAGTGCCTTCAATAGCCAATCTGACATATCCTTGGAAAAGCTTAATCGCCTTCTCCAAATCTTGTTGCACCTTTTTGCATTCTTTTGATGGTGCGTGTACCTGCTTTAGTTCATCTGTCACTAGCGGTAATCTCCCCCAAGCATTTTTCATGCGCATCACAAAGAGACCTACGCTAGTCGTAACATACCCATCCGTCACTTGAAATACACCAGCTTTTTTAGCTAGCTTGGCTCTTGATTTAGCAGATACGTGGCTAACTCCTTTATCAACCCCTTCCCGACGCCCTTCTTCGGCATTGTCAAAGCCTATCAAAACTAGATTGAACAACCCTCGCATTTCTATAAGCCATGATGCTATTTCTGATTCAGACATTTTCATTTCCTAAACAAGTTGGTTACGACCAAACCAGATTCACCAGCGTGGCTATTCCCGCACCAACAGCCGCACTCAATAGGCTCACTATTATCAGGAATCGGCGTTGAGTTCTCTCCCTTTGAAGCTCAAGGTGTTCTCTAGGTTTGTATCCCGGCGTATACTCGAAATAATACAGGCATGTTCGCTTGCGGTTCAGACTTTCCACAGCTTCGATAGCAATCATTTCCTTCATATCATATTTAGTCCATATGTTTCTGGCGCATGATAGTTCGACTGGATTAGTAATTCCTTCTTTAATGCGTTCTCTTGCTTTCTGTTTGACTTCTAGCAAGCCAATCATGCCAACTTCTTTATATAGCTGCATGACCTCCAATCTATTCTTAGGGCTGCTCATAGCTATATCTTCTGCACCAGATAGGGATAGAAATCCACACTCGCTACATTTAACCTGCTTCTTAAACATTGTAGAGATATTATACCACTTGCTGAAATAGTAGTTGACCATATCGGTAGTAGGTGGTATAAGTTTATATCAAACTGGAATAAGGAGAATAGGAACGGGTATAAATACCTTTGTTGAAGGATGACCAAATCCTCTACCACTAAAAGGATAATATGGACATATGCTCATAATTATAGTAACATGTCACTGATATGCTGTCAAGGAGTTGTGGCAGCATTAATATAGTATTTCCCATAGCTTCAATTCGCCAGTTGGGGTATAATCTAGAAAGCACTTACTTTAGAGGAGGGCTATATGTGGCTTCAAACTAGGATGTTCTTGCTGGTCGCTGTTCTGTTGGGCATCCTCTACGGCGTGATTACCGGAATAGGCGTCTGGATGGAAGCGGGAAGCGCGGTGCTGTATATTGGTATCGCCGTCGCCTTCCTTAGTTTCCAGTATCTGATTGGCCCGGCTATAGTCGGCTGGACGATGAAAATAAAATGGGTCTCGGAAAAGGAGGAGCCGGAGCTACACCGAATGGTGGCGGAACTTGCCAGGAAGGCGCATCTGCCTAAGCCTAAAGTTGGTATCTCCCAGCTAGCTATGCCCAATGCCTTTGCTTTTGGTCGAACGCGGCGGGATGGACGAGTTTGCGTTACCCGGGGTATCCTGAATCTACTAAGTAAAGACGAATTGAGGGCGGTGCTGGGGCATGAACTGGCTCACATCAAGCACCGTGATATGGCTATTATCACCGTACTTTCAGCTATCCCGCTGATGTTGTACTGGCTCGCCTGGACTACGATGTGGGGAGGAATGCTGGGTGGCCGCCGACAGGGTGGTGGTTATGCGGCGCTAATCGGGATCGGTGCCTTCCTCCTCTATTTCATTACCAATCTCTTAGTGCTCTATGGCTCCAGGATACGTGAGTACTATGCTGACCTGGAGAGTGTTCGGTTGGGGATTATGCCCCATCACCTGGCTACGGCACTGTATAAACTGGTTTACGGAAATGCGCGCCTGAGAGGCAGTAAGGAACTGAAGCATGTTGAGGGGGTCAAAGCCTTTTTCCTCAATGACCCTTCTCGGGCATGGAGAGAGATAAAAGAGCTATCCCAGATTGACCGGGACATGAGCGGTACTATTGACTATGATGAACTCATGGCGCTGCGCCAGAAGGAAGTTCGGATGAGCACTGCTGATAAATTGATGGAGCTTTTTACCACTCACCCTAATATGCTCAAACGGATAAAGCACCTATCCACCCTCATCGTTTGATGCTCAGCATACTGCTCACTGACCGAGGTCGAGTATTGCAGTGACCTTGCCAATGAAAACAGCAACTCCGCAGGTTGAGTCCGTTTTTGACAAGGGGGGGCTTTGGAGCTAAAATAGGTATGATTTGGCGGGAGTAACTCAGCTGGTAGAGTCCCTGCCTTCCAAGCAGGTTGTCGCGGGTTCGAGTCCCGTCTCCCGCTCCAAGTTTGGATTCATTGTCAATTGTCTCTTCATCTTCTCTCTTAATTATAGTTAGCCCAGATATCATATCTTACCTTTCAACTGCCATGTTATGCTGATGGTTCTCTACCAGCAAGCAATTCACTTATATCTGGTGTTATAATAGTTACCGGCATAGATGAACGAGAGGAAGATTATGGGCGCTCAACCTGAACTACGTATCCTTCTTGCCAAAGAGGAGATAGAAACTGCGGTCAGGAGGCTGGCGGCTGAAATCAGGGGAGATTATCAGGATAAATACCCCCTTTTGGTAGGTATCCTGAAGGGCTCCTTTATGTTTATGGCTGACCTGATTCGGCAGCTTGATTTCCCGCTGGAAGTGGAGTTTGTCAGACTGTCCAGCTATGGTGGCAGGAGGAAGAGTTCAGGGAGGATTAAGGTAGTTCAGGGTCTTCACTCTCCAGTTAAAGGCAGGGTTGTACTGGTAATTGAGGATATTGTGGATACTGGCCTCACTACTTCCTTTCTCCTTGATTATCTGCGAAAGAGGAAGCCGACTTCGCTGAAGCTTTGTGCTTTGACCGATAAGTCTTCCCGGCGACAGGTTCCCGTTACTATTGATTATCTGGGCTTTACTATCCCCGATAAGTTCATCGTCGGCTATGGGTTGGATTTGGATGAGAGGTTTCGTAATCTCCCTGATATATGTATTCTGGTGGACGAAAGTTGATGACAGTAAGGCTGAATAATCTAATCTCAGTAGCCAAGGGAGAAGACCCCGCTGATTTAATTCTAGCCAATGCCAGGGTGGTGAATGTCTTTACCGGGGAGATTGAGCCGGGCAATGTGGCTATCTATGGGGGCAGGGTTGCCGGGGTAGGGGACTATCATCAGGCTAAACAGGTACTGGATTTAGAGGGTAAATATCTGGCTCCCGGCTTTATCAATGGGCATACTCATCCGGAAAGCTCTATGCTTGATGTTGGTCAATATGCTCGGGCAGTAGTGCCCCGAGGCACCCTGGTGGTGGTTACTGACCTCCATGAAATAGCCAATGTTTGCGGTCTGGAAGGTATGAGGTATGTGCTGGGTTGGGCTCGCCGTTTACCGCTGGAGCTTTTTCTAATGGCCCCTTCCTGTGTGCCGGCTAGTCATCTGGAGACTTCAGCCGCCAACCTTGAGCCTCAAGATATCCAGCAAGTTTTCAGGTGGAAAGGCTGTATTGGGCTGGGGGAGGTAATGAATTTCCCCGGGGTGCTTGGTGGCGGCGATAGTATTCTGAGTAAAATCAGCCTTGCCCGGGATAAGGTTGTTGATGGCCATGCCCCCGGTGTCGCCGGTAAGAACCTCACTGCCTATATCGCGGCTGGCATTTATTCTGACCATGAATCGGTTTCTCTGGAGGAAGCCAGAGAGAAATTGAGGCAGGGTATGTATGTCATGATTAGGGAGGGTTCATCGGAGAAAAACCTTGATGCCTTACTGCCTTTAGTTACCGATAGGACATATAAAAGGTGCATGTTTGTGGTTGATGACCGTAGCTGTGTTGACCTATTGCGAGACGGTGATATTGATGCCGTGGTGCGAAAGGCAATTCATCGCGGGCTTGACCCGGTGCGGGCGATTCAGATGGCGACTATTAATACCGCCGAGTATTTCAGGTTGAACCGGCTGGGAGCTATCGCCCCCGGCTATATGGCCGATTTAATCGTGCTCGGTGAATTATCAAGTCTGCAGATAGACATGGTTTTCTACCGGGGTTGCCTGGTTGCTGATAAAGGTGAACCTTTGTTCCCTCTGCATCAACCAAGGGGTAGGGGACTGACCGGGACAGTGAACATTAAACCTTTCAATATAGAAGCCTTGAGGCTTCTAGCCTCAGGGGAAGCCAGGCCGGTTATCGAGATTGTGCCCGGGCAGATAATTACCAGAAAGAGGATGGAGAAGGTTAAGGTTATAGATGGGGTTATCGTGTCTGATGTTGGTCGGGATATTCTGAAGCTGGTGGTAGTGGAGAGGCACAAGGCTACAGGGAACATTGGTCTGGGGCTGGTTACGGGATTTGGCTTGAAGAAGGGGGCTCTGGCTTCCTCTATTGCCCACGATTCTCATAATATCATTGCTGTTGGCACCAGTGATACCGACATATTTACTGCAATTAAAGAGATAGAAAGGCTGCAGGGCGGGCTGGTAGTGGCTGCTGATGGCGAGGTGTTAGCCAGCCTGGCCTTGCCCCTTGCCGGATTATTGTCAGGTGAGCCATTGGAGGTGGTAGCGGATAAACTGGGGCGACTGGAGCAGGTGGCCGAAGATTTAGGAACAACTCTGCCTTCCCCCTTTGCCACTCTTTCCTTTCTGGCTTTACCGGTAATCCCTGAACTCAAGCTAACCGACCTGGGTCTGGTAGATGTAAGCGCGTTTAAGTTGGTTGAAAATAAGTAAGACTGTTTGTGTTGGCGGGTGGACCCGGTTAAAATAGGCAGGGGAGAGAGGTTATGTATTCTGCTGTTCCACAGGCTGTTTTTGATGACCGGCGTGATGCCGGTAGACGTCTAGTCGCTAAGCTACGTGAATATAATGGCCAGTCCATTGTCGTGCTTGGTATTCCCAATGGGGGTGTGCCGGTGGCGCTGGAGGTAGCCGGCGCGCTTAATGCTGACCTTGACCTGATTATTTGCCGCAAGATTCCCCTGCCCCTAAACCCTGAGGCCGGTTTTGGCGCCATTGCCGATGACGGAACAATTATTCTCAATGAAGAGATGGTAGAAAGGTTCGGCTTGAGCCGGCAACAGATAGAGACCGAGGCCGGCCGAGTGAAAACTGAGATTAAGCGACGGAGCATACTCTATCGAGGAGACCGACCCCTTCTCACGGTAAGGGGCAGGACGGTGATAATCATAGATGATGGACTCGCCTCAGGCTTCACCATGATGGCAGCAGTGGAGTCAGTACGCCATCGGCGACCCGCGGAAATAGTGGTCGCTGTACCCGTGGCTTCGGCAGCAGCCTTGAAGCAGGTAAAAAAGGTCGCCGATAGAGTAATAACCGGCACTACCGGGTTCATGCCGGGGTTCGCTGTAGCTGATTTTTATCGCCAGTGGTATGACCTTAGCGATGACGAAGTAATTCGATGCCTTGGCCAATGGCGGATGCGGCGTTTGGCTGAAATTGAGCCACCGCACAATGAATGACGATGTCTGTCGACTACAGCTTCCCCATCTCCTCCAGTAGCTTGACCACCCTCATCCCATCCCCGTGAAGAGTCAGAGTAACTAGATTGGAGACAGGAATAAAGGTGAAACCATATGCCATCCTCTTTGTGGGTGTGCTTTCCGTTTCTTTCGCAGCGATTTTCATTCGTTTGGCTGATGCCCCACCTTTGGTTATTGCGACCTATCGTTTAGGCATTGCCTCCCTGGTGTTAGTTCCTTTTGTCTTAATCCGGTCTAAGGGGACTTTCAAAAAACTATCGAGGGGCGATATGTTCCTGATGCTGCTTTCAAGCGTGTTTGTGGCGCTGCACTTTGCACTCTGGATAACATCGCTTAGCTACACCTCAATCGCCAGCTCGGTAATCCTGGTAACTTCGAACCCTCTGTTTGTGGCTATAATCTCCTACTTCTTATGGGGTGAGAGACTGAACAAGTGGATGATACTAGGCATTATAATTGCCTTAGTAGGAGCCCTATTCATCACTCGAGGCAGTCCCACCGCCAGCCCGGGCAATCTATTCGGTAATGGGCTAGCCTTGCTCGCTGCTTTATCAATGGCGGCTTATCTGGTCATCGGCCGACAGCTTAGAAGGCGCGTTGAGCTTGGGAGTTATCTTGCCATTATCTACACTTGTGCTGCAGTAATGCTGCTGGTAGCAACATTGATTGCTGGTTATAGTCTCTTCGGCTATTCCACCACGACATATATCATGCTAATCCTCCTGGCGGTTGTGCCACAGCTTATTGGCCACTCGTCTTTAAATTTAGCCTTGCGCTTGATACCAGTGACTTTCGTCGCTGTAGCCATTCTTGGTGAACCGGTGGGAGCAACAACATTGGGTTATTTTATCATTGGAGAGGTGCCAACTTGGGTTGAAATAGTAGGGGGCCTGCTGATTCTTGGTGGGATATTTATCGTCCTGAGGCAGAAACCAGAGAGATTAGGTGGTAAAACCTACGGGTAGCTGTGAAGCTAAATTATCCCCGAACTCGTGCTGGCTTTAGGTATTACACGTTTAGTTATGCTGATGGCAAGTAGTTTACTTATTTCTTCTTAACCATATACCGGATGATGGTCTTGGGGACTTTGGCGTCGGGGGTGGTGAGGTATTCTTCTTCGTGAGCACCGGCTATCTCGTAGCCATTTTCTTCAACGAACTTGTGCAGGCGCTCCACAGTGGGGGCCTCCTGGTCACAGGGCCCGAGGTGGAGAATCTGGGCTGCAGTGCCGTATGCCCAGGTCTCAATCTTGACCTCAACATTGGGCACTTTTTGGGGTAGGGAAGTGGTGTCCTCAGGGATAGGCAAAGCCATAATGTGAGTCCATTCCTCTTTAGGGACGAGATGGATATCAGGATAGCGGGCACGGAGTCCGCTGACTTTAAAGGTGGGCAGTCCCTTCTTCTTGAGGTCAAATTTTAGCGTGTAGGCTGAGCCATAGAGTGCCGGCATAACCTCAGGGAAAACCTTGTCAGGGGCGCCCTTGGCGTAGACCACCGCCATCTTTTGCGGTGGCATTTCCAGGATTTGGGGGTCGGTCTTGGATGGTTTTCGTTGTGCCATGCTCCCTCCTGATTACTGATTATTTGGCACAGTATAACATGCCGACCAGCCCTGTCAATAGATTATTTATCTACTTCACAGCAGGGGGGAGGATATCGAAAAGAGAGACGAAGCCCCTCTTAGACCCCCTTCTAAAAGACTTCTTGTCCTTATCAGGTCCTCTGTCCCTGTATTAGCTTCTCGCCATACTCAAGCAGGGTTTTGGTTCGTTCTGGGGGTGTTTTCTTTGATTCCAGGTAGGCTTTCAGTGCTTCCAGGGGGGTTATTTCCTCGGCGGTCCACTTTCCCAGTCTGAGGCGTATCTCTCGCTTTATCTCCTTGGCAATGGTAAAGTAGTGAGCTTCCTTTAAGGCATTCCTGATGTCATTGTCTCTAAGCTGGCCTTCAATTTGTGCTGGCAGTTGAATTTGGAGTCGCACTATAGCCTCCCTGACCTTGTCTTCTTGCTCGGCGATAGCTTTGAGCACGGTTGATGTTGGGCTGGCGTCCTGTGGCTCGATATTTATATTAATGGTGAGAAAACGACGCCCAGTTACCGAGTGAAAATCAAAAGAGACCTTTCTCTTGTCTGTTTCTTTATCCTCTTGTATTTCTACCACGTAGAATCCTTTGTCATCTTTTTCCTCACTGAAGTCCAGCCGCTCCAGGCTGCCAGTGTAAACTACCGGGGGATTATCGGACAGGACCTGCTGCTTATGGATATGACCTAAGGCTATGTAATCAAATGCGGGATGGGCAAGATTGCTTAGCAGCAATACCGGCTCTTGCCCGATAGTCATTAACCTCTCTGAGCCTAACCGGGCGTTGGAGACCCAGACATGAGCGGCTAGTATTGACGGTAGTTCCGGGTCAAGCTGCTGGGCAAGTTCACTAATTTTACCGGTCAATATCTGCTGCACCCTTTGGTTAATCTGCTCAAAGTTAAGGTTTTTAGACTCCTCTTTGCTGAGTAGGGCGCTGCGTCTTAGCCAGGGTAAAGAGGCTATTTGAATGGTGCCGCTATTTGTCGGGATGTGGTGAATGCTGGGGCGGTTAGACACATAAACATTTTTAACCGCTAAAGTATCAAAGATTTCGGTGGTGGTGGCTCTGCCTATAGCGTTGGGTAGGTCGTGGTTGCCAATGAGGAGCAGGATAGGAATGTCACCGGTGGACAGGCGATTAATGCGTCTGGCAAATTCTCGTTGCTGAGTCTGGCTCGGCTCACGACTCTTGTAGGCGTCACCGCAGAAGAGAACAAGGTCTACCTTATTTTCCAGGGCATAGTCTACCACCCGGTCAAGGGCACTCAGGAAATCTTCGAGCCGCGTGGACAAGCCACTGTCCGGGTTAATGCGCCCGTAAGATTCAACACCGAGGTGAAGGTCGGCAAAATGGATGATTTTCATTAGGTAACCCTATCCCTCTTTATCCCCCTGCGGAATAGATAGTCTGACCCATATTATACCATTCTTGACTGAGTTAGACATCCAACCGGGGCAGAAGTGATTTACTGTGGGCTTGGTTGACTTTGTTAGTGTGAGGTAAGCACAATACCGGTAACTTTAACTCTATAAGTGGTACAATTACTTGGGGCAGGTCACCTTTTGTCAAGTCCCTTTTCGCAAGGTTTTATTTGCTTTTGGTTGTTAATCGTTCTTTGATTGGCAGTATTTGCACGTTACGCCATCCGTAGGCATCATACTCAACCTCTCAAGAACCAACCAATTACACCACCTATGAGCGAAATTAACACTGCCAACAGAACAGGCCAAACTACGCCTAGACAAAAATCATCCCAATCCCTAACCGTAAATCTTGAAATATCTTGATAATCGCTCACGCCATTTATGTCATTCGACAATTGTATTCTCAAGACATACTTCCCTGGAATTATAATCTGCTTAATTTTTATCGCTTTAAGTTCTGTGAAGATTGCCCCTATACGTGGTAGCATTATCTCACCCAGCCCTTCTTGAGTCTCTCTATTGTTATTCTCATCACACACAATCCACTTATAGTTCAATCTACTCTCAGCTAGTTTGTTAATCTTTTGCCCCCGCAAATCAAGGATTAACTCTGTTCCATCAAACACAGGCATAATGTCTCTTTTAAAGGAGGTAAAAGCCATCATAGATAATCTGAGAATGCTATTTGGTCGTGGTCTTACTCTGTAATCCTGCCAACTAACTTTGAAATATGACGGCATATCTCTCCAATACTGAGCAATACTTGCAAGAAGAGTAGTCCATTTCACAGCAATCTTCCTGCTACCCCAGTCGGTTTTAATTCTACCACTCACCGTCCTCCCCCACAACCAAAAGCAAATAAAACCTTTCGCAATTCTTTGCCGCCTTGACTAAAACATTGCATAATACATATAACAAGGTGTAGATTATAGTAAATTGTTTAAATATTATTTATGATGAAGAATACCGAAACATTTATATCAATAATATTAATTGTAGCTTCGATTGTTGTTGCCATTATATTTGTGAAAGAAGCGTCTGAACAGTCATTAACACAATTGGAAAGTGTTACTCTTCAAGCGATTACTCTGTTTCTTGGACTACTAGGGTCATTTATATTTGGTCGACAATCAGCAAAGAAGGCTGCACGTGAAATTATTAAGCCTCACGCTCGCTCGGCATTTCGCCGTCTTTTGTCATTATTCAATAGCCTCTCACGTTTAGCTACCACCATCCAAAACGCTAGGTCATCGAATATTGAATCAACGAAAGATAGCGCAGTTCTAGATAAGCTCGAAGCTATAGTGACCGAGCAAATTGTTACGGCTGATGATGCACTTGAAGATTGGAGGGATATAATACCCGATGACGTTGCTGAAATTCGCAAGAAGCTTGGAGGGATAGATAAAAAGGGGGGTTAAATAATGAGTGATTCACCAATTAGAGGTAAGGTAGCTCGTATTCTAGATTCTCGTAATCTAGTAATAAATATTGGCTCACAGCAAGGAGTCAAAGTTGGGATGTATTTCAATGTCATGGACCCTAAAGGAGACGACATACGAGACCCAGATACTAGCGAAATACTTGGCTCTATAGAAAGACCAAAGGTGCGCATTCAAATTACTGATGTCCAAGATAAGCTATCAGTTGCATCAACTTATAAGAAGGAACGATTAAATATAGGTGGAAAAGGTGGGGCAATTAACCTTGGATTTGCCGAATATCTTATGCCTCCAAAATGGGTTATTAAGTACGAAACACTTAAAACAGATGAAAAAACTTGGGAAGACCTTAACGAAGAAGAAAGCTATGTCAAAATTGGAAACCCAGTATCCCAAGTGACGACTGAAGTTGATGAGAGTGAAGAAGCTGATAGTTAGCAAGTAGCACAAGGGCAAAACCCAATAAACATGTGGTATATATTATACTGCCTTTTGCTAACATTTTTGCTAACGAACTTCTACACGCGAAAAAGGACAAAAAGGTCTTCCCCTTCTGTTTGACCGCTGTCCGTTTTTGTTGACATAACACTAAAAACAATTCCCACGCCTAATTAGCTTTGAATTGTTTCCCCAAATTCCGCTAAAGGGTTTTTAGGCATTTTGTCCCTCTTTCCATATCTGGCCGCCCGGTGGGAGGACAAACAGCTCTTCACCGCTGAGCTTTGCCGCTAATGTTCCCTTCAGCTCACTGATGGGGACTCGTATCTGGTTCATGCTGTCGCGTTCCCGGATGGTAGCTTGATTATCCTCAAGCGATTGGAAGTCAATAGTCACACAGAAAGGAGTGCCGATTTCATCCTGACGGCGGTAACGGCGACCGATACTCTGAGCATCGTCGTATTGCACCATCCAGCATTGGCGCAGGTCGGCATATATCTCTTTAGCTACTTTAGCCAGGTTCTCCCGTCGGCTCAAGGGCAATACAGCTACCTTAATCGGGGCTAAGCTGGGGTGGAGGTGAAGTAATACCCTGATTTCATCCTTATCTGGCTCTTCATCATAGGCATCGCAGAGGACGGCCAGTGCCGAGCGGTCTACCCCGGCTGATGGCTCAATGATATAAGGGATAAAGCGCTCTTTGGTCTCTTCATCAAAGTAGTCCATGCTCTTGCCGGTGGCGTTGGCATGCTGAACCAGGTCGAAGTCAGTACGGTTGGCAATACCTTCCAGTTCAGCCCACCCCATAGGGAATAGGTATTCAATGTCGTAACACGCTCGGGCATAGTGTGCCAGCTCACTTTCCGTGTGCTGGCGTAAGCGGAGGTGCTCCTTTTTAATGCCTAGCTTCACATACCAGTTGAGACGTTCCTCAAGCCAGTAATCAAACCATTCCTTGTCGGTTCCCGGCTTGACAAAAAACTCGATTTCCATCTGCTCAAATTCCCGACTGCGGAAGATAAAGTTACCGGTGGTAATCTCATTGCGGAAGGCTTTACCTATCTGGGCGATGCCGAA